>Ga0182030_10003691_pt1 | contig 32723 bp, 31 predicted proteins | sample 812S3MmetaG_FD_121299 | JGI IMG/M metagenome (GOLD analysis project Ga0182030, IMG submission 121299) | Permafrost microbial communities from Stordalen Mire, Sweden - 812S3M metaG (Illumina Assembly) | ecosystem: Environmental > Terrestrial > Soil > Wetlands > Permafrost | place: Sweden... | reverse complement strand
TGGTAGGGAACGATGCTCGCGTGGGCGTTGCCGTAACGCTTCGCGTTCACCCCGCCGTTGAGCGAGGCGCTGGCGACGTTGATCAGGGCCGCGACCGACGCATCGTGCAGCGCGATGTCGAGCATCTGCCCCTTGCCCGTGCGTTCGCGTGCGTAGAGTGCCGCGAGGATGGCTTGCGTGGCGGCGTTGCCGGCCAGCAGGTCGGAGATCGCAACGCCGAACTTGTGCGGCGTACCGTCGACCTCGCCGTTGATCGACATGAGGCCGCTCTCGGCCTGGATGACGAAGTCATATCCGGCGCGTTCGGCTAACGCCCCCGTGCGCCCGTAACCGGAGAGCGAGCAGTAGATCAGCCGCGGGTTGAGCGCCGCGAGCGCCGGATAGTCGAGGCCGTAGCGAGCCAGCGTTCCGGTGAGGTAGTTCTCGACGAGGACATCGGCGCGTTGCGCGAGCTCCCGCACGATCGTCTGTCCGTCTTTGGTCCGGAAGTCGACGGCAAGGCTCGACTTGTTGCGGTTGACCGCGAGATAGTAGGTTGCGGTGCCGTGAAACGCCGGCGGTGTCCAACTGCGCGTTTCATCGCCGCCGGCGGGGTTTTCGATCTTCCAAATCTCGGCACCCAAATCGCCGAGCGCCATCGTGGCCCACGGGCCCGCGAGAACGCGCGACAGATCGAGCACCCGAATTCCGTCGAGCGGCGGGGCCACGGTGCTGTGCGCTACGCCGTTCCGGCGACGTGTGCGGCGAGTTTGCGGAACGTACCGGCGCGAATCGCATCGAGCGCCGGCCCGTCGAACGAGACGTCCTTGAGGACTTCACCCGGCGGATCTTCCATGACGCCGAAGGGGTAATCGCTCCCGACCATGAGATGATCGAGGCCGACGCGCTTCGCGATCAGCTCGAGATTCGTCGCATCGAACGTCAGCGTGTCGCAGTAAAACTTGCGCGCTTCGATCGACGGGCGCTCCGGCAGCGTCGCCTGCCAGGATTTCTGGACGCTCCAGAAGCGATCGAGGCGCGGCAGCATCCACATGAGCGTCCCGCCGCCGTGCGCGAGCACGATCTTCATGTCGGGAAAGCGGGTCAGATAGCCGCCCAGCAAGAGCTTGGAGGAGATCACGCCGGTTTCGGTTGGGTAGGCGCCCGCGGCGCTGTAACCGAGGATGTTGCGATGGCGCTCGAAGCCCGGCGCCGTTTCGGGATGGATGAAGATCAGCGCGCGCAATGCGTTGCACTGTTCCCAAAACGGAACGAGCGCGGGATCGTCGAGTTCGCGACCGGCCGCGGTGGTGCCGATCTCCACGCCCAGCAAGCCGAGGTCGCGCCGCACGTAGGTGAGCTCGGCGCACGCCGCGTCGACGTCTTGCAGCGGGATGGCCCCGAGGCCCGAGAAGCGATCGGGTCGCTTGCGCACGACTTCAGCGATGCCGTCGTTGTGCAGGCGTGCCCATTTGCGTCCGTCTTCGGACGATGACGCGTAGGAGTTCGTCACCGGAATCGGCGAGATGACCTGGCGCGCGATGTTGCGCTCGTCCATGTCGTTGATGCGGCGTTGCGCGTCCCAACAGCGCTCGTCGATCGTCCGGTAGTGTTTGCCGTTTTCGTAGAGCTGCCCGCAGGTCGGCGTTTCGATCTCGAGTTTGGTGCAGCCGTCGGCGCGATACGTTGCGGCGCTATCCGGAATATAGTGCGTATGAAAGTCGACGATCTGTTCCATCGCAGACAGCCTTCGACGGGACCGGAAGGTTGCGCCTCCAGCGGACAGAAGCGCTCGTGCATGATACGACGTTCCGCCGCGCTGACGATTATCGCCGGCGGCATTCTCGCCGGCGTTCGCCCGGTAATCGCACAGACGGCTCCGGTAACGGTACGAATCGGCGCGATGTCGATCGATGCGTTCGGCGAAGCGTATTTCGGCAACGATACCGGAATTTTTGCGAGCAATGGGATCAACCCGCAGATCACCACGCTCTCGAACGGCGCCGCGATCATGTCGGCCGTCATCGGCGGCGATCTCGACGTCGGTATGGCCAACACCGTCAACGTCGCCGGGGCGATTGCGCGCGGGACTCCCGTGCAGATGATTGCGCCCGCGTCGCTGTATTCGAAAAAGGATGCGAACGCAAACCTCATGATCGCGAAAGCCTCGCCGGTCAAATCACCCAAGGACCTGACCGGCGCAACGATCGCCGTCTCGGCGCTCGGTGATTTCAACCAGCTCAGCCTGTTGGCGTGGCTCGATACGAACAAGGTGCCGCGCGAGGGCGTGCACTTCGTCGAGATGAAGTTCAGCGAGATGGGGCCGGCACTGGCGCGCGGCATCGTGCAGGCGGCGATCATCACCGAACCGGCCAAGACCGACGCCGTGCTGGCGGGCCAAGTGCGCGACTTCGCCGACACCTACATCGCGGTCGCCCCGGAATTTGCGACGATCGTGTGGTTTACGACCAAAGGCTGGCTGCAGAAGAACCCCGACACGGCGAAAAAGCTGGTCAACGGTATCTACGCGACGGCACGCTGGGCGAATGCGCACCCCGATCTGTCGGCGCCGATGCTGGCCAAGGTTGCCAAGATGGATCCGGCCGTCGTAGCCGGCATGCGCCGTTTGTATTTCGCAACCGCGAACGACCGGAAATACATCGAGGGCACGCTCGTGCTCGGAACGCGTTACGGCATGTTGCCGCGGCCGGTGTCGGTCGAGGAATATACCGCCGCACTATGAGATCGCTCCGCGCCTTCGCGCTGCTCGCCGTCGTTTCGCTGCTAGGCGCGGCTCCGGCCACCGGAACGCCGGTTACGATCGACGTGATTCTGCCGCTCACGGGCGGACAGGCGTTTTCGGGCGCCATTCACGCGCAGACGATCGGCGTATACGAACGCTACGTCAACGCGAACGGCGGAATCAACGGCCGCCCGGTGCATTTCGACATTCACGACGACAAGTCGAGCCCGCTCGTCGACGTGCAGCTGACGAACCAGATCGTCGCGGCCAAGGCACCGGTTCTCTTAGGCTCCTCGTATCAGGCGGGGTGTCTCGCCGAGTCGCCGATTCTCGGGAACAGTACGGTCGCCTATTGCCTCTCGCCCGGCCTCAACCCGAAGCAGGCGAACATCTTCTCGGCGGCCGTGTCGACGAATTACATCGTGCCGGCCATCTACAAGTTCATGCGCGACCGCGGCTACAAGAAGATCGCGGTCATTACGTCGATCGACGCGACGGGGCAAAGCCACGACGTGCTCAGCCAAGTGACGATGGACCGGCCCGATTTCAAGAACATGAGCATCGTCGCCTACGAGCACTTCTCGCCGGCCGATCTGAGCGTCAGTGCCCAGATCGCGCGCATCAAGAGCCAGAATCCGCAGGGCATCGTCGTCGTCGCCACCGGCAACGCGTTCGCGACCGTGCTGCGCAGCATGCACGACACGGGCCTTGACATCCCCGTGATCACGAGTGCGGTCAACATGAACGAGAACGAGCTGAAGCAGTACGAGCCGTTCTTGCCCAAAGAGCTCGTCTTCAACAGCACCCTGTTCTACGCGCGCCCGCAAGACCGCAAAGGCGCCGTCCGCGCGGCGGTCGACGAGTTCTACGCCGGCTATAAGATGGCGGGCATCAACCCGTCGCCCGAAGCGACGTCATGGGACCCGGCCAAGATCGTCGTCGCGGCATTGCGCGCGCTCGGCCCGGCCGCCACCGGCGAGCAGGTCGCCGCATACATCGCCGGCCTGCACGACTTCGCCGGCTCGAGCGGCCTCTACGATTTCCGCACCGGCGACCACCACGGCCTCAGCGACGCCGACATCGTCTGGGTAAAATACGAACCCGATACCGCCGCCAAATTCGTCCCCGTCTCCAAACCCGGCGGCGCGCCACTCTAACGCTCCCTGTCATCCCGAGCTTGTCGAGGGACAGCCACGATCCTGATGATCGAGGCGATCGACCATTCTCGGGATATTCACTCGTTCTTCACGCGGCTGTTCGATCATCGACGCGGAGGTTGGCGATGACGAGCATCCGAGATTTTATTGACTCGAACGTTCCCTACGAAGACGTCCCGCATCTAGCCGTGCGCTATCTCGAATCATTTCCGTCGAACGAAAGCGGCTCGCACTTCACGCTTCGCGCCTGGTTCGGCAACGTTTTGGTCGAGCGCGAAGTGATGCTCAAAGCGGTTCCGATCAAGACGGAGCCGCGTTTCGCTGTACTCGAGGTTAGCTGGCGTCCGGTTTCCGGCCCCTATCCAACGTTCAAAGGAAACCTTTTTGCATTGCGTGGGGACAGTGGCTCCTGCCGGTTGGAAATCGAAGGCAACTACGCGCCACCGGGAGGCATCGCCGGAGCTGTCTTCGATGCAATTCTGGGTCATCGCATTGCGGCGGAAAGCATTCACGATCTCCTCCTCCGTTTCAAATCCGCTTTTGAAACTCTGAACGAAGGCGTGACGGAATTCGGCCGGTGAAGCGCCTCCTCAAACAATCGAAGCAACGAAAATAGCCGCCACTCAGGCGACGAGGTCGAACTCGAAAAGTGAGGCGACGATCGCGGCCATGCGCGGGTCGACCGACCACAGGCGGTCGCGCGTCGCGCGCGGCCACAGCGAGTGTGGATCATTTACTTCTACGAACGCGCGGACGCATTCGGCGAAATATTCGTCACAGGCTGACGCCGCGTAGGGCGTGACGAACGCGGTCGCGCCGGCGAAGGCGCGGCGGATGCGCGGGTCGACGCCGCTGAGGTACACACCGCCGCCGAGCGCGCAGTCGAGCGCGTGAGCGAATTCGTGCGCGATCGTCATCGGGCTGAGCGATCGCAGGTAAATCGTCCGTTCCTCGACGACGAACAAGCCCGCCGGCGGAATCGGCCAGCCGTCCACGCCGGCAACGATGCGCCGCAACACCGGGGAGCGGTCGCCGAAGCGTTCGCCTTCACCGAGAACGGCGATGCGGACGCCGGCGCGTTCGGCGACGGCGATCGCACCCGGACCGAACCGCCCGAGCACTGCCTCGACGGCGGCGGCATGCGGGGGCGCGGCTTCGATCATCCGGCCTACGATACGGGCCGGTGATGACCGCGCGTTGTCCTACGTGTTACGGTCAGTCAATGCTGGGGAGCCCCTGATTTGGAACGTCCGCGCGAGCTACGCAACCTGCTGCTGTTTTTCGTTGCTTTTCTCACCGGCGACGGCGCCGCGCAGATCCAGCAAGTCGCGGTCGCCTGGACGGTCTACAATATCCATCATCGCGCGTTCGACCTCGGGCTCGTCGGCATCGTGTCGTTTGCGCCGTCGCTGCTGCTGGTTTTCGTCGCGGGTCAAGTCGCCGATCGCTACGACCGCAAGCTGATTATCATCGCGTCGGCGGTGCTCGAAGCGCTCACGTCGCTCGTGCTCGCGGGCTTGGCGTTTGCGGGCATCCGCGATCTCGGCCTGATGCTGGGCGTGCTCTTTCTGCTCGGCATCGGCCGGGCGTTCGGTTCCCCGGCCGAGGCGACGGTTCTCGTCAACATGGTCGATGCCGGCGCCTACGTCAGCGTTCAGGCGCGCTACAACTCGTTGCGCGAGGTGGTCGTGATGGCGGGCCCGCTCGCCGGCGGTGCCCTGGTTGCGTTTTCCGACGTCACCGCGTTCGTCGCGGCCGCCGTGCTTACGCTGGTGTCGGTTGCGGCCTTCGCCTTCGTTCACGTTCGCGCGATCGTGCATGAGCCGGGCGGAGACCTCGATGCGGGCAAGGCACTCGACGGCTTGCGCTTCATCGCGTCACGGCCGATCGTGCTGGGCGCGATCTCGCTCGATCTGTTCGCGGTGCTGTTCGGCGGCGCCAGCGCACTGTTGCCGATCTTCGCCGATCAGGTTTTGCACGTCGGCGCGTTCGGCTTCGGGATGCTCCGCGCGGCGGGCGGCATCGGGGCGTTCGCGATGGCGATCTTTCTCTCGCAGCGCGCGCCCAAGCGCCACGTCGGCCGAACGCTGTTGCTCAACGTCGCGGCCTACGGCGTCGCCATGCTCGCGTTCGCGTACTCGCGCGACCTATGGCTCTCGATCGCGGTTCTGGCGCTCGCGGGCGCCTTCGACATGGTCAGCGTCGTCATTCGCCGGGGACTCATCGGTCTGAACACCCCCGACGCCATGCGGGGCCGGGTCTATTCGGTCGAAGGCGTGTTCATCGGAGCCTCGAGTCAGCTCGGTGCCTTCGAATCGGGGACGGTCGCCCAGTTCATCGGGCCGATCGCCTCGGTGGCGGTCGGCGGAGCGGCGACGCTGGCGATCGTTGCCGCTTGGGCGGGTCTCTTCCCGGCGCTCCGGCACAGCGACCGGTTGGCCGAGCAGCCAGTGTAACGGCTCGGCGAAGCCTTGGCGAAGACTCGGTGTAGTTGCGACTAAAGTCGCATTTTAGGCTATCCTGGGGGCCGGATGCTCTCTCCATCATGTATTTTCCGCCTCCCGACCGCGGCCGCGTCGACCGCGTCACATGCCAACGCTGCGGTCACCCGGTGTGGAACCACAAAACCGGGGACGTTTGCACCGAGTGCGATCGCGGCGACGCTTCGAGCGCCTGCGGGCTCTTCGCGCTCTACGGCTTCGTCGAGGCGGCCGCGACGGCGATCGAAGACCGCGCATTTCAGCGCTAACGCCGATGTGTGAAGCGGAACGGAAAGGCGTTCCGCCAGAACGGCGAGCATATTATCTCCGTCGCATGGATGCTGTATCGGCTCTTCTTCGGGCCGCGATTCGCATCGCGGGTGCCTCTGCCGCGATCGTCGCCTATGACGACGATCATCGTCCCGTTGCCTTTACGGGGTGCAGTCAGGGTGCGGCCGCACTTGCGCTGCGCGACGGTTCGGGTGCCTATATCGATTGCCGCACGCCGGTATCGCCGATGACCCTCGTGCTGATCGAGCCCGCGCGCGCAACGGCCGGCGATGCCGCGTTGATGGCGCTGGCCAACGAATTGGGACACGCGGTGCTCGAAAGCCAGTCGGTCTTCGACGGCGACCTGGCCGCGCTTTCGGCGAGTATCGAAACGCTGGCCGATCCGGTCGCCGTTTTCCATCCGCCCGCGCCGGGTGAAGAGGTTGCGCGCTTCGCCTGCGTCAACGGCGCGTTCGAGCGCCTCTTCGGCTACGCGTCGCGCGATCTCACCGGCCTCACCGAAGATTTGCTCTACATGGAGTCCACCTCCATGGAAAACGTGATGCACATGCGCGACCGTCTCGCAGCCGGCGAACCGGTTCGCGGGATCCTCGAGTTGCAAACGCGCGAAAGCCTGCCGCTGTGGATCGAGATGACCTCGCGCGTCGCCTACGATCCGGGCGAGCATCCCACGTACTACGTGTCGACGCTGCGCGACATCTCGGCGCGCAAAGAGTTCGAGGCCGCCGTCGCGGCCGAGAAGCAGCGGCTGAGCGTCACGCTCAAGGCGATCGGCGACGCCGTGATCACGGCCCTGCCGGATGGCCGCATCGATTTCATCAACGCCGCCGCCCAGCGGCTGCTCAACGTCGTCTTCTCCGAAGCCTACGGCATGCCGTTGCGTTCGATCGTCGACTTGCGCGACGAGCAGGACGCGCCATGCGAGATTCATCTCGATACGGCCGGTGACGTGCGCGGAGAAGGCCTGCTCTACGGCCCCGAGCGCAACACGCAGATCGCGTTCGTCAGCTCGCCGATGTGCGGGGTGCTGAATCCGCGCACGCCGTTCGGCTACGTGATCGTGTTGCGCGACGTGACGGCGCAAGTGCGCCTAACGCGCCGGTTGGCATACGAAGCGAGTCACGACTCGCTCACGCGCTTGCCCAATCGCCGCCGCTTCGAGGAGATGATCGAGGGCGCGCTGGTGAGCGCCAAGCACAGCACCGCCGTGCACACGGTTGCGTTCATCGACCTCGATCGCTTCAAACAGGTCAACGACTCGTTCGGGCACGAGACGGGCGATCGCTTACTGCGCGACGTCGCGCACCGCATGTCGCTCAACGTGCGCGGCAACGATATCCTCGCGCGCCTCGGCGGCGACGAGTTCGCCATGCTGCTGCACGAATGTACGCCGGCGCAGGCGGAACGCGTCGTAGAGAAGATTCGCCAGTCGGTGGAGTCGCTGCCGGTAGTCTTCAACGGCAAGACGATCGTGCTCAGCGCGAGCATCGGTTTGGCCGCGCTCGATCACCGGTCGTTGAGTGCCGCAGCGGTGATGGGCGAAGCCGACAAAGCGTGCTACGAAGCAAAAGCGCGCACGCACGGGGCGGCCGCGCCCGAGGTCTAGTGGCCGGCGCCCACGCTGGCCGCGAACAGGATTCCGAAAACGAGTTCGAGCCGGCCGGTGTCGATGAGCGCGGGCACCAGCGCGCGACCGGTGGCTCCGCTGCGAACGGTTTGCACGGGCCGAACGGCGATCGCCGCGGCGACGAACGCGAGCAGCGCCCACGGACGCAGTGCGACTACCGCTAACGTCGCGATTGCGGCGGCGGCGAGCAGTGCGAGATAGAGTTGACGCGTCGGGCCGTCACCCATCTTCACAGCCAGCGTGCGTTTGCCGTTGGCTGCATCGCCCGGAATATCGCGCAAGTTGTTGACCACCAGCAAGGCCGTCGTCAGCGAGCCGACGGCGAGCGACGCGAGCGCGGACACGACGGTGAACGAGCCGTGCTGCACGTACGTCGAGCCGAGCGTGCCGACAAAACCGAAGAAGATGAAGCAGACGACTTCGCCGAGGCCGCTGTAACCGTACGGCTTCGACCCGCCGGTGTAGAACCACGCCGCGGCAATCGCCGCGAAGCCGACCGCGATCAGCCACGGATCGACTTGCAACGAGAGGACGATGCCGGCGACGGTCGCGACGGCGAACGAGATGATCGCGGCGCGCAGCACTGCGGCCGGTGTGGCGAGTCCCGATGCGACCAGCCGCGGCGGTCCGGTGCGGTTCTTATCGGTACCGCGAATGCCGTCGCTGTAGTCGTTCGCGAAGTTGCAGCCGATTTGAATCGCGAGCGCAACGATCACCGCGAGCGCGGCGCGGCCGAAGTGATACGGCATCCCGGCAGCGGCCGTGCCGATCAGCACCGGTACGATCGCCGCCGGCAACGTCGGAAGGCGCGCTCCCGCGATCCATTTCTTCATCGTGCGCTACCGGATCGGGCTAGGTTGAGGTCGGCGTGGGGCTCGGCGACGGCAAGTCCGTTGCGTTGGTCGTGAACGTGCTGTAGGCGATGCCCGGCGAGCACGTCGTGCTCGCAAGGTAGATCGTGAACTTCGAACTGTTGGCGAACGTTCCGATCGACGCGCTCTCGTAGATCGGATTCGCGAAGGCCGGCGTATCGGACGGAGTCGGCAACGGCGTCGGCGTCGACCCTGCGGTTGATCCCGGCGCGGGGGAGGGAACGGCGAGGAACGCGATCGAGCTCGTGCCCAGCGTGCTACCGGTGCCGTACCCCGGCGTGGCGGCGTAGATGTACCAATTTGTCGGCAAGGGACTCGGTGAGACTGCAAAGACGACGCCCTGGAGGTTCGCGACGTTGACCCCTCCATTTTGCGGAAAAACCATCTGCACTTGTTCGCCGGCCGGGAACATGCTTGGCGAGCAGCTGATCGTGGGGCTCGGCAGCGGGGTCGGCGTGCTGTTGGCGTTGGGGTTGTAGAGATTGGTGCCGGAACAGCCCGCGGCGATCACCGACGCGAGGGCAATGGCGATAAAAGGCAGGGCGACGGTTTTTCTCATGCTCGCCCGATGATACGCCGTAGGTCATGGAGTTCTCTGCGAGCCCGGTAGATGAGGCCGAATCCGAGGTCGGCGGTCAGCTCGAATGCCGGGTGCGCGTCGATGGTCGCTCGCTCCAGCGGCGTGTGGTAGACGAGGACGACCTCGCGGCGACCGTCGCTGCCGAGCCGGTCCAGCATCGGTGCCAGCACCCGGGCGTTGAATGGATTGTAGAGATAGACGACCAGGTTGCCGCGCGGGAACCGGAACGTGGCCGCATCGGCGCGCACGAGGCGAATGTCGCGGCAAAGCAGCTCCCCGCGGTAGGCGCTGCGGTTGTCCTTCGCAATCTCAACCAGCGCCGGCGAGATCTCGATGCCGACGATCTGCCGGTAGGGCCGGCGTGCCGCGTGGAGCACGACCCGCCCGAGGCCGGCGCCCACGTCGACCAGCGTCGCCCGTTCGGGCGCCAGCGGCACGGCATCGAGCAGCCGGTCGAGGTCGGCGATCGGCGTGGGTTCGTAGTGCGTGGCGAATTCGAGGTTCGGGCCGATCGCCTCGGGGTCGAGTTCGCCGAGAAAGATCAGCGCTTCGGTCGTGATCCCGTGTTCGGCATCGAAACGCTGCCCCGCCCGGCGGCTCAGTGGACGAGCGCGCTCGCGAGCGTCAGCTCCACGCCGTCGGCGGCGGCTCGGGGTGCCACGGTGCGAACGGCGGCCAGCGTTGCGGCGCGCGGATGCCCGATCGCGATCGCGCTGCCGGTCGTGCGTGCATCGGAGATCGCTTCGAGTAAGCGGGCTTCGACCGCCGGCTCGCTGTCGACGTTGTCGAGAAACACGCTCCGCCTCGCGGTCAGCACGCCCCGTTCGTGCGCCACCGATTCGCCGACGCTGGCGCTGCTGGTGCGCGAATCGATGAAGAAGCGTCCGTCTTGCGCCAGCACGTCGGCGATGTCGCCCATCACGCGCGCGTCTTGCGTCGCAAGGCTGCCCTCGTGATTGTTCACGCCGCGCGCTTCCGGCAGCTCGGCCAGATCGCTTGCGACCTCGCTGCGAATCGCTGCGTCCGGCATCGTGGTCGTGATCGTTCCGGGGCCCGGGTTTTCACCCGAGATCGTCTGCATCGGAAGATGCAGCATCACGCCCTGACCGGCGGCGCTCGCATCGCGCGCGATGGCGCTGCCGAAGCGCACGTGCGGCAGGACCGAGAGCGTCACGGGAAACGGCAGCGCGACGAACGCCCGCTCGGTCGCCGGCCACTGACCGCAGTCATCGATGATGATCGCGAGCCGCGCACCCTTGCCGGGTTCGCCGCTCGTTAGCGGCACCTGCGTTGCGAGCAACGCGACCGGCGACGGCGTGCCCGGTACGGCCGGCGGCGGCGGCGCGGTTACGACTGCAACTGCCACCGGAGCCGCGGTGGGTAACGGCGCGTGACGCGCGGGAATGTCGGGCGGAGCCGTCGGCGGCGGCGAAGCCTCGGCGGTTTGCGGCGTCCGATCGGGCGACCAGAGCCACAGCGCTGCGGCGACCGCGATGCACCCGAAACCGACGAGAAGGAGCAGTAAGAAGGCCGGCGACCGTTTGCGACGCCGCGATTTTCGTCGGGTTGGCACGTTGCTAGTCTTTCGCCACCGGTTGCGAAGAGTATTCCTATGGCAACCTATCGTGCTCCGCTGCGCGACATGGCGTTCGTTCTGCGCGAACTCGCCGGCATCGACGACATCGCGACGCTGCCCGGTTTCGAAGAAACCGCTGAGGTGCTCGATCCGGTGCTCGCGGAGGCCGCCACGTTTGCCGCGGAAGTGCTCGATCCGCTCAACGCCTCCGGCGATCGCGCCGGCTGTACGTGGAACGACGGCGCGGTCACGACGCCGCCCGGATTCAAGGCGGCCTACAAACAGTTCGCGCAGGCCGGCTGGATCGGCTTGCCGGTTGCGACCGAGCACGGCGGGCAAGGCTTACCGCAAGTGCTGCTCGGCGCGGTGCTCGAGATGTGGAACGGCGCGAACGTCGGCTTCGCCAACGGTCCGCTGCTCAATCAAGGTGCGATCGAAGCGATCGAACTCGTCGGAACGGCGGAGCAAAAGCAAACCTACATCCCGCGGCTCGTGTCGGGCGAGTGGATGGGCACGATGTGCCTCACCGAAGCGCAAGCGGGTTCCGATCTCGCCGCGGTGCGGACGAAGGCCGTGCCCCACGGCGACCACTACGCGATCAGCGGACAGAAGATCTTCATCACGTTCGGCGAGCACGATCTCACCCCGAACATCATGCACCTCGTGCTTGCGCGCTTGCCCGATGCACCGGAAGGCACGAAGGGCATCTCGATGTTCATCGTGCCGAAAATGCTGATCAACGCCGACGGCACGCTCGGCGAACGCAACGACGTCCATTGCGCGGGCATCGAGCACAAGCTCGGGCTCAACGCAAACCCCACCTGCACCCTGAACTACGGTGAGAAGACGGGCGGTGCCAAAGGCTTCCTGCTCGGCGAACCCAACCGCGGGCTCGAGTACATGTTCATCATGATGAACGTGGCGCGCTTCGCCGTCGGCGTGCAGGCGATCGGAATCGCCGACCGCGCGTACCAGAGCGCGCTCACGTACGCAAAGGAGCGCATCCAGAGCCGCGACGTCGCCGCGCGCACGCCGGAACCGGTCGCGATCATCCGTCACCCCGACGTGCGGCGCATGCTGATGTCGATGAAGGCCCAAATCGAAGCGATGCGCGCGCTCGCCTACTTCACCGCCGGCGCACTGGATACGGCCCACAAGTCGCCCGACGAAGCGGTGCGCAAACGGCACAAGGCCTTTGCGGAGTTCATGATTCCGATCGTCAAGGGCTGGTGCAGTGAAACGGCGACCGAGCTGTGTTCGACGGCCGTGCAAGTCTTCGGCGGCATGGGATACATCGAAGAGACCGGCATCGCCCAGCAGTATCGCGACATCAAGATCGCCTCGATCTACGAGGGTACGACGGGCATCCAAGCCCTCGACCTCGTCGGACGCAAGCTGATTCGCGACATGGGAGCGACCGCGACCAAGATCGTCAAAGAGATCGCGGCCTTCACGCAAACGCTCGACGGCGACGATCCCGACATCATCGCCATCAAAGCCGAACTCGAGCGGGGCGTCAAAGCGCTCGGCGATGCCTCGACGCGGCTCGGCATGAACGCGATGAGCGACCTCAATCTCGCCTTTGCCGCTTCCGTGCCGTACTTGAAGCTCTGGGGCATCGTCGCGGGCGGTTGGCAGATGGCGCGCGCCGCGCAGATCGCCGCCGCGCGCATCGCGGCGAGCGATCGCGAAGCCGACTTCTATCGCGCCAAGTTGACGACCGCGCGTTTCTATGCCGACCACGTTCTCAGCCAAGCAGGTTGGCTGCAGCATCAAATCGTCAACGGGGCCGCGTCCGTGATGCGTCTCGCCGACGAGGGCTACGATCTGGATCGCCGCGCGCTCGCGCAAATATGAACGTTGCCGCGGTCGACCGTGCCGGGGTGCGTGTCGTCTCGCTCGACAACCCGCCGGTCAACGCCATCTCGTTTGCCTACTCGGCGGCGCTCGTCGCGACGCTCGAGGCGGCGGAGGCGGACACGGGCGTGCACGCGATCGTGCTGACCGGTGCCAATGGACTTTTCAGCGGGGGCGCCGACATCAACGATTTCACGACCGCGCCGGCGGCCGGAACGAAGACGATTCGCGACGTGATCGCCACCGTCGAGAAGAGCGCGAAAACCTACGTCGCGGCGCTGGAGAAGACGGCCCTCGGCGGCGGTGTCGAGTTGGCGCTGGCTTGCGACTACCGCATCGCCGTTGCCGGCACGAAATTCGGCTTTCCCGAAATCAAGCTCGGCTTGATTCCGGGTGCCGGCGGAACGCAGCGGCTGCCGCGCTTGATCGGTGCGCAAGATGCGTTGCAGATGATGCTCAAGGGCGACAACCTCGACGCCGAGGAGGCGCGCAAGAAAGGCCTGCTCGACGAGGTCGTCGCGAGCGATGCGGTCGCCGCGGCGCTGGCGCTGATCGCGCGCGTGCGCGAACGTGCGCCGAAACGCCGCACGTCGGCGCGCCGGACGGAGCTGGGCATCGCCGGCCTCGCGCTGTTTGCCACGCCGTTCGTCGTCGCGCAAGCGCACAAGATGGTGCCGCCGGAAGACCGCGGCGGGTTCGCCGCGCACAAGCTCGTCGACGCGGTCGAGGCGTCGATCGAACTCGAATTCCCGCGCGGCCTGGCGCGCGAATACCGGCTCTTCGACGAGCTCGTGCGTTCGGCGCCGTCGGCGGCGCTGCGCCACGTGTTTTTCGCCGAGCGCGAACTCGGCAAGATTCCAGGCCTCGAACCGGCCGCGCCGCCGGCGATTTCCAGCGCCGGCGTCGTCGGCGCCGGAACGATGGGTACCGGCATTGCCATCGCGTTCGCCAACGCCGGCATTCCGAGCGTCGTGATCGAGCCCAACGACGACCAGATCGAACGCGCGAAGCAGATGGTCTTCGGGATGTTCGCGCACCAAGTGCAGCGCGGCCGCCTGACGCAAGAAGAAGCGTGGGAGCGCGGTCAGTCGATCCGGTTCGAGAACGAGCTGGGGGAGCTGGCGCAGGCCGACATCGTCGTCGAGGCCGTGTTTGAAAACATGGAAGCAAAGAAGGCCGTCTTCGCGCAGCTCGACGCGATCGCGAAACCGGCGGCGATCCTCGCCAGCAATACCTCGACGCTCGACATCGACGCGCTGGCCGCGATGACGAAGCGTCCCGAGCGTGTGCTCGGCTTGCACTTCTTCGTGCCGGCCAACATCATGAAGCTGCTCGAGATCGTGCGCGGGAAAGATACCTCGGCGGAAACGCTGGCGACCGCGATCGCGCTCGCGAAGACCCTACGTAAAGTGGGCGTCGTATCCGCCAACGCGTTCGGATTCATCGGCAACCGGATGCTCTTCGATTACGCGCGGGCCGCGATCGGATTGGCCGAAGAGGGGGTTGCGCCCGAACGCATCGATCGCGTGATGAAGGACTTCGGCATGGCGATGGGGCCGTTCGCGATGTTCGATCTTTCGGGCCTCGACGTGTTCTGGCACATCGAGCAGGGCAATCCGCAGGTGCGCAGCCGTTCCGCGATCGTCGACCGTCTCTATCGCGAGAAGCGCTTCGGCCAGAAGACCGGCGCCGGCATCTATCGCTACGAGAAGGGCAGCCGCGAGCCGATCCCCGATCCGGTCACGATCGAACTCTTGCGTGAGGAAGCGGCGAAGGCCGGTATTGCACCGCGGCCGGACGTGAGCGACGCCGAGATCGTTCAGCGCCTAACCGGTGCGCTGATCGCGGTGGGTGAAGAACTCGTGCGCACCGGCGTCGCGTTGCGGCCCGGCGACATCGACATCGTCTATGTCTACGGCTACGGCTTCCCCCCGCACCGCGGCGGCCCAATGTGGTACGCTTCCGAGCAACTCGCGCATGCTTGAGGCGGTGATTGTCTCGGCAGCGCGCACGCCGATCGGGCGCGCCTTTCGCGGCGCGTACAACCAGACGCACGGTGCGACGTTGGCCGGACATGCGATCGCGCACGCCGTCGCACGCGCCGGCGTCGACCCGGCCGAGATCGACGACGTGATTCTCGGCGTCGGTTTGCCGGAGGGCGCGACCGGCAACAACCTCGGACGCGTCGCGGCGCTGCGCGCCGGCTTGCCGGTGAGCGTCCCCGGGGCGACGATCAACCGCTACTGTGCCTCCGGCCTCCAGTCGATCGCGACGGCGGCGGGGCGCATTCTTGCCGACGGTGCGAAGATCGTGGTGGCCGGCGGCTGCGAGTCGATCTCGATGGTGCAGAACGTCATGAACGTACACAACTTCACCGAAGAGTGGACGCTGCGGCACGAGCCCGACCTCTACATGCCGATGCTGCAAACGGCGGACGCGGTCGCGAAACGCTACAAGATCTCGCGCGAGGCGCAGGACGAATACGCGTTGCAGAGCCAGCAGCGCACGGCCGCCGCGCAGGCCGCCGGACGATTCGACGCCGAGATCGTTCCGTTGCCGACGTGGAAGTACGTCGAGCACAAAGACGACGGGTCGTTCAGCGAAGAGGCGGTCACGCTGACGAAGGACGAGGGCAATCGCGCCGATACGACGCCGGCGGGGCTCGCCGCGCTGCGGGGCGTGCTCGATGCGAAGTCGCCGATCACGGCCGGCAACTCATCGCAGCTCTCCGACGGGGCGGGTGCGGTGGTCGTCATGGACGCGCGCGAAGCCGCCCGGCGCAACCTGCAGCCGCTGGGCATCTACCGCGGCCTCGTGGTCTCGGGCTGCGAGCCCGGCGAGATGGGGATCGGCCCCGTTTTCGCTATTCCCGCCTTGCTACAACGCCATGGTCTGAGCGTCGACGACATCGGCTTGTGGGAACTGAACGAAGCATTCGCGGTCCAGGCCGTCTATTGCCGCGACACGCTGGGCATCCCGAACGAGCGCTTCAACGTCGACGGCGGCGCGATCTCGGTCGGGCACCCGTATGGGCTGAGCGGCACCCGGATGACGATGCACGCGCTGCTCGAAGGCAAGCGGCGCAACGTCAAGTACGTCGTCGTCACGATGTGCATCGGGGGCGGTATGGGCGCCGCCGGCCTGTTCGAAATTCCTTAAGGGTGCGGCTTGGCGAAGCCAAACGCCACGGATTGCGCGCAGCGCAATACTGCAGGGCGGCTGCACGACGGTGTGGCATTTCGGCTGGGTGAGCGTTCACCAAATATCATTCGAACTCAACGGTAAGACCGTCGAGCGGTCCGTCGGCCCCGAAACCCTCGTGGTCGACTTGCTGCGTGACGACATCGGCTTGACCGGAACCAAGGTCGGCTGCAGCATCGGCGTCTGCGGCGCGTGTAGCATCCTCGTCGACGGCACGCTGATGTCGGGCTGTCTGCTGCTGGCCATCATGGTCGACGGCAAATCGGTGACGACCATCGAGGGCATCGCGCCGTCGGAAGACGAGCTCTCGCCGCTGCAGGATGCGTTCATCCGCAAGGGCGGCTTCCAGTGTGGCATCTGTACGTCGGGGCAAATCATCGCCGCGACCGCACTGCTCGCGCAGAACGCAAAACCGAATCGTGAAGAAATCAAGGAATGGATGATGGGCAACCTGTGCCGCTGCACCGGATACTACAAGATCATCGATTCGATCGAAGCCGCCGCCGGGATCGTCCGTGAAAACGTTTGATTATAGCGCGGCCGCTTCGATCGACGAAGCGCTCGCGGCCCTCCAAGAGTACGGCGACGACGTCGAGTTCATCGCCGGCGGCACGTCGCTGGTCCTGATGATGCAACAGGGGCTGGTCCAACCGTCGAAAGTCGTCGGCCTCGGGCAAATCAAAGAGCTGCGCGGCATCAAGCGCACGGCGAACGGCGGACTCGAAGTCGGCGCGATGACGACGCACCGCCAGCTCGAAACCTCGCCCGAAGCGTTTGCCTACGCCGCGGCGCTGCCGCAGTCGCTCGGCGTCATCGCGACGATTCGCGTGCGCAACCAAGCGACGCTCGGCGGCAACCTCGTCCACGCCGATCCCGCGCAAGATCCGCCGCCCGTCTTGATCGCGCTCGATTCGCTCGTCGATGTCGTCAGCGCCGGCGGCGGCGCGCGCACGATCCCGATGGAAGAATTCTTCACCGATTTCTTCGAGACGGCGCTCGGCGAAAGCGAACTGGTCCGCTCGGTGAAGATTCCGCCGATGCCGGCCGGCTCGCGCTTGGCCTATAAGAAATTCTTGCCGCGCACCGAGGACGACTACGCGACCGTATCGGTCGCCGTGCGGCTCGGCGTCGATCCCGATGGAACGTGCAAGGATATCCGCATCGGTCTCGGTGCGCTCGCGGTGACGCCGCTGCGCGCGAAGGCCGTCGAGAAAGCGCTCCTCGGCCAGAAGCTGACGGAGAAATCGATCAAGGAAGCCGCCGCATTGGTGCGCGACGAAGTCGATCCGCTCGACGACGTGCGCGGCTCGGCCAAATACAAGCGCGAGATGGCGCGTGTCTGGACGGAGAGAACGATCGCGTTGTTGGCGAAGCCCACTGCATGAAGTTCGAGCAGACCATCGACCTGCCGGGGGCGAGCCCCGATCGCGTCTGGACCTTCGTCATGGACGTGCCGTCGATGGCAAAGTGCATCCCCGGGTGTGAGGGGGTCGAAGACCTCGGCAATAACCGCTACAAAGCAACCGTGAAGATCAAAGTGGGCCCGATCGGGCTCACGCTGGCGAGCGAAATCTCGATCGTTGAGAAAAACGAAGCGGACCGCACCGCTTCACTGCTCGTCGAAGCGGCCGACAAGCGGGTCGGCGGCGCGGTCAAGGCCACGATGTCGATGAAGTTGACGCCCGCAGGGGACGGCTCGAAACTCGAAGTGACGACTGACGCAAACGTCATGGGCCGCATCGGCGATTTCGGTCAGCCGATCATTCGCAAGAAGGCCGATCAGACGCTCCAAGAGGTCGCCGAAAACCTGCGAAAGGCGCTCGCAACGCCCGCATGACCACGATCGTTGCACCGCGTCACGCCGACGCGGTCCTCGGTTCCGACGAGATCCGGGTTGAGGGCCGCGACAAGGTCAGCGGCAAGCAGAAGTACACAGCCGACATGAAGCTGCCCAACATGCTGTGGGCGGCGTTCACGATCAGTCCGCTGGCCCACGCGCGCATCATCAGCATCGACACGAGCGAAGCGAAGCGCGTGCCGGGCGTGCACGCCGTGCTGACGTCGGCCGACATCGGCCCCGGGAAACGCTCGGGGCGGATGCTCTACGATTTGCCGGTCCTGGCCTACGATACCGTGCGCATGATCGGGGATCGCGTGGCGGCGGTGGCCGCCGAAACGCGCGAGGCGGCCGAAGAAGCGGCGCGGCTCGTGCAGGTCGAGTACGAAGAACTGCCGGTGCTGATCGACCCGTTCGCGGCGCTCGCGCCGGACGCGCCGGTGCTGCACCCCGACGTCGACAAATACTTTTTCGCCGGCAAGGCGCAGCCCAAACGCAAGCATCCGAACGTGCAGGGCGCGCAGCTCATCACGAAGGGTGAAGCCGACCTCGAACCGATCTTCGCGCGTGCGCATCGCGTCTTCGAGCACAAGTTCGTGACGCCGCGCCAGCATGCGGGGTATATCGAACCGCACGCCGCGATGGTGTGGATCGACGATCAGGACATCGTCCACGTCTACACGGTCAACAAACAGCCGTTCTCGGTGCAACAGTGGATGTCGAACTCGCTCGACATTCCGCTCGAGAAGATCGCGGTCGAACCGATCGGCATCGGTGGCGACTTCGGCGGCAAGGGCCTCACGACCGACGAGTACGTGTGCTATTTTCTCGCTCGCGCCACGGGGCGGCCGGTGAAGCACATCTACACCTACGTCGAGGAACTGCAGGCCAGTTCGACGCGCCATAAGGCCTACATCACGCTCAAGACCGCGGTCGACGAGCACGGGAAATTTCTCGCGCACGCCTCGGAAGTGATCTACGACGGCGGCGCGTATGCGGCGGGGAAACCGACACCGTTCCTGGTGCCCGGCGGCGGCTATGCGACGGTCGGTTATCAGATCCCGAACGTGCGGCTCGACATCACCTGCGTGTACACCAACACGATCGTGGGCGCGCACGTCCGCTCGCCCGCCGACGTGCAATGCTTCTTTGCTTGGGAGCAGCACGTCGACATGATTGCCCGCGAACTCGGCATCGACCCGATCGAGCTGCGCATGCTCAACGTCGTGCGCGAAGGCGAAACGGCCGTCACCGGCGAGCACCTGCACGAGCCGCAGGGTTACGCGGTTCTCGAGGCGCTCAAGCGCGAACTCGAAACGCATCCGGCGAAGCCCGGCGGCGCGTGGGGCATCGCACTGATCTGCCGGCATACCGGCGGCGGCAAAACCGCGGTCGACGCGACGCTCTTTCCCGACGGCCACGTCGAGGTCGTGCTCGGCGTTCCCGATCAAGGCTCGGGCGCGTTCACGGTCGCGCAGCGCGTCTTTGCGGCGACGTTCGGATGCGAACTCGACCGGGTGACGGTGCGTCAAGGTTCGACGCTCAAGGCGAAGCGCGATCCGGGATCTGGCGGCAGCCGGGTCACCTACATCGTCGGCAACGCCACCCGCATCGCGGCCGAAGCGCTCTTGACGGAACTCAAGCGCCGCGACGGGCGCGCCGTCGACGCGCCGATCCACGTCGTCGGCGAATTTGACGGGACGCAGCACGATGCGGCGCACCCGGCCGATTACAGCTTTACCGGGTTCGGCTTCGATCTCGCCGTCGATCGCGAAACCGGCGCACTCGACGTGCGCGACGTGCTGCTCGTGTGTGACGTGGGCAAGATCATCAACCCGGTCGCGCACCAGGGGCAGATCGAAGGCGGCTTCATCTACGGTATGGGGAGCGCGACGATGGAAGAGATGCCGATCGACGAGGCCGGGAAGCTCACCTCGCTGAGTCTCGGCGACTACAAACTTCCTACGATGCGCGACATTCCGCCGCTGCGGACGGTGCTCGTCGTCGCGCCGTCGGCGGGCGGTCCCTACGGATCGAAGATGGCCGGCGAGATGACCAACAGCGGCGTCGCTCCGGCGATCGTCAACGCGATCGCGAATTGCACGGGCGTGCGGCTCGATGAGTTTCCGGTCACTGCCGAGCGCGTTTACGACGCGCTCGGGCAGCAAGCTACGACGAACTCGCGACCGTAACAGCTTTCATCAGGTAGCGGGTGACCGCTGCATCGGCCGATTTCTGGACGGCCGCTTGCCACGTGCTTCCGGCGCCGCGAACCCCATTTGCCGGCGGCAAGAATTTCTGTGCGCTGCAGCTGTAGAGTGAAACGTTGAGCAGCGCGTTCACGACTCCGATGTAGTTGTTGTCTTCTACCGGTTTGGTCGCGGTGGCCGAGATCGAACCGAACACCAGATAGGATGCGCCGGTATCGGCGCAGAGTTCCGGGCTGGGAAGCCGATGGCCGGTGGAGAGCGGATCGCCCTCGGCGACGGTTTGACCGCGGTGCTTGAGCGACGTCTCGAGCGCCGCGACCGTGTAATCGCGAACGTTCGGCGGCACGTCTTTCCCGACGAAGTTCAGAACGACGAAGCGGCTCGGCCGGCTCGCGGCGGCGTATACCTTCGGCGGCGCCGTCGGCTTGGATGAGAAGCCGTAGGCTTCGTTGGGTAGTTTCAAGGGCGGTCCGTCCACGCCCGGTTCGCCGCTCCCGGCGCGTGATGCCGAGTTGACGACCTTTTTCGGCGGCGGCGTCTCCTTGACGGCGGCGGGCTTGGGCGGCGGCGGGTTGAGGACGTCCGCATAGCCGCGCGTTATATAGGTCACGACCGCGGTTTTGATGATGGGGGCCTGCGATGCCACGTCGGTCGCCACGGTGAGGTATGCGGTTGATGACCACACGACGGTGCCGCTGCGCGCGCTGACGACCTGCTCGATCAGCGGTACGGCGTTCTGCGTGGGCGGTGCGAACGAACCCATGAAATAATAATCGGCACCCGCCGCTTTCGCCACGTGCAAATAATCGGCGGGCAAGGTTGCGGGATCGGCCATCACGACGTTCACGCCGCCGAGTGCTTTTATCGCCGTGCCGAGTTGGTTGGCATATCCGATGCCGGCGCTCGGGTCCATACCATCTGACGGCCGGTACGGGAAGATGACAAGCGTCGGCGTTCCGAAGAAGTTCTGCGTCGATGCGCCCAGGAGCGCGACGGCTAACGCCGCACAAAAAACAGCCACGAGCGCACGCGCCGGCAAGCGGGGGGAAACGAACATCTCCAGGCCTTCGCGGGCCGGGTGGAAATCCTTACGTCAATTGCGGGACGGTTGCTTGACCCGTTCCAGGACGGTCTCTGCGCCGTGCACGGCGCCGTCGGGCCACACCCGCACGAAACGGTAGAGCCCGAAGTTGACGTCGAGGTAGTCGCCCGGGCGTGGCAAGCGATCGACGAAGAGCTGTAGTGTTGGTCGCCGGTCGGCTTCGATGTCGCTTTCCCAGGTCCGTTCGGCCGGCGTCGCGGCGATGCGCGCGCGCACTTCGAGCGAACCGCTGCGCACGTTGGTGTAGAAGCGCGGTTCGAACGCGACCAGCTCCGGCAATGCGTCGGCGATCGTGCGATAGCGATAGCCGATCGGGTCGATCGCGTTTTCCAGCACGTCGCTCATCAATTCACGCAGCGCGCAATTCTGCGAGATCCATTCTTCGGCGCTATCAGGCTGCGGGGTCGCAAGCATCACCGCGCCGCCTTCGCCGGTGCTGACGGCAAAGCCGAGATCGGCCGCCAATTCGAGGACGCCGCTCTCGCGCAACCGCTCGGCGACGGGCGCCGAAAGCGCAACGCGCGCACCGGTGACGGTCGGATAGCCTTCGTCGAGCGCCGTGGTGCCGAAATCGACCGACGTCACCGTGCCGCTGACCAGCAGCCGCTCCGCGAGTTCGGCATCGTCGGCCAGCGCCGGCGGATGGGCGGGCGGGGCGGGCGCCGATGCGTCGACGGCATCGTCGTCGCACGGATCGGCGAGGCCGAAGCGGTCGGCGGTGAACAGCACGTCGAAGGCATGACCGAGGTGGCGATGACACGCGCCAAGCGCGTAGGAGAGGTCATCCTCGACGCCGCTGCCGACCTGCAGGTAGTAGGTGATCAACTGCTCGCACGGTTCGCCGTCGAAGCGCAGAAACGGGCACACGACCGCGACGGTCGGTGCGACCTGGGCGAAGCGGATCGTATCGAGCTCGCCGACGTCGCCGGGCTCCAGATTCGCGATCAGCTTCGCGCGCCAGCGATCGAAGAACGGCTGATCTATCATCATGAACGTGCTCTTTGTCGTGCCACGGCATGAACGCCTGGCCCGGACTCGGAAGAGCGTGCCATGAAGGAGATCATCACCTCCCCGAACGCGCCGGTCACCGGGTTTACCGATGCCTCGAAACCGGCCCCGATCGCGCAGGCGATTCGCGCCGGCAACCTGCTGTTCGTTTCGGGCCAGGGCCCCCTAAATGCGCAGCGCGAGGTGGTCTCGACCGAGATCGGCGCGCAGACGCGTCAGACGCTGGAAAACCTGCGCGCGATCCTGGCTCACGCCGGCGCGAGTTTCGCAAACGTCGTCAACATGCGCGTGTGTTTGCGCGACGTGGCCGACTTTCCGAAGTTCAACGAAGCTTTCGGCGAAGTGATGGCGGGAGAGAAGGTCACCCGCACGTGCATCGGTGGAACGCCGCATCGAACCGGCGTCAACGTTGAGATCGACTGCATCGCGGTCGTGGACTAGAGATGAAGATGCCGCCGGCGTTCAAGATGCCGTTAGTCGACCTCGAAGAAGTTTCGACCGAACTCGCGCGCACCGGCCGTCGCGTGCACGTGCTCTGGCAAGAAGACGAGACGTTGGCGTTCGTCGCTCGCGGCCGCGAGTACCGCAGCGAGTTCCACATCAACCCGGCCGATGAAGTGATGTACATGCTGCGCGGCGAGATGCGCCTGCACTACCGCACCTCGGAGGGCAAGGAAGACGTCGCCGTGCTCACCGAGGGCTCGATCATTTACACCCCGAGCGGCATTCCGCACTCACCGCGCTTTCCGCCCGACGCGTTCGCCTTGATCATCGAACGCAAACGTGCGAACGGGGAGGTCGATCGGTTCCAGTGGTACTGTCCGGCATGCGACGGGTTGCTGCACGAGGAACGCTTCGTGGTCAGTGACTACGCGCTCGATCCGGTGTCGAAAGCCTACGCGACATTTTTCGATAGTGAACCGAACCGCACGTGCACGGCCTGCGGCTCCGTGATGCCCGATCCCCGCTAGGAGGAACCATGGCGTCGTTCTCCCGTTTCGTTGCGGTCGCGACCGCTCTCTCGCTCGGCGTCGCGCTGGCGCCGCCGCCGTCCACGGCGCAAACCGCCTTGCCGCCGTTGAAGATCGGTTTGATCATGTCGTTCACCGGGGGCGTAACGTGGGCGCCGCAACAGTCGGCCGCGACGATCGGTGCCATAACCAAGCTCTACGGCGACACCGCGGGCGGACGGAAGGTTCAGATCATCACGCGCGACGACACCGGAATTGCACCCGAAGTGGCACGGCGTCAGGCGCAAGAACTGATCGTGCAAGAACACGTCGACATTCTGGTCGGCACCAACCTCACGCCGAACTCCATCGCGGTCGCGCAAGTGTCGACGCAAGCCAAGAAACCGTTCTTCATCGTCAACTCGGCGACGTCGAACATCATGAAGGATCAGCCCTACAGCGCGCGCTTCGGCTTCGATACGCAGACGATCGTGCCGCCGCTGGCCGTCTATGCGGAAAAGAACTACGGGAAGACCGCGTACTCGATCTTTCAGAACTACGGACCCGGCATCGACGCCGGCAAGTCGTTCGAGAAGAGCTTCACCGATGCCGGCGGGACGATGGTCGGTTCGGACCCGATTCCGGTCACCAACAAAGAGTTCTCCGCCTATATCCAGCGCGTGCGCGACGCCAAACCGGCGATCTTGTTCGTTTTTCTCAACGCGTCGGGCGGCGGGGCCGAACTGCTCAAGGACATCGAACAGGCCGGCCTCATCAAGAGCGGCATCAAGGTCGTGGCGACCGGCGATATCGTCGATGAATACATCAACCCGACGATCACGGTGCCGCCGCTCGGCCTCGTGACCGCGTTCAACTATTCGCGCATGCACAACTCGGCGGCCAATGCAAAATTCATCGCCGCCTATCACGCCGCCGAAGGCAACAACGACGGACCCGACTTCACCGCCGTGCAAGAATTCGATGCGCTGCACGCGGTATATGTCGTTGCGGATGCGTTGCACGGCGATCTTTCCGACCCCGACAAAGTGATGAACGTCGTCAAGGCGATCAAGTTCGAAAGCCCGCGCGGACCCTTCGCAATCGATCCGGCAACGCGCGACTCGATCCAGAACGTGTACTTGCGCAAGCTGACGATGGTCCGGGGGCAACTCGAGAACGTCGAGTTCGAAACCGTGCCCATGGTGAAGGATCCGACTGAAACCTACTAAGCTCGCGCTCGTTTGCGCCTTCATCTGCGCGTGCGTTCTCGCGCAGGCGAAGGCGGCAGCGGCCACGCCTTGGCTGTTCGTCACCGACATCCACCTCGAAGCGCGCTCGAGCGGGCAAAGACTTCCGTCGCGGCGCGGTCAGGACACGGACGCCGTGCTCTGGGAGTCCGCGGTGCACGCGATGCAGCGGATCGATCCCGACCCGCCGGTGGTGGTCGTGAACGGCGACCTGCTCGCGCACAGCATTTCGCGCCGCGACGCAATACCGACGGCGGTCGCGATCGCGCAGCGCCTGGACCGTGCCTTTCCCCATGCCCAGTTCATCTTGGCGCTGGGCAACAACGATTCGGGCTGCGGCGACTACGCGCTCGCGCCCGATGCCACGTTCTTGCGCGCCGTCGCAGCGGCGTGGGGACCTCTCATCAACCGTCGCGGTGCCGCGCCCGGCTTCATGCGCACCTTCGTGCGCGACGGGTTCTACACCGCAACGCTGCCGGTAGCGGGGCTGCATGCAATCGTCTTCGACGACGTCTACTGGTCGCCGCGTTACCACGCCGCATGCGGCAAGGGCGGAAACGTCGTCAACGCTTCGTTCACCGAGGTCGAGTCGGCGCTGCGCGCTACGCCGGGACACCTGTGGGTGCTCTTCCACATCCCGCCCGGCGTGGATACGTTCTCGACCGCACTGATCTCCAAGCGCACCGTGATCGTGCCGTTCATGCGGCCGGATCTGCGCGACCGCTTCACCGCCGACCTCAGCGATAAGCACATCGCGCTGGCCGTGGCCGGGCACACGCACAAGTTCGCCTATCGCGTGATCGATGCAACCGGTCCGAATCCGGTACCGATGTTGCTCGTTCCGGCGATCTCGCCGATCTTCGGCAACAAGCCCGCTTTTCTCACCGCCGACGTGACGGGCGACGGCAGCTTACGCCACGTCGAGGTCACGTCGTTCAAGCGAGGCCGCTGGATCGACATCGGCGGGATGCGTTCGCTCGGCGTCGATGCGTTCACCGGGAAGGCGCTCGTCGATTTACAGGCGCGCCTCGGTGCGAATCCTTCGTTGCGTCCGGCGTTCGAACGCCTCTACAACGCCGGCGCACCGTCCGAGATCAACGAACGCAACTGGCCCATCTACTGGTGCGCGGCGACCGCGTTCGGGACGACGCCGTTTCGCAATTGCACCCAAGCCGGCGGCTTCAGTTTCATCACCCAGCGCGGGCTGGAAGCCGTCGCCGGCGTGCTGCTGATCGTGGTCGCGATCGTGGTCGCGGTCGATCGCTGGCAGCGGCGCCGCCGGCGCAGGTTAGGGCTTTAGGCCGTTCATCGCGAGTTCCAGTTGGCGGCGCAGGCGCGCGATGCCGTCGGGCACTTGCGGATCGCGCTCGCTCAGCCAGAAGCGGGCGTGCGCGAGATAGGTGCCCATGAGAAAGAGCGCGATCGTCTGCGGATCGTCGGGCTTACCGAGCCGTCCGGCACGCTGCTCTTCGTCGACGAGTTCGGCGATGCGGTCGAGCATGCGGTAGCGCCGGCGATAGAAGCGTTCCGTTTCGCTCGGAACGTCTCTGACGCGCGCCGAGGCGGTCTCGTGAAGCGCGAACGTGGAGAGTTCCGGATCGCGCACCCAGTAGCGGTAACGCGGCTCGAAGAGCGCGATCAGCTTGTCGACAAAGGGCCCCTCGCCGCGCAGATTTGCGAGCGATTCCTCGGTGACCGCTTCGAGATCGTCGTTGACGATCGTCATCAGCAGATCGCGCTTGTCGCGGGCGTACACGAACACCGTGCCGACGGCAACCCCCGCCCGCGCGGCGATCTCGCGGGTGGTCGCGTTCTCGTAACCGTGTTCGAGAAACACGGCCCGTGCGGCCTCGAGGACACGCCGGCGCCGCTCCGCTTTATTACGCTCGCGAACGCCTTCCTGAATCATCCCGCGAAGCTTCCGCTACGGGTGGCTCAGGTCCTTAGCCGGTTTTCTTGTAGGCCGATTCGTTGGCGGGCGTCGGGCGCGCGGCGCGGCGGATCGCGGCCGCGGCCGGGACTTGCGCGGGTGCCGGCGAGTCGAAGTGCTTCGCCGGCACGGGGTCGGCGACGGCGCGGGGCGGCCGCACCACCTTGTTGACCGCGGACGGCGCGGCGAAGCCGGGGGTGCGCCCCTTGGCCGCGGCGGCGTCCGGCGAGACGACCGCGCGCGGCGGATAGGCCATCGGGTTGTCTTCGAGCGGGTGCACGTAGCCGCCGCGCACCAGGTAGGTCTGCGTCTCGGTGACCGAGCGGGCAACGTTCCACGTCGCGCCGCGGCCGCGGTAACGGCTCTCGATGATCGCGGCGCCGGCGCGCACGAGCGGTTCACCCGCCGGTCCGGCGTCGCCGCTCACTTCATAGCGATAGCTGTACGTCTTGGGGATCGGGCGCCGGAAATTCTCTTTGGTGCTGACGCTAATGACCTTCCCGGTATGGGGAACGCGCGCGTCGGGGTTGGCCTGGGGGGTCTTCGTGCTCTTGGCAGCCATGATCGTACGCCCTCAAGACTGATCGGGCGGGAAGCACCCGCCCGCTTGGCAGCATTAGTGTACCACGACGAAACTCGCCCGGGCCACTCCCGAGATCAGGTGAGGAACCGCGCACACTTTGGCGCGCGGTCAGGCGACGGCGCGGCCTTCGAGTTCGAAGTAGTCGCGCCGGGTGGCCGCGATCGCACCGTCGTCGAGGTCGCCGGCATCGACGAGGCGCTCGAAGAGGCGGCGCCCGCCCGACGGCTCGCCGAGGCGCTGGTCGAGCCGGTCGCGGGCGATGAAACCGCGTCCGACGAGCCACGCGCCGATCGGCATCCGGCGTTCCCCCGAGTGACGGTAGGCGCGTTCGAGCGCGGCTTGGAGGCGTTCGGGCTCGACCAGGAGCGTGGTGACGGGGATCCCGGCGGCAGCGCGCACGGCTTCGAGTTGCTCGCGCGGGACGATGCCGAGCTTGCGGGCCAGCGCTTCGGGGATGAGCGCCGCGGCGGCGGGTTCGATGATTAGATCGTCACCGGTGCCGTGGGCGACGCCGTGCTGCTCGGCCAGCGCTTCGACCAGATCGCGCGGCTGTACCATCTCGAGGCGCAGGAGCGTGTCGCCGATGCGCTCGCCTGCGAGTTGGTTGCCCAGCGCGTGGGCGAGCTGGTTCTTATCGATCTTGTGCTGGTCGACCAGCACGTCGCCGAGCTGACGGCGAAATTCGCGCAGCACGTTCGCCGACGGAAAGACGTGCGCGGTCTTGTTCCAGGACATGTCGCGCCGCTCGTGGAGTGCGCGGAAGAAGAGTGTGAGCGCGCGCAGCGTTGCGAGTCCGTTGATGATCGCGCCCCACGGCTGGCGGAAGATCGCCAGGATGCCCTGCACCGAACCGTAGACGGCCGAGACGAAGATTGCCTTCTGCAGCAAGCGCCAGAGGGTGAGAAAGAGCGCCGTATCGAGCAGCAGCCACAGCAGGTGGTTGTTGCCGACGCTCGGGACGGCTACGCGCCGATCGAAGTCGTGCCAGAGTTCCAGCAACAGCACCGGGAGGATCACGACGTAACCGCAGAGTGCGAAGAGGTTCGTGGCGATGCCCTTACGGTCGCGATAGAGCGAGTAGCGGGTGGCGGCGTTGCCGCGCCAGCCCAGCGTTTGCCATGCCTGCAGGCAGATGCCGGCAACCCAGCGTGATTTTTGGCGCACGGCGGTCGCTAGCCGGTCGGGAAAATAAGCGCGCGTCGCCACGTACGATGCGGCCGTGCTGTAGCGGTGACCGCGCGAACCGAGCCGCTGGTGCACGAGGATCGTCGAGTAGCCGCGCAGGCTCAAGCGCAGCGCGGTTTGGTAGTCCTCGGTGATCGTGCGGCTGGGAAAGACTTCGAGTTCGCTATTGCCGACGGCGGCCAGCGCTTCGCGCCCGAACGCGCAGCCGACGCCGGCGCACGGCACGAAACTCCCCATCGCCTCGCGCATCACCATATCTTTGAGGTGGTTCTCGGCGAACTCATCGACGTACGTCCACGACGTCCACTCATACCACGGGCGCTCGAGCGGCAGCACCGGCAACTGCACCATGTCGAAGCGCGGCATCAGGTGGTTGTAGACCCGCAGCGAGAGCGGGTGGATCACGTCTTCGACGTCGTGCAGGACGACGATCGCATAGGGATTGCCGGCTTCCTCACGATGCACCGCCGCGAACACCTGGTTGAGATTTTGCGCCTTGGTGGTGGGGCCGGGCAGCTCGTTGATCACCGGATGAACGCGCGGCGACCGTTTGGCGGCGGCCTTCACTTCGCGCACGGTCTCTTCATCGTTCGGATAGACGCCGACGAAGATATCGTAGTTGTTGTAGTCGAGCGACGTGCAGGCGAACTCGAGCATCGGCCCGAGGATCCCGGCTTCGTGCCAGCACGGGATCATGACCGCAATACGCTTCTGCGGCTGCTCGCGCAACTGCTCGATCGTGAGCCGCGGATATTTGCGCAGCACGCTGATCGCCCGGCGCCACGCGGTGCGCAGCCAGAATGCAATGTCGCCGCACAGATCGTCGAAGCCGAGGATGACGTAGACCGCAGCGACGACGATCGTCGCGATGCCGAGGACGTGTGCAGCCGGGAGCGTTACTCCCGCGGGGTTCAAGGGCGTTGGTGCGACGCGACCGTGACGGCGAGAACGACAACGACGGAAAACGCGCAGAGGATCATTGTCATTGAGCTTTGGATCGGGTCGATCAACAGCTGGCTAACACATCCATCATGCTCGCACGCCCGAAAAACGAGCGAAAGTAGCCAGCGTTAAGCGACGGAATCATTTGCTTCAACCTTTGGTAAAGATGGGCTCAGCGTTACCGTTGCTTGACGATTTTGGGGCTAGGGAACGTCGGCGTTCATGGGCAACGTTGTAGGGGCAGGTATGCAACCACGAGATTTCCGGCCCGCCGTCCGGATGAGCGACGGCGATACCGTCCCGTTCGAAACGGTCGAGGGCGCGCTCGAGCGTCAGCAAGCGCGCGCCGCCGGCATCTCTCTCACCGCCGCGGCGCCGCCGAAACTGGCGAAGATGCTGCTGCCGGGCGAACGCATCACCTTTGGGACGGCGGTGCATCCGGCGGTGTTGATGCTGCCGATATTCTATTTGCTCGTGGTGCCGACGGCGTTCGTCGCGCTGCAGTGGTACGGGCACACGCACGCCCACTTGTGGTTCGAAGCAGGCACGTGGCCGAAAGTCGAGTTCGCCGCCGAACTCGCGCTGGAGGCGGCCGCGCTGGGCCTGTTCGTAAAGCGTTTATTCCGTTTTCTCTCGCTTCGCATCGTCGCGACGAACCGCCGGATCTTCGCGATTCGCGGCGTCATCATTCGCCGCATCACACCCCTCGGTAACACGGCGCTCGCGGGCTCGACGCTCTCGCAAGGCTTCTTCGGCCGCATGTTCGGTTACGGTTCGATCGACTTGCCGTTGGCCGACGGCACGCCCGACCGTTTTCGCGACATGCGCGATGCGCTGCAGCTCTACCGCGAATTCCAGGCCGTAGCGAACGGCGTCGACGGCGACGAGTGGAAGCCCGCCGTCCGCCAAACGATCATCCCTTAGACCAAGGCCGCTCGCCTGCCCGCTGAGAAGGGGCTGCAATGCAACATCTCTCGCGTTCACGGGCCCTCGGCGTCATCGCGGCAGGCGCGGCAATGCTTCCTCGCATGGCGTCGGCGCAGAGCGCACCGGTTGCGTTGCGAATGGGCAGCGTCGCGGCCGACACCTACGCCGGCGGCTACTACGCGCTCGACCTCGGCCTCTTCGAGCGGGCCGGGCTGAGCGTCGAGATCACGCCGTTTGCAAACGGCGCGGCGATGGCAGCGGCGGCGGCCGGCGGCAGCATCGACGTCGGGATCGGTGACGCCACCGAACTCGCCAACGGGATCAGCCGCGGAATCCCGTTCGTGCTGATCGCCGGCGGCGGCGTCTACTCGAGCGCCGCCCCGACGACGACTCTGTGCGTAGCGAAGGCGTCGACGGTCGCGAAAGCGGCGGACCTCGAAGGACAAACCGTTGCGGTGGTTTCGCTCGTATCGCTGATGAGCGCCGGCGTAAAGAGCTGGCTCACGCAGAACGGCGCGGATATCACGAAGATCAAATTCGTCGAGATGCCGTTCCCGCAGATGCCGGGCGCGCTCTCGCGCGGCGTGCTGGCAGCGGCGACCTTGAGCGAGCCGATAATGAGTGACGCGCTCGCCGCCGACGCCAAAGTCTTCGCCAAGCCGTACGACGCGATCGCGAAGCAATTCTACATCAGCGATTGGTTCACGACGCGCGACTGGCTCGCGAAGAACCCGGACGTGGCAAAACGCTTCGTCGGAGCGATCTACGATACGGCCCGCTGGGCCAACACGCATCACGACGATTCGGCCGCGATCCTCTCGAAGTACACGAAGATCGACGTCGACCGCATCAAGCGCATGAACCGCTCCGGCTACGCCACCGACCTCAAGGCGTCGATGGTGCAGCCGGTACTGGACACCGCCTTCAAATACAAAGTACTCGGAACCGCAACCGCCGCAACGTCAATGATCGCAAAAGGCTTCTAACGCCTCTGTCATCCCGAGCTTGTCGAGGGACAGCCGCTAACCTCACCGTTAGTAGAGTTGCCCTGGCCAGAGCGCACGATCGTGGCGCGTTCCTCGACGCCGCGCCCTTCGGCGCTCTGCTCGGAATGACAAATTTTTGCAGCAGCGCGCTCAAATTTGCAGCAGCTCGCTCCTGGTTGTCAGCAGCGAGGTCCCCAATGTCATCCCGAGCTCGTCGAGGGACGCGCCGCAATCTTCACTATCGAGTGCGAGCGCGAAGGCGCGAGCAGTGGAGTAAAAAATGCGGCCTAGAGATAGGGCGCTGTCCAGGCGAAGCCGGCTTCCGTCGTCGTGCGGGGTTTGTATTCGAGGCCGACGTGGCCGGGGTAGTTGTCGGCGTCGAGTTGGGCGAGGGCGCGGGTGACGTCGAGTTCGCCGGTGTCGGGTTCGTGACGGTCCGGGCAGCCGGCGATTTGGACGTGGGCGAAGCGGCCGCGCAGTTCGTGCGCGCGCTCGATCGCGTGACCTTCGGTGTGAAAGACGTGGTAGAAGTCGAACTGCAGCGCGACGTTCGGCTGCGCGACGCGGTCGAGAATCGCGACGGCTTGCGCGGTCGATTGCAGAACGTAGGCCGGATTTTCTTTGGCATTGAGCGGCTCGATCGTCAACGTAATGCCGGCCGCCGCGCAACGCGGGGCCGCGGCAGTGAGATTTGCGACCAGCGCGTCCTCGTGCGCGGCGAGCGAAATGCCGTCGATGCGTACCCCCGACATCGCATGCAGCCGCGGACAACCGCACGCCTTCGCGTACGCTAACCCGGTCTCGAGGGCCGCGGTGAAGCGCGATTCGTCACCGGGCCGGGCCGCGAACCCGCGTTCGCCCTGCGCCAACTCGCCCGGCGGAAGGTTGATCAAGACCAGTTCGAGGCCGTTGGCCCGCAACGCGGAGGCGATCTCGTCGGCCGGCAGTTCGTAGGGCCAGAGGATCTCGACGGCGCGGAAGCCGCAGGCCGCCGCGGCGGCAAAGCGCTCGCGCAGGGGCCGTTCCGTGAACAGCCAGGTCAGGTTGGCCGAGAGCTTCGGCACTACGCCTTCGTCAATTCGCGCACGCCGGAGTCCGCGGTGCACAGTACGGCGTCGGCCAGGTCGAGGAAGATGCCCACGTCGAGCACGCCATGGATCGCCTGGAGCGTCGCGGCGAGGGCACGCGGGTCGGGGATGGTGCCGAAGGCGCAGTCGAGGATGGCGTTGCCGTTGTCGGTCCGGTACGGCTGCCCGTCCCGGATGCGCTCGGTTGCTTTGGCGTGCGGGAAGCGCGCCGCGATTTCACGCTCGACCCAGGGCAGCGTGAACGGCACCACCTCGACCGGGGTCGGGAAGCGGCCGAGCCGGTCGACCACCTTCGAATCGTCAACGATCACGATGAAGCGCCGGGCGGCGATGGCGATCGCCTTCTCCCGGAAGAGCGCCCCGCC
>Ga0182030_10003689_pt1 | contig 32729 bp, 23 predicted proteins | sample 812S3MmetaG_FD_121299 | JGI IMG/M metagenome (GOLD analysis project Ga0182030, IMG submission 121299) | Permafrost microbial communities from Stordalen Mire, Sweden - 812S3M metaG (Illumina Assembly) | ecosystem: Environmental > Terrestrial > Soil > Wetlands > Permafrost | place: Sweden... | reverse complement strand
GCGGAAATCGGTACTACGAAAGCGGGGTCAAGCACATCCTGCGCCGGACCCTTCCCTACCTGGCGCTTTACGTCGTGATCGTCGTCGCCCTGGGCTACCTTTTCACCCGCGTTCCCACCGCATTTCTGCCGGAGGAGGACCAGGGCATCCTGTTCGTGCAGGTGACCACGCCCGTGGGTTCAACCATGGGACGCACCTCGGACGTGCTCGATGAAATCCGCGAATACTTTCTGACCCAGGAAAAGGATTCGGTCGACGGCGTATTCACGGTGACGGGATTCAGCTTCGGCGGACGGGGACAAAGTTCGGGTCTGGCCTTTGTCCGGCTCAAACCCTGGAGCGAGCGTCCGGGCGCCCAGCACCGCGTCCAAGCCGTCGCCGCGCGCGCCATGACCCGCTTCGCCCAGATCAAGGACGCCCTTGCCTTTGCCTTTGTGCCGCCCGCGGTCAGGGAGCTGGGCAACGCGACCGGCTTCGATTTGGAACTGCTCGATCGCGCGAACCTGGGCCACGCCCGGCTGATGGAAGCTCGCAACCAACTGCTCGGCCTCGCGGCAAAAGACCCGACGATCATGGCGGTCCGCGCCAACGGTCTTGATGACGAACCGCAATACAAGTTCGATGTCGACCGCGAAAAGGCCGAGGCGTTCAAACTCACCGTTGCGGACGTCAACAACACGCTCTCCGCCGCATGGGCGTCCGCTTACGTCAACGACTTCGTCGACCGGGGACGCGTCAAGCGGGTTTTCATCCAGGGCGACCTTTATTCCCGCATGTTGCCGGAGGATTTCAACAAGTGGTACATTCGTAATTCCGCCGGCCAGATGGTGCCCTTCTCCGCCTTTTCCAGAGGTTCGTGGACCTATGGTTCGCCCAAGCTCGAACGCTACGACGGGGTGCCGTCGGTGGAAATCCTGGGCCAGCCCGCCCCCGGTTTCAGCACCGGCGCCGCCATGAGCACGATCGAGAAGCTCGCCGCGAAATTGCCCGTCGGGATCGCCGCCGAATGGACGGGCCTTTCGTTCGAGGAACAGCGGGCCGGTTCGCAGACAGGCTCGCTCTACGCGATTTCCCTCGCGGTCGTCTTCCTCTGCCTGGCCGCTCTCTATGAAAGCTGGTCGATTCCGTTCGCCGTCATGATGGTGGTGCCGCTCGGCATTTTCGGCGCGATTCTCGCCACGCTGATGCGGGGACTGAACGACGATGTCTTTTTCCAGGTCGGCCTGCTGACCACGGTCGGACTTTCGGCGAAAAATGCCATTTTGATCGTCGGGTTTGCCAAGGCGAACTACGAGCACGGCATGGATTTGGTCGAAGCCACGGTGCGCGCCGCGCACCAACGCCTGCGGCCCATCCTTATGACGTCCCTGGCCTTCATGCTCGGCGTCTTGCCGCTGGCAATCGCGAGCGGCGCGGGCTCGGGCGGCCAGAACGCGATCGGCACCGGCGTCATCGGCGGCATGCTGGGGGCGACCTTCCTGGCCATTTTTTTCGTGCCCCTCTTCTTCGTGGTCATGCTGCGCTTGTTCCGGGTGAAGCCGTCGCCCCCCCGGCGGTGATGCGGCCTGCAATCCGTTAAATTCAGGAAGGGTATGGCTCATAAACTAAATCCCCGGATTCAAGCTGTACGTCTAAAGAATCCGAATCGTGGGAAGCTCGAACTTACACCCTAATGGCATCATGAAACTGGTTGAAACAAACCTGCCGCCATGCCCGTGAGAGGGCAACGGGAAGGCGTCCCGCTTTCCGGCGCAGCCAGGAATTATTCGCCAGCCGAGCTTCGGCGGCAATAAGCAGATGGCCGCGTGATCCTTTTCCACGTTCTAGTGGCCGTCAATCCGGGGGCGCTTCAATTAGACTTGGAAACGAGTTCCTTGGAATTCGGCAGCAAGGCGCTTGGACAAATCGGGTGCGCCCGGACGCGGTTTTGGATAAAACCAGGCGATGGCGGAAGTGGTGGCCTGAATTCGCCGCAGGGCGAGTTTCATGCGGGCGAGGCTTTGCGTCGTCGTTTCGTTGGAAAGTCTGCGGTTGAGGCCGTCGGTGAAAATCATGGCCCAGGGAAGGATATGCCGCTTCCGCAGCATCGAACGATTCAGATTCACCAGGGCTTCCGCCAGGCGACTGCCGCCGGAAGCAGAGTTCACCGCGGCGAGGGCGCCGCAGGCTGTCGCCCAGCTTTTATTTCGGCACAGCCAACGCACCCGGCTCTCGCGCAGGAGCAGGATGTGGACGCGACCGTCGATCCTCAGGCGGCCGGCGGCTTGCAGCAGGGCGCCGGCCTTCGAGAGGAAGCCGCTCATGCCGGTGGAGCGGCTGGCATCGAGAAAAATCCAGAGCGACCTCTTCTTCGAGAGGCGGGACCGGCGGAGACGGAACGAGCCGTTCCCTGAAAGCCAACCGGCCTGGGTCGAGGTCAGGAGTGAGCCGAGCCAGGCGATGGGAGCTTTGGAATGGGTGTGGGCGGAGTGTCCGGGCCCTGGTCTTTCCTGAGCGGGTTTCTCCGAGTGATTCCACCAAGTGGCGAAGGCGCTGGATGGGGTCGCGGGTTCAACCCGAAGCTCGATGCTTTGCTCGCGCGCATGGAGCGGGGCGGGCGAAGAGCGGTCTCCCGATTGACCCCGGGATGAGGAAGGCGGCGGGCGTCCAGGCTGTTCGTGAGGAGGCGGGTTCTGGAGGGATGGAGGCTTGACCTCATCCTGGCGATGGCCGAGGCATAGCGCCCACGCTTCCTCGATGTCACCGGTTGAAACTTCGGCGCGGGAATGCCAGGCCGCCGCGCCGCGGGCGGTGCGCATGACGGCCAATTCGGTTCGCATGCCTTCCACCTTGAGATCGCTTCCACGGCGGGCGATTTCCCGGCGCTGTTCGTCGTGGATGACGACGTGCTTCAGTTGGTCGCGCGCTTCTTGAATCCTTTCCCGCAGACGTTCCTCCTCCTGTCGGTAACGGTCCCGGAAGACGGAGGGAGCGTCGTCAAAGGCCATGCGCCGTTGAACGATCTCCACGCGTTCTTCTTCGGAGAAATCGTCCCGGATTCGCACGCCGTGGGCGAAGCGGTCGAGCAGTTGTGGCCGCAGCTCCCCTTCCTCCGGGTTCATGGTGCCGACAAGAACGTAGCGGCTTTCCACCACGCGGGTGATGCCGTCGCGTTCCAGGCGGTGAACGCCCGAAGCGGCGGAATCAAGGATCAGGTCCGAGAGATGATCCGGCAGCAGGTTTACTTCATCAATGTAGAGAATCCCCTGGTGGGCCTTTTCAAGAAGACCGATTCGGGTTTGCCACTGCTGCTTTTCGACGAGGCTTTCCGGGTCGACCGATCCGAGCAGGCGGTCTTCGGTGATGCCGAGCGGAACCTCGCAGAAGGGCGCGGGCTTTCCATCGTCGGAGCGAAGCAGGGCGGCAAAGGCGCGAACGAGCGTGCTCTTGGCGCATCCCCGGTGGCCCAAAAGCAGGGCGCCGCCGAGACGGGGATCGAGCGCATGGTAGATCAACGATTTCTTCGCCTGTTCCAGGCCGACGATGGCGGTGAACGGAAAGAGGCTCATTCGAGTTGTCCTTCCAGCTCGATCAGGGTTTCCTCAAGGGCGGCAAGGGTTTCGGGATTGGCTTCGGTCCAAAGGCCGCGTTCGTGGGCTTCCAGAAGGCGCCGGGCCGCTTCCTGCAAGGCGACGGGGTTGTGCCGCGTGAAGAAGGCTTTTTGTTCAGGGGCAAGCAGCAGGGCGCGGGCAACTTCATCGTAGTGATGGCTCCGCACAAAAGGCGTGGTTGCGCCGTAACCGAAGAGATAATCGACTGTTGCCGCCATTTCGAAGGCACCTTTGTAGCCGTGTTCGCGCATGGCCTCAATCCATTTGGGATTCAACACGCGGCTGCGCAAAACGCGGGCGAGTTCGTCCGCAAGGGTGCGGATGCGGGGTTGGTCGGGCTGGCTCGAATCGCCGTGGTAGGTCGCGGGGGGCGAGCCGCGGAGGGCGGTCACGGTCGCATGGAGGCCGCCCTGGAATTGGAAATAATCGTCCGAATCGAGGATGTCATGCTCGCGATTGTCCTGGTTTTGATGGACGACCTCGACCTCGCGCAAGTGCGATTGCAGCAGGCCGATTTGCTCGGAAGAAGTTCCGTCGGCGGCGACGGCGTGGCCGCCCCATTTGCAAAAGACCCGGGCCAAATCGTGACTCGATTGCCAATCGTGGCTGTCGATGAGCGGCAGAAGACCCGTGCCGTAGCAGCCAGGTCCGGAACTGAAGACGCGCAGGGTGGACATTGCCATGGCTTGAGCGGGGGGCTCGCCACGGGCGGCGAGATCCTGCCGGACGGAGCGCGAGGCTTGGCGGACCGGATTCAATTCGTCCGGCTCGTCCAGTTCCGCGAGACGTTTGGGGACCGTCGCCAGCAATCGCAGCACTTCCCCGAAAGCATCGCGAAAAAGGCCGGACACGCGCAGGACCAAATCGACGCGGGGTCGGCCAAGAAGCGCCGCGGGCACAATGTTGAAGTCGATGAGGCGGCCGGAGGCGGGGTCCCAAACCGGCTCGCAACCCCAGAGCCAGAGCGCCTGCGCGATGTCGTCGCCACCGGTGCGCATGTTGGAGGTGCCCCAGATGACGAGCGCCATTTTGCGAAGAGGGTCTCCCGTGTCCTGGCGATATTTTTCCATCAGGCGGTCGGCGATCAGCTTGCCGCAGGTCCAAGCGGTCGGCGTGGGAAGAATGCGCGGGTCCAAGGCAAAAAAATTGCGCCCGGTTGGGAGAACATCGATGCGCCCTCGCGTGGGAGAGCCCGCCGGGCCGGGCTCGACAAATTTTCCCTGAAGGCCCTTGAGCAGTTGGGAGATTTCCCTTTCGCAACCGTTGAGCCGAGGCAGCAGGTCATATTGCAGGAGTTGGCTTAAGCCTCGGAGGTCGTCGTTTTCCGAATCGGTCGACCTGTTGCCGAGATGATGCCGAATCCAATCGCGCGCCCGGGTTTCCAGGGCATCGCGTTGCGATGGCGACAAGGCCTGGAGGTCGAGGCTCGAACCGTGCAGGGCTTCCAGAAGGCCGGGGCGAAGGTTGTTTCGGTTTCGGAGCAGGCTGAGGAGGAAGTCGATTTGCTTTTCTCCCGCGGGGACCTGGCCGAGAATGTGGAGGCCGGATCGAATCTGGCTTTCCTTGATTTCGCAAAGATAGTTGCCGGCGGCTTCCGTGAGGGAGGGCGCGTCGGGCAGTTCACCGCGCCAGGAGACTTCCGCCAAAAGGTTTTCAATTTGTCGCTCCAGTTCGGCCGCGCGCGCGGGATAGAGCGTGACGGCATGGGCGTGTTCTTCGAGCAGGCGCTCGACCTGTTCCAATTCCCGGTAAAGCCCGGCGCGGGTGAGCGGAGGGGTGAGATGATCGACAATGACGGCGGAGTTGCGCCGCTTGGCCTGGGTTCCCTCGCCGGGATTGTTGACGATGAAGGGATACAGGTTGGGCAACGGCCCAAGGCAGATGCGCGGAAAGTCCTCCGGTCCCAAGGCGACACTCCGGCCCGGCAGCCATTCGAGATTTCCATGCTTGCCGAGATGAACGGCCGCATCGGCCTGAAATATTTCCCGGAGCCAAAAATAAAAAGCAAGATATTCGGGCGGCGGCGGCAAATCGGGGCTGTGGTAGATCGCCTGGGGTTGAAGGGAAAAGCCGCGAGGCGGTTGAATGCCCACGAATACGTTTCCAAATTGGCGTCCCGCAATGGGCCATTCTTCGTCAAGCTGACGCGGCCAGTGCCGGCTTATTTTCTCTCCGGCCTGAATCGGCAATTTTTCGATGAATTGCCAAACGATGAGAGACGCGATCGATTGCCGGACCAGCTTGCCGTAGGAGTGTTGAGGATCGTTGGTCGCTCCATCCTGCAACAGGCGCATGAGTTCCTCGCCGCTGTCCGGCGCGCCTTCGACGTCGTAGCCCGCCTGCCGCAAGGCGCGGAGCACGTTGACCGCGCTGGCCGGCGTGTCGAGTCCGACGCCGTTGCCGATTCTTCCATCGCGGTTGGGATAGTTGGAGAGAATGAGCGCGATTCGTTTTTGGGAATTTGGTTTGTGACGCAGGGCCGCCCAGCGCCGGGAAACTTCCGCGACGAACTGAACTTGCCCGGGATCCGGAACAAGACGTTTGACGGTAAACTCAGCCTCGGGCAAGACCTGATGGTCTTCCTTAAAACCCACGACGGAGGTAAAAATGCGACCGTCAATTTCCGGCAAGGCGACATTGATCGCCACTTCAGCCGGAGGCAGGCCGGAGGGGCGGTTGAGCCAGTCTTCCCGCGTGGAAGCGGCCACCGCCGCTTGGAGAATGGGGCAGCCAAATTGGGCCAGGAAAGAATCCGCGCCATCCGCGCCGCCGCCCAGGGAAAAACTTTGCAGGGTGAGCACGACATCGGGCGGCTGCTCGCCGGCTAATTGGAGAAGGGTCTGCTGGGTGGAAGCATCGCGCAGGCTGTAGGCATGGCACGCGGTGACCGAAAACCCTTTTTGTTCCAGGGCATCGATCAGGTGATCGACCACGGTCAGGTCCTCCGCTTGGAACCAGGCCCGGTAAAAGGTCAGCAGGGCATGAGGCGCATTCCGTTGAGCGCTGCGGCGGTAAATGCCGCACACGGGCATCGGGACGGCGAGGGGCAACGAATGGATTTCCCGCGCGAGCAACCGGTCGAAGGCTTCACCGGCGCGGTTGGCATTCTCGCGGCCTCCCTCCTGAAAATAACGGAAGACCTGCTCGCAGGTGCTCCGTGGAAAATCGCTGAGTTGCGCCAGGTCATCGTCAAAGCTGTCAGTTCCGGAAAGGAGCAAAAGGTCGGGGCGGTCGGGCTGTTCCTTCAAGTCGATCAAGCTCTGCAGAAAGTGGGGAAAGTAGGCGCGGCCTCCCAGCAGCCGCGCCACCACAAGGCGCGCGTGCCTGATGACCGTCTCGATGTAATTGTCCGCCGCCACCGGCTGGCGCAAGGCACCGGCATGGGCGATGCGAAGGCGCGTGCTGAACCGGCCGCTCCAGGCCCGGGCGGCGCCGGCCAGGTCGGTATCCGCGGCGCTGAGAAAGACAATTTCTCCGGGAGTTTGATCGATAAGGATCAGCTCCCGTTCGGAGTCCAGGCAACCGGGCTGTGAGGCGATCCAGTGCATTAAGGATAAGCTCTTACGACCAATGGGTGCCGCTCAGTTCGGAAACCAGGGCGGCGATCTTTTGGCGATTGGGGTGGTGGCCGATGAAAACCATGGTCGATTCGTGTTCGTGCGAGTGCGCATCTTCATAGTAGGCCTGCACCCGGCTGCGAACGCCCTGAAGAACGAGACGATGATGTTTACCCGAAACGCTGGCAAAGCCCTTGGCCCGCAGAATCGGTTCTTTTAGGGAGACTTCGCGCACGGCCAGCTTCAGCTTTTCCTGATCTTGCGGATCGCGCGAACGGAGAACGAAGGATTGCCAGCCGGTGTCGTGTTCGTGGAAATGTTCGTGGCTGTGGGCGCCGTGCTCGTGGGAGGTCAATCCGCTATGGGCGTGTCCATCGAACTGCTTTTGGTCGGCCAGAGGGACGGTCAGGTCGGAGGGCGCCAATTGCACGGGACCGTGGTGATGTTCGGCATGATGACCGTGATGTCCATGGCCGTGAACCTGGGGGGCCTCTTCCTGATGAAGGCCCATGCCCAGGCAAAGACGGGTGTCCAACTCGGCATGGTAGGCGACTTCGAGAAAGCGGACCTTGGTCGATTTTTGACGGACGAGTTCCTCGGCCTTCAAGAGATGATCTTCATCGAGTTCATCCACCTTGTTGAGCACGACCACGTCCGCATTCTCGAGTTGCTGGTTGAGGATAAAATCAACGGCGTTTTCGTGGTCGAGAGGAGTCGCCCCTTCCAGGCCCGGTGTTTGCGCGCCACGCTCAAGTTTGCCATCGAGAAGCTGGGGGGTGTCGACCACCGTGATCACGGCATCGAGTTGAAAATCATTGCGCACTTCGGGCCACGCCAGCGCCTGCATGACGGGCGTCGGCAGGGCGAGGCCGGAGGTTTCGATCAACACGTGATCGATTTCATCCTTGCGGGCCTGAAGCCGTTTCATGATGGGCAAAAAATTGTCCCGCACCGTGCAGCAAATGCAGCCATTCGGCAGGTCGTGAATTTCCGCGCCAGCTCCACCGGCGGTGCGGAGGAGCGCGCCATCAATGGAGACCTCGCCGAATTCATTGACCAGGATGGCCAGCCGACGGTCGGGACTTTGCTTGAGCAGGTTGCAGAGCAGGGTGGTTTTTCCCGAGCCGAGAAATCCGGTGATGATCGTGACGGGGATTTTCATGTGATGAGGGTGGGTTGATTTTGGGTTTGAGGTGATTTTTGTAAAAAGCGTTCCAGTTCCCGCACGATTTCCGGGTAGGTGGTGCAAAGAACCGGGTAATGCAGCGCAGGGCGTTCGATGACGACGAGGTTGAGGCCGAGTTCGCGGGCGGCTTCGAGCTTCTCGGAAAAACCTCCCGCATCGCCCGACTCCTTGGTGACGACGCAATCGACGGCCCACTCTTTCCAGAGGGCGACGTTGAGTTGCCGCGAAGCGGGGCCTTGCATGGCGCAGATATTTGTCCTGGGAATTCCCGCCGCGAGAGCCTGATCCAGGGAATCTTTTTCCGGCGTGATGCGAACGAACCATTCGGCTTGTTGCGATCCCGGCATTTGTAAAAACGTCGGAAGATCCTTCACGCCGGTGGCGAGGAAAATGCGTTTGCCCAAGCGCAGGGCTTCGCTCGCCGCCGCATTTGCATTGGGACAATAGCGGGCAAAAGATGACTTCGTGGCGCCGGGACGTTCGTAGCGGAGGCAGGGAAGATCGAGTTCGCGCGAAAGAGCCTGGAGTTGTTTGGAGATCTCCGTCGCGAAGGGATGGGTCGCATCGACAATGGCCTCGGCGGCATGGTCCCTCATCAATCGAAGGCGGGCCTTGTGGCCGATGCGTCCTGAAACCACGCTTGCGCGCGGGACGTCCGATTCGACAAGTTCCCTGCCGTAGGCGCTGGCGGTCGAGACCACGACACGATATTGGCGGCGCGTCAATTCGCGGGCCAGGGCGTTGCCATCCGCCGTGCCGGAGAAGACCCAGACGGCTGCATGCGGTAATTCGGCTGATGGTGATTCATCCGATTTTTCCCAACCCAGGTAGCCGCGTGGCGTGTAAAGGAATTGGCGTTTCCTCCGGGTGTAGCGGTTGCCGATGATGAGCGTGGTCAACATGTCGAAGCTCCGCCCGCTGAGTTCGGCCAGGGTGCAGATGGAGACTTGCTGATCTTCCCGGTAGGCGTTGCGGACGACGCCGCACCAGGTTTCGGGAGATTTGTGCTCCATACAAATTTTCAGGATTTGATAAACGCCCTCCTGCCGGGCCTTGCTTTGGACATTGTAGAGGGCCATCGTCATGTCGGCTTCGGCAAGGTGGCGCGCGCGGCGCTGGATCCAGCTCCACGGACAGAGCAGATCGGAGAGGGAGAGCGTGGCGAAATCGTGCGAGAGGGGCGAACCGAGCAGGGAGGCGCAACTGTTTGCCGCCGAAATTCCGGGGATGACTTCGATCTCGAAAACGTCGCGCTCCTCCATCAGGTCAAAGGCCAGGGCGGCCATGGCGTAGACGCCAATATCGCCGCTGGAAACGAGGCTGACCACGGCTCCTTGCCGCGCCAACTCCAGCGCTTTGGCCGCTCGTTCGCGCTCCTGGGTGAGCGGCATCGTGATGATTTCCTGATTGGTGATCCAGGGCCGAATCCAGTTCAGATAGAGATCGTAACTGACGATGTATTGGCTCCGGTTGATGGCGGTTTGCGCGGCCGGAGGAATGAGTTCCGCGAAACCCGGACCAACGGAGACGAGAAGGAGCGTGCCGCGCGTTTTCATGCGCCTTCTCCATTGGGAACGGACGGCAAAAATGAAGGTGCGCCGGGGTCTTCCACGATGGCGACGGTTACTCCGTTGAGGGCGGTTTTGGGCTGGATTAATTTACCGCGGGGACTGGCAATCAGGGCGGCGGGTTCGCAAACGCCGTCGATGCCCAGATTTTCCTTCACCCAGGACGAGGGCTGGGTGACCCAGGCGCGATCTTCGATGGTTTGTCGCGGAATGGAGCGTAGCGGAAGCGCATGGGTTTCACACCATGCGGCCAATCCGGGCTCGTGCAGCTTCAGGTCGACGGTCGCCACCTCGCGGACTTCGGCCAGCGCCCGGCCCATCGACTTCAAACTCGTCATGACCGCCGTGTCGATCTGTCCTTCGCTCACATCTTTGCGGCAGCCGATGCCGAGCACCAGGGGCTTGAGCGCCTCGGTGGCCGTGGAAATGACCGGGACCGCGCCGACGAGATTGGCGATCCGATAGGCGAGCCGATTCGCGCCGCCCTCGTGTCCGCCGACCAGGGAGACCGCGAAGCGTGCGGCTTCGTCCATGACGACAACGCCCGGATCCTTCTCTTTGTTTTCCAGAAGGCCTTGCAAATAGCGGACGGCGATGCCCGTGGTCATGAGGAGCACCCAGTTTGAATAATGAGGAAAGACGCGGGCGAACCTCTCCCGGTTTGTTTCCGAACCGGGTCCAAACTCCGGCGGAAATTCGGCCGGCAGATGGAAGGCGAGGAACCGGGCCAAAGGTTCCGCTTCCGTCCGAACGGTCCAGATGCCAATCGCGTTTTTCATGCGGGTGATTCCCTGTCACTCGTTTTCCCGGCGGACCGGAAGCGATGCGAGTAATCCTTCGAGTAGAGCTGGGATTCGCCGACTTCGGCATGATCCAAGACATGGCCGACCAGCATCATGGTGGAGAGTTGCCAGTCCCCGACGGAGATTTCCGACATCATGGTTCCGAGTGTTCCCCGGTAGATTTTTTCCTGCGGCCATGTCGCCTTGTAAACGAGCGCCACCGGCGTTTGCGGGGGATAATGCAACCCAAGGTCATCTACAACTTGTTGGAGGCGCGCTCCGGAAAGGAAAATGCAGAGCGTGCTGCCGTGGGACGCGAGTTCCCGAAGCGCCTCGCGCTCGGGAACCGGTGAAGCGCGTCCGCTGGTCCGCGTGATGATGATGGTTTGCGAAACCTGCGGCTTGGTCAGCTCGGCATTCAGGATCGCCGCCGCGGAAAGGAAGGAGGAGACGCCGGGAACGATCTCGTACGCGATGCCCAGTTTGTCGAGTCGGCGCATTTGTTCGGCGGTCGCTCCGTAAATGGCCGGATCGCCTGAGTGGAGACGGGCGACATCCCAGCCAAGCTCGCGCGCCCGCATATAGCAGGCTTCCTGATCATCGAGATGAAGGCCGGCGGTATCGATGATTTCTGTTTCGGGTCCGCAATAAGCGAGCATGTCGCGGGGCACGAGCGATCCCGCGTAGAGGACCATGGGGACTCGCCGCAGGATTTCCGCGCCGCGAACCGTGATTAAGTCGGAGGCGCCCGGCCCCGCGCCGATAAAATAGACCTTCATAAAAGCGCTCCTCCTGTTTGCGTTGAATCCGGTTGAACGGGCGAGTGCCTCTCGACTCGTGCCCGGCGTCGAATCAGCAGGGTGGCGAGATAACCGTTTTGTCCGGCGTCTGAAAGTTGCGAGACATCCGGCTGGATGACGGCTTCAGGCATGCCGACGCGATGGCCATAGGCGCAGAATGGGGCGATGCCCAATTTGTCCAGCAAGCGCAGGACATCGGGCAGGCGCCTGCCGATTTTCATGAGAACCACCACGTCGTGAAGTTCGATGGCGGCTTGCAGTTCGCTCATTTCATCGGGACACGGCAGGAGGAGCACCCTTTCCTTGCCTTCCCCCAACGGCCAGTCCGTTTCAGCGGCGAGCGCGCAGTAGCTGGTGATGCCGGGGAAAGTGCGATGCCGGAGATCGGGGACGAGGGCGCGGAGCGCATGCACCGTGTAGATGTAGGTTGAGTAAGTGAGCGAGTCGCCCAATGTCAGGTAGGCGACATTTTTCCCGGCGTTCAACTCATCCGCCAAAGTTTGGGCCAACTGAGCGTAGTGCGTCCGCAGGACATCGCGATCGGAGTCCATCAGGAATTCAACTTCGCGGAAACGGTCCTCGGGAATTTCACCCTGCGGCAACGCTCGCCGGGCGGCGGAATAGTCGAGCGATTGCGCGCGGGGAACAAAAATCAGGTCGCATCGTTTGAGGGTTTCCCATGCGACGAGGGGCAACAGGCCGGGTTCGCCGGGGCCAACGCCGACGCCATAAAATTTGCCGCGGATCTTCACGCTTCGCCTCCCAGCGGAGTTCCATCCATTTTAAAAAGACGAACGCAAACTTCGTCGACGCGGGTCAGTTTTGCGGCAACGAGTCGGGCAATGCGTTCCGAGACGCCTCTCCAAAAAGAGCCGGCGCAGGCGTGAGGTTCGAGGACGTCGATCATGCCTTCGACCGTGGTGCATTTTCCCAGCTCGGCGCGGAGCGACGGGGCCAGGCCGAATTCTTCCGCGAAGCGGGCCACGGCCCGGACTCCATTTCCGCCCTCGGAAGAATGGGTGTCCCAGATATCTTCCATGAGCTTGGCCAGCTTGCCGGGATGGCCGGCCAGCCAGAGGCGGGGGAGGCGGTGCGTTTGAGCAAGCGATTTCTCCATGTGTTCGAGAGAGAAGCCGACAAAGTTGGACATCTGCACGACCCGTTTCATGGGAAGTCCAAGAGAAGCGCGCGCAAAACGCTGGCCCAGATTTCCGGGGGTGAGGACAATGGCTTGCGGATGATCGGCCAGGGCGACATCGATATAGATTTCGATGGCGGCCTTGAAAGCCGCCATGGATTTGGGTTCCACGATGCCGGTCGTGCCGAGGATGGAGATGCCTCCGACGATCCCAAGTCGCGGGTTGAACGTACGTTTTGCAATCTCTTCCCCGCGTTCGCAACCAACTTCCAGGTCGAAGCCTTCCTCTTCTGTTTCCGTTTCACCGAGCACTTCCAGGACCGCCTGCTTCATCATCTCGCGAGGCACGGGATTGATGGCCGGTTCACCGACGGGAATTTGCAAGCCGCGCTCGGTGACAAGCCCGACACCCGCCCCCCGCAAAAATTGGATTCGCCCGGCTTTGTTGCGCGAGACGGTAGCCATCAGCGTCGCCCGATGCGTTTGATCGGGGTCGTCGCCCGCGTCCTTGACGACTTCGGCCCGCACGCTTTCCGCCAGATCGACGACACGCTTGATGGGGATCGAAATGAAATGAACCCGATCGGGCAGCGTGACCCGCACCTCGTCGCAAATTTCACCGTGGAGCAAACGGGTCAACGCCGCCTTGACCGCCGCGGTCGCGCAGGCGCCGGTCGTCACGCCGCGGCGAAGACCGTTGGCGGCAAGAGCAGTGGAATCGAATGGGGTCATACCATTTTGGGCGCAGCTTTTTCCATCGGGCTTTCTTCGACAAGAACCGTCCGGCGGCCAAGGGCGGTGATCAGCAACGCGTTGATGACGGCCGCGGCCCATGGCGAGCCGCCCCGCGTGCCGCGATTGGTGATGCGATTGACCTGGAGGCATCGGCGCAGTTTCTCTTTGCATTCCTGCGTGCCGACAAAGCCGACCGGGAGGCCGATGATGAGGTGAGGCGACCACTTCTGTTCGCGCACCAGCCGCAAGGCTTCCTCGACCGCCGTGGGAGCGTCGCCAATCGCAACGATGACGTTGTTGCCGAACCGCTCCCAGCCGCGGCGAATGCCGGCGGCGGAACGGGTCAGGCCGGATGCTTCCGCCAGCAGGCGCGTTTCCTCATCATGCACCGTGCAGGCCGTGAGCAAACCCAGTTGATCGAGAATCGGACGCCGCAAGCCGCTTTGCACCATGGTCACATCCGTAAGAATCGGCGTGCTTTTAAGCAGGGCGCGCAGGCCGGCCTCGTCGGCGCCGCTGGAAATGAAGATGTCTTTGACGACTTCGTAGTCGCCCGACGTATGCACGATGCGTTGAAGAATGGCGCGGGTAAGCGGCGGGTATAAACCCCAGTCAAAATTCTTGTCGATAATCTCGAAGCTTTTCGCCTCGATGGGGTGAGGAACGTATCGGGCGGGTTTCAGCACGATGAGCTTCTCCGCTGTCGGCCCATGGGATGTCGCCCGGACATGGAAGTGATGCCCCTGTTGGGGAGCGCCGACTTCCTGCTCATAACCGACAATCTGGGTCCGATATTTACACAGGCTGCAATTCATCGCCGCCTGGCCCAGAACCGCCTCTTCCGCGCGCTCGATCAAGGCATCGGCCACATGGGGATGAACGCCAAGGTAGGGGGCCGGGACAACATCGAGCTTCGGAAAGCTGCGCCGCAGATCCTCGGCGGCGGCGTAGATGCGTTTCACAAGGATTCCGGTGAAGAGAAAGAAAGGGAAGACCACGATCCGCGCGAAACCCAGCCGGGCTGCGGCCTGCAATCCGTCCGCCACGAGAGGCTTCGCCGTTCCGGAATAGCAGACGAACGACGCGCCGAATCCCAGGCCTTCCTCCAGGATGCGAGCGAGCTTCGATACATCGGAGTTGGCATCGGGATCGGTTGTTCCGCGCCCGACCACCACGAGGCACGTTTCCGAACGCTTGATGATCGTGGACGATTGGGCCTCGGCCTGAATGATGCGCTCGCGGCAGAGTTTGAGGATAAGGGGATGGAAGTGCAGCGGAGCGCCGTAGTGGAAAGTGACTTCGGGGAAATCCCTTTGGAGAACGAGAACCTCGGCAGGCATGTCGTTTTTGGCGTGGGTCGCGGCGAGGAGAACGCCGGGAACAACCGCCACGCGGCGAAGGCCCCTATCCACATGGGCCCTGGCCGCCTCGTCAATCGTCGGCCGGGCAAATTCCAAAAAGCCGTGAGTGATCGTGCGCGTGGCCGCGCGTTCCCTCAGCAGTTCGATGATGCCTTCGAATTCGCGCACGCCGTCCGCGTCCCGGCTGCCGTGGCCGGCAATCACGATTCCATAATCTGTTGAGTTTGAATTCATGCGCGGAAGATCAAATTTGACTGGGGAAAGGATGCAGGCCGCGAATGAGCATGATGCTCATATCGCTGAACGCCGCCGTGCATTCGGAAAGCGCGCCCTTCCAAGTCGCCTCCGATTGAGTGAGCCGCTCCCATACCTCGACCGGGTGTTGAGGAGAGACCTTGTGCCCGATCAAATAGGCCGCCACGTCCTTGGGCATGAAATCCCACGGGCGGGGAATGACGATGGCGTTGCGCTCATCCGCCAGGGCGTGGACCAGGTGCCGCTTGAACGGCTCGATGTCGCCGCGCCGGTGGAAGGTGATGAAGGTGGTTTCGTCGAAGCAAACGCGTCCTTTGGAAGCCAGAATCTGCGCCGAACTGATTCCTGGAACGGTTTCCACGGGATGGCCGCAGGCGAGTTCGACCCGCTCGAGAAATTGGAACCCCGAGAAATGGAGATCGCCCATGAAGACCACGACGCAGCGCTTTCCTTCACGATGGGCCGCGGCGACTTCGTCCAGCCTGGCGGCCTGGTCCTTATAGCCCATGGTCACCACCGATGCGGTCGTTGGAATGAGGGGGCGCACGAGGTCCACGACGGCATTAAAACCGGCAACCAAATCGGCTCCTTCGATGAGTTCCTTGCCGCGCAAGGTCAGAAATCCAAGGTCGCCCGGACCAGCGCCAATGCACGTGATCATGATCGGACCTCCTCGCCGTCCGGGAGAAAGTGACTGAGAAGGCCGGGACTTTGTTTCCAAAAGAGATGCACGTACGAGGCTTGGAGACGATGCGCCTGGTAACCTTCCGATCTGCCAGGACCGCCGCGACGGCGGCGCACCTGCCAGCGATTCGAGCATTCCTTCTCGCGTTCCCAACGCGAGTAATGAAATTCGTGCCCATGATAGGGGGCCTCCGACTCGTTTGTTTCGGCCAGGCAATAGCCGAAGTTTTGCAGGTTTCGTGTCATGGTCACGGCGCCGGGCATCAGGCCCGCCATGGGAAGGCGATTTCCGGCGAGATCAACCATTTCTTCCGCCAGATACATCAACCCGCCGCATTCCGCGTAACAGGGCAATCCATTCTCGATCGCGGACCTGACTTCCCGGCGCATGGCGCTGTTTTCAGCGAGAGCCGCGCCGAAGATTTCCGGGAAACCGCCGCCGAAGATCAGTCCCGAAATATCGGGAGGGAGTTTGCGGTCGCGCAGGGGAGAGAACTCAATTATTTCGAGGCCGTTCTCGCGCAGGTAATCGAGGTTGGAGGCATAATAAAAATGAAAGGCCTCGTCGCGGGCAACGGCCACGCGCTTGCGCGGAACGGGTGACACGACAGTCGGAGCGGCGGAGGCGGGCTGTAATTGGGACAGAATGGAGTCGATGTCCAAGTGTGCTTCCGCAAGCGCGGCCATTTCCTTCCGGGAGGGCAAAGCGCACTCCTGGGCGGCTTGAAGACCGAGGTGACGTTCCGGCCAGTGGAGCGCATTGAGCTGAGGCAGGGCTCCCAGTATGGGGATTTTCAGCGGAGCCAGGGCTTCGCAAAGGTAGGAGCGATGCGAGTCCCCGCTGACTTGATTCAAAATGACTCCGGCGATCCGGCCCGGCCCCGCTTCTTCGAGAAAACCGCGCAGGGTCGCCGCCAGGGAGCGCCCCGCTTTGGCGGACGGCAGGATCAGGAGGATGGGCCAGCCCAAGAGCTCGGCAACTTCCAGGGTGCTTCCGTCCGCCGAGTTCGCCAGTCCGCCATCGAATAAACCCATGACGCCCTCGACCAAACCGATTTTCCCAGCGCCATGACGCCGGACTTCCTCCTGGACTTCGTTCACACCCATCAACCAGGTATCCAGATTGCGGCAGCAACTCGTGGCATAAGCGGCGTGATAGGCGGGATCGATGAAATCGGGGCCGACCTTGAAGGGTTGAGTGGGGATGCCGCGCTGCGCGAAGGCCGCCAGAAGCAGGCTCGCAACGGCGGTTTTTCCGCTGCTGCTTTGCGTTCCGGCGAGAACCAGGCCGTGCGAAGGACCTCCAGATCGAGGAGTAAAAGAAGAACGTGTCGTCATGGCGTTCAAAACTCGATTCCCCGGCGCGCTTCCACGCCTTCATCGAAGTGATGTTTGATTTTGCGCATTTCCGTCACCACGCCGGCGCGTGCGATCAGATCCTCCCGCGCGTAGCGGCCCGTGAAGACGAGTTCGACCCGCGGGGGGCGACGCTCGACCAGCGCCAAGGCCCGATCGAGCGGGATAAGCTCGCGATGGATGCAGTAATTAATCTCGTCGGCGATCACGAGATCGTACTTTTCGGAAAGGAGTTCGGCCTCCAACTGGTCGATCTCGCGCACGAGCGCTTGCTTCATCGCTTCGACATGTTCCGGGATGTGCCTGCTCTTGCTCAAAATCCAATCCTGCTCGACGTTCCGGTAGGTCAGGTTGGGATGAAGAGTCGGAAGCAGGGCCAGCTCCCCGGTTTTCCATCGCGGCTTCATCATGCGCAGGTAATAGACACGGAGGCCGCAGCCGAGCGCGCGCAGCGCGAGTCCCATCGACGCCGTGCTTTTGCCTTTGCCTTCGCCGGTATAAATTTGAAAGGCGCCTCGGTTGAGCCGGGGTCGCGCCGGATTCGTGCTGGTGAGATGATCGGTTTCAGTTGGCATCGTAATATCTCCGCAGACATGCGCCGACGAGGCACAGGATGAAGAAAAGCCCCGCGGTTTTCCACATCCAGCCAAGCGCCTTCCGAAGATCGGGGATCTGGGCAGGGCGTCCTGCCGGGTTGAAGACGGGGCCAACAACCCGATCACCTTGATACCAGTTGTCGCCGCCGAGCCGCACGTTCAGCACATGGGCCATGGCCGATTCCCCCCAACCCGCATTGGGGCTGGCATGGGCGCGAGCTTCGCGGGCAACCATGCTCAACCGTAACGAAGGCCGCCAAAACCAGAACATCAGCGCGGCCAGGCGGGCGGGAATCCAACTCAGCAAATCGTCGATCCGCGCCGATACTTTTCCCACGCGCTCATACTTTGCACCACGATGGCCGACCAGGGAGTCGAGCGTGTTGGCGACCCGGTAGAGGAGCGCTCCCGGCGCGCCGGCGACGAACGCCCAGAAGAGCGGTGCAAGGACGCCATCGGTGATGCTTTCCGCCGCGCTCTCGATGCCGGCGCGATTGATTTCGACCTCATCAAGATATTCCGTGTCGCGCCCGACAATCATCGCCAGCTTTTGCCGGGCGAGAGGCAAATTCCCGGAGGAAAGCGGGCGAATGATTTCGCGAATGTGCCGATGCAGGTCCCGGGCGGCAATCGTCTGGTAGATGACGATGATCGCGAGCCACCAACTGAGTACCGGGTTCAGGCCGCGCGCGAGAAGATAAAGAGCGGCATATCCACCGAGCATGACCCCGCAAACCGCGACCCAAAGCAACGCGCCCGAAAAAACGGTCCGACCCATGACTGAGGTCATCCATGCTTCGAATGGAAGGGTGAGCGCGCCCGTCAGGCGGGCCACATGCGGCCAGCCTCGCGGATCGCCCAAAAGCAAATCCAGGAGCACCGCGATGGAGAGTTGCCAGGGATCAATCCGCCACATAATGCCAAAGGGGTTTCAAGTCGAGATGCTCGTCGAGGAGATCGGCCATGCCGTGGTAAACGGATTGCAGGTGTTCACGCCAATTGCCCGGCGCGGCGCGAAAGGCGGCGAGACCGCCCAACTGGGCGAGTTCCGCGCGCAGGGAGGCCGATTCAAAGAGGCCGTGGAGGTAGGCGCCCCAAATATTGCCCGCGCGCCAGCCTTCGGTTTTCCACTCTCCGTTTTCCTTCACGCGCAGAAGCGAAGCGCAGGAGGCGACGCCCTCCGTGCGGCCCATGTGGATTTCATAGGCGAGCCACTCGTCATCGTTCCAGCGCGCCTTCACCTGCCGGACTTCCTTGTCCCGATGAAAAACGGTTTTGACTGGGAGCAAGCCCAGTCCGGTGACATGCGCCGCTTCGCCGGCCCGTCCTTCCGGATCGCTCAACAATTCCCCAAGCATCTGCAAGCCGCCGCAAATGCCGACCACGGGCACTCCGCGCCGGGACGCTTGGATGACGGCCTCCGCCAGGCCGGCCTCCCGCATCCAGCGAAGGTCGGCGATGGTGTCTTTCGTTCCGGGCAACACGATGATACGGGCATCGTCCAGGTCGTTTGCCTGGGATGCCCAGAGCACCGATAGCCCCTCGTCGCGCAGCCAGGGTTGGACGTCCTGCGAATTGGAAAGATGCGGAAAACGAATCCAGGCCATTTTTTCACCCGAGGCGGTTTGTTCCTCGGCCTCCTGGCACAAGCTGTCTTCGCTTTCGGGCTGCAAGTCGGCCCGAAAAGGTAGCACGCCCAGGTAGGGGAGGGGAGTGCGTTCTTGCAAAAGCGCCCCGGCCTCGGAAAAGAGGGAGAGATCGCCGCGAAATTTGTTCGCCACGATACCCAGTCCCTTGTTCAGAAATGGCTTGGGCATCAGTTCGCTTGTGCCCACGATCTGCGCGAACACGCCGCCGCGTTCGATATCGGCCACAAGCAGCCAGCGTCCGTCGAGATGCGCGATGGGGCGCAAATTGGCCATGTCGCGATCCATCAGATTCAGCTCGACCGGGCTCCCCGCGCCCTCGATTACCAATACATCGCATCGCTGCTTCCATCGTTCGAGGCAATCCGTCACGACCGGCCATAATTCCTCGACCTTTTCGTAATAGTCAGCCGCTTTGATATGCCCCCGGGCCTTGCCCAGCACCACCAATTGAGAGCCGAGCGGTCCCGAAGGTTTGAGCAAAATGGGATTCATTTCGGTGGAGGGAAGCAAGCCCGCGGCTTCGGCCTGGACCGCCTGCGCGCGACCGATTTCGCCTCCGTCCCACGTTACGAAGGAGTTGTTGGACATGTTCTGCGCCTTGAACGGAGCGACACGCACGCCCTTGCGTCGCAGCCAGGCGCAGAGCGCGGTGGCGAACCAGCTCTTCCCGCTATTCGATGAGGTGCCGAGAATGGAAATCGCTTTCATGCGGGTTGAAGCGCGGCCTCGAAAAATTTCGCCATGGCCCGGACGAGTTGATGGTTCTCACGCTCGTTTCTTATCGCGACGCGAATAAAACGGTCCGGGGGCACGCCGGAAAATGAGTCGCAAACCCGAACGAGAAAGCCTTCATGCCCCAGCGCATCGTAAAGGCCGGCGGCGCTGGCGGTGAGAAGTTCAAGCAGGAGAAAGTTGGCGTGGGCGCGATGGACGCCAACTTCCGGCAAACTCTCCAATTGCGCCGTGAAACGCGCCCGCAGCCCTGGCAAATCGGCCAGACTTTTTTTCATTTGCGCCCAACCGCCAGGGGTGAGGTTGCATTTGGCCCAGAGCTGGGCGACGCCGTTGATGCTCCAGGGCGGCTGGCAAAGAGCCGCTTTTTCAAGCCATTCGCGCCGACTCGCGGCCAGAAAGCCGAGCCGAAGCCCCGGCACTCGCCAGCTTTTGGTCAGCGAGCCGATGACAATAAGGGGGGGGAACTCCCGCAGGACGGACAGCAGCGTTTCTTCCTCGTGCCGCTCGACGAATTCGATAAAGGCCTCATCAACGACCCAGGCTTTTTGCGGAAAGCGGCGCATCAATTCGATCAAACCGGCCCGCGGATGGAAATGTCCGGTCGGGTTGTTCGGATTTCCAAACACGACGACATCGAAGTCTTCTAATCGATCCTCGTACGCGGTCACGGGCAAAAACCACTCGTGAGGGGAGAGTAGGATGGACTCAAAAGAAACGCCTGCGGCCCGGCAGGCGCGGCTGTAATCGCTGAACGCAGGCTCGATAATACCCACGCGCTTGCCGGCGAATAAACGCATCGCGAGATAAAGGGCTTCCGCCGCCCCGGCGGTGGGCAGAACGTGCGACGGCTCCACGCGATAAACGGCTGCAAGTTGCCGGCGCAAGGTCGTTGCGTCCACTTCGGGGTAGCGAACGATTTCCCGGAGAATTTCTTTGCCATCGGGAAGGGCGGGCTCCAACCAGATATTGAGATTGGAGCTGAAATCGATGAACCGGTTGGGATCGCGATTAAAGCGATGGGCGGCCGCCGCCAGATTTCCGCCGTGAAAGGCCTGGCTCATGGTTTGTCTCCCTTCAGCAGCATTGGCAATCCCGCCACCATGAACTCCACGCGCGAGGCCAGCCGGGCCATGATCTGATTGGCGCGTCCGGCCAAATCACGGAAGCTTCTGCCTTCGGGCGAGGAGGGAACGAGGCCGAGACCGATCTCGTTGCTCACGACGATGAGGCCGGAGCTTTCGGGAGGAATGCATTGCGCCGCTTCCTCCAGTTCCGCCAGGATCACGTCTTCGTCGGATTCGGTCGCCTGCCGATACGACAGCCAGAGCGTCAGGCAATCGAGGAGTATCAACGAATTCCGCTGCTCGTGGAAAAGGGATTTCAGATCGAAGCGATTTTCGATGGTCGTCCAGTGAGCGGGACGCCGCTTGCGATGCCGCGCCATCCGGTCCTCCATTTCGGGATCGGACCGGGCTGTGGCATAGGTGGCCACGTAAGTCACGGGAACGCCTTTCGCTGCGGCAACTTCCTCGGCGCGGCGGCTCTTGCCGCTGCGGCTTCCGCCTAAGATGAGATGGAGCGGAGTTTCCATATCAACAGGCGAAAGCGGGCTGTTTTTTGGTGGCCCGGACAACAAGTTGTTCGGGCCACCCATCAAGATCCAGCGCGAACAGGGCGCCGTAAGGGACTTCCCAATCGAACATGCGCTCGGGGGAGATTATTTTTAGAAAACAGGCGAGGGCGCGAAGACAGCCGGCATGAGTGATGACCATCGCGGTTCGATCGCGAGGCAAGTCCTCCACGGCGGCGGCGACCCTCTTGAGCAAATCCTGGAAAGATTCTCCACCGGGCGAAGATTCATGCCGGAAATCGAGGGACCACCGTTCAACCCCGGCCTCGTCCGCCCGCCGGATTTCATCCCAGGAACGATTCTCCCAAATGCCGAAATCGATTTCGCGCCAGCGGGCATCCAGGCGCACGGGGCATCCGAGTTGAAACCCGGCCGCTTCGGCGAGATCGCGGCAACGGCGCAGATCGCTGCTGATAATGAGATCGGGAGACGTAGCGCGCACGACCTGGATCAGATCATTCAGGGACGCCCTTCCCTCTTCGGAGAGCGGAATGTCGGTTTGGCCGATGCAGAGGCCGGTCGCCGCAACCGCGGGATGACGCATAAGATAATGTTTCATGGCGTGGCGGGTACGGTGAGAACGAGAACGGCGAGGTAACAGCCCAGTTCCACGATCTGGATGGCTGCGCCGAGACAGTCGCCTGAAATGCCGCCGATTTTGGAATGGAAATAGGCGCCGGTCGCGAGGGTGAGGATCACCAGCGCCCCCAGGCAGGCAAGTCCCAGGAAGGGGCCGAGCAAAACGACCGCGAGAAGGGCGCCCGCAAGAAGATTGAAAAAAAGGACGCCCAAGGTGGCTTGAGCAAGCGCTCCGCCCTTGGCTTGCTCGCGCTGGACGTAAGGCAGGGCGTGGAGCAGCCCGACCGATGACGCGCGCGCAAGAGCGTGGGCGACGATAAAGAGACCCAGCAGGCGGGAAAAGTCCTGGAGCGCCAGGTCATGGAGACAAATCAATTTGGCGCTGAGCGAAAACCAGAGCGCGAGAACACCGTAAGTTCCCACCCGGCTGTCTTTCATGATTTCCATGCGCCGCTCCACGGTCTGGCCTCCGACGAGTCCATCGGCCGCATCGGCCAGGGCGTCTTCGTGGAAGCCGCCCGTCACCAGCACGGAAGTCAGCAGCGCGGCGAGCATCGCCAACCAGGTGGAAACGTGGCCGAAGAGCAGCCACGCAACGCCGGCGCCGGCCGATCCCACCAAGGCCCCAATCAGCGGGAAGTAGATCATGGATTGGGGCAGCCACTCCGTTTGAAAAGCCGGAAGGGAGCCGACGGGAAGACGCGTCAAGAACATCAATCCGGTCCGCAGGACCGTGAATTGGTGACGTGTCGCCCGGATGAGACCCGGGGAACTCATGGGGTGGAATCCTCCATGCGATTCGAGACGCCCGCCGAGGCGAATGTGGCCATCTCGCACAAAATCTTGGCGCTGGCGGCCAGCAGCGGCATGGCCAAGGCGGCTCCGGACCCTTCACCCAGGCGCAGGTCAAAATCGAGCAAGGGCTCGACGCCCAATGTTTCCAGCATGACGCCATGGGCCCGTTCGTTCGAGCGATGACTGAAAAAGGCGATCTCACGGCATTTGGGTTCCAGGCTGAAAGCGATTGCCGCGGCGGAGGTGGCAATGAACCCGTCGACGACCACCGGAAGATTCAGGCTCGCCGCCTCGATCAGAGTTCCAACCATGGCCGCGATTTCATAACCCCCAACGGCCTCCAGCCAATAACGGGCGCGCGGCTCGGTTTCATGAGGGGCATGGAGTTCCAGGGCTTCATGCACCACGCGGGCTTTGAGCAAAATATTTTCATCGGTGACGCCTGTCCCGCGTCCCGTGACCTTGTCGGCCCGCAGACCGAAGAGGGCGGCATAGAGAGCCGAGGCCGAGGTGGTGTTGCCGATGCCCATTTCGCCGATGCCGATGAGTTCAATCCCGTCACGCCGGGCGAGCCGCACCTGCTCGCGGCCCGCCGATAGGGCCCGCTCGCACTCCTCCGTCGTCATGGCCCGTTCGCCGGCGAAGTCCCGGGTCCCGGCCCGAACTTTTCGCTCGAAAAAATGAGGACAGGACAACGCTTCCTGCGACCAGTCGCCGCAGACGCCGACATCGATGACATGAAGCTCGATGCCCGCGTGACGGGTCAGCACGTTGATGGCCGCGCCACCTTCAAGAAAGTTAAGCACCATTTGCCGGGTAACTTCCGACGGGTAGGCGCTAACGCCCCGGGCGGTGACTCCGTGGCTGCCGGCAAAAACCAAAAGGCGTTGCCGGTCGATCCTGGGTTCAAGCGTGCCGGTGATTGTTGCCAGGCGCACGGCCAACTCTTCGAGCTTTCCCAGCGAACCCGGCGGTTTTGTCTTGCCGTCGATTTTTTGCCGGGCCGCGGCGCGAATGCTTTCGATGGAAGCCGGTTGAATCTCTCCCGCCGCCGGATTCGGATCGGCATGGTTGCAGGTGTAAGGCTCGCCCCACGTATCGGCGAAGAGCAAGGGAGCCAGGGTCTCACGCTTTTTCCAGCCGACTTTCTCCAGCATCGGCGTGGAAGAAAGCTCCACCGGGTATCCGATGCACAGGTACGCGATCAGTTCGATCTCCGGGGGCAGCCGAAGGATTCGCGCAACCCGCTGCTTCTCCAACAGGCTCACCCAGCCCACACCGAGGCCCTCGGCCCGCGCGGCCAGCCAGAGGTTTTCAATGGCCAGGCACACACTGTAGGCGCCGGTTTCGGGCCAGGGGGCGTTGCCCAAAATAAAAGGGCCGCTGCGCCGTGGATCGCAGGTGACCGCCAGGTTGAGCGGAGCTTCCAGAATTCCTTCCAGCTTGAGCGACCGGTAAAGCTCATCCCGGGCTGTTCCGGCCAGCTTGGCTTTTTCGTCCTCATTGACCGAGGCAAAAGAGTCTGTGATTCGTTGCCGAATTTCCAGGGATCGGATGACCAGAAAGTTCCACGGCTGCATCAACCCGACCGACGGAGCGGCATGGGCCGCCTCCAGCACCCGCTGAAGCACGTCCGCGGGAACGGGGTCGGGCCGGAAATGACGCACATCCCGGCGCGCGCCGATCAACCGGTAGAAGCTCGCTCTTTCCTGTGAATTAAAATCGTTTGGTGCCTGCATAGTTTTAAGTGGGATCGGCTTTAACCGCGATTTCATCGTAACGCATGAAGCGATAGATCAAGACGGACAGCAGCCATGCGCTTAGAAAGAGTCCGATGATAAAAAAGCCGATGGTATTGAAGTTATCATTCAGCTTGTCCATGGTTTCCCAGAAAGCGCCTTTAAGAGCAAGTTGATCTCCCAGTAACCCAAGAGCCTCGATGCCGCCGATGCCCAAAGCCACAACCACGGAAACCGCCGTGATGGTCATATTGTAAAAGAGCTTGCGAATCGGCGTAACAAACGCCCATTGATACGCCCCGAGCATAAGGGCTCCGTCGGTTGTATCGATCAAGGTCATGCCCACAGTGAAGAGCACTGGAAATACCATAATTGCCCAGAGGGAGAAACCCTTGCCCGCCTGAACCGCGGAAATTCCGAGTACCGCCACTTCTGTCGACGTATCAAATCCCAAGCCGAAGAGGAACCCGATGGGAAACATCTGCCAACTGGAACGAACAAGCCCAAACAGGGAACGAAAAATCCGGGACATGAATCCCCGCTTGGCCAGTAGCATGTTGAGGTCTTCATCCGAGTAGACGCCCGTCTTTTTCACCCGCTGGAAGGTGTGATAGACTTGGAAGAAAATAATAATGTTCAGCAGGGCGAGCAGCAGCAGAAAACCGGCGGAAACGCAGGTGCTAATGATTCCGCCCATACCGGACCATGATTCAAACTTCTCCTTGAAAGCTCCCGCCGTTAAGGCCACTGCGGCCGAAGCCAGAATCACGACCAGCGAATGCCCCAGGGAAAAAAAGAAACCGACATTCACCGGACGCTTCCCCTCCTGCATCAATTTCCGCGTGACATTATCGATAGCCGCGATGTGATCGGCATCGACCGCGTGGCGCAGCCCGAAGGTATAAGCCAGCAGACCGGTGCCGAGCAGCAACGGATAAGCGGAAAAGACATACCATGCCCAAACCCAGGCAACGGCGGTTGCCGTAAGAATGATGCCGTAGGTGGTGAAGAGACGGCTGCGAACGCTGGTGATCTCGCGAGGGCGAGCCGACGACTGACTTGGGACTTTATTCCCCATGACTACTCCTTTGTCATTCTTGCGATGACGGTTAGGTGGTGATTGTGGAGAGCAGGTGTTCGGACTCCGAGTCTCTCGGTCATATCAAATCAAATGACCACCCTTGCCTCCGCCTTCACCGGTTCCCACCAGCTGGCTCTGTTGCACCGCAACCTGGACAAGGTTTCAATGCATGGAGGATTGTAACTCGATACCGCAGCGCGACTGTGGCCGGATCTAACGGCCTTCCCTAGTCTCCGCAACAATGGGCCAGCGCCAAGGCTGGCCCGAATCAAAGAACTGATATAGGTATGCACCGGCCTTACGATATTGCAAGAAAGATGAGGGGGCTCTCGCTCCGATCGGCAAGGCGATCACCCTCGCCGGCAAGCCGGAGGAGGCCAACTCGATCACCGACCGGTCCCACCTCGTCCCCGTCGAGTCGGAAGTGCAGTTCCCGGCGCTATAACAGGATAATTGGGTCTCAATAGGAACAGATCAAGTTCCATGATTTTCACTATTCCGTATCATTCCCGGGAATCCGGCGTCTTTAATTCGGAGACTTGATCAAACGAACATCGTAAACCCCGCCGGCAACAGACCCGGGTAGGGCAACAAACTTAATCGTAAGAATGCCATTGGAGGTTTGCGCTGTCAGCGTGGCCGGAATGGGATAGTTGATCGTTTCAAAGCCATCCGGCTTTTCTCCGTGGAGATTGACGTCGGCGATTTTGGTGTCATTGGCAAGAATCGTGAAGTTCCTCCCGTTGTCACCGCCCCAGTAAGTCACCGCCAGAGACAAAAGCTGATTCTGGATCGCCTTGAGATCATAACTGAACCAAGTTTTGGTATCACGCCAATGGCGATTTTGAAAATAGCCCGTTCCTGAATTGTCCCCTTGAAAGTGATGATCCGCCTCGGGTTGCTGCTCGCCGGGCGTGACGCGGTCCACCGTGGCCTGATCCAGCGCCATCGCCGCCGCTTCTTCGGCATGAATCTGGTCCATCTTCTGCTGATGTTGCTCGGGCGTGAAATGCTGCCAATAAATCACGTATCGGGTATCCAGCAGTCGATAAAACGGGACCAATTTGAGATTTTGATATTTGTCCGGATGGACGGCTCCGCCCAAAGTGAACGTCAAAGATTCGTTCGGCACCGGCTGGATTGATTTCACAATAGCATCGGGTTCACATACCAACATCGGCGCCTGGTCCAGCGGCACCAGCGGCCCATTGGCGATATGATCCCAGCGACCGCCTCCGGCTTGCAGACCGGTCATGTCATCCGTGCCGGTCTCGGCGGCAAGAACGATGGGGCCATATAGAAAAGCGACATCATCCAATCCGTCCGGCAAACGTTCAAAACTCGTCTCCATGGGAAGCGTCAGATCGATCACATCTCCATCGTTCCAGGTGCGAGTCAACGCCACATAGGACGATGGTTCGGAGTTGTCCGGCTGCACTGTGCCGTTGATGGCAATTTGAAACGCGCCCTTTTTGACCCAAACCGGATGACGAAGATAGACCGTGAACGTGGAAGGCTTAGCCATCTTCAGGCTCAAATGCGTCCGCGGCTCCTCGGGAAACTTGGTCTCCTGCCGCAACGTGATGCCCTGCTCCTTCCAGTTCAGCTCTGAAGGAATGAAAAGGTTGACATAGAGTGCGCCCGGTTTTCGCGCGTAGATGAATCCGCCATATTTCCCGTGGTTCTCCATTCCCGTCCCCACGCAGCACCAGAACGATTGGTCGGCGGTGGAGTAAACCCGGTAATGAGCGGGACGCATCGGAGTGAAGTAGACGAATCCATGATCGTCGATCGTCGTCAAAATGTGATTATAAAGAACCCGCTCAGCAAAATCGAAGTAGCGGGCTTGCGGATCGGAATCAAACAGCGCCTGCGTCAGCTTAAGCATGTTGTAGGAATTGCAGCTTTCCGGCCCTTCCCGATTCACGATCATCGAAGTGAAGTCTGCCGCCGGATTGAAATGCTCTTTCGTGCTGTTACCTCCGATAACCACGGACCGATGTTCCGTAACCGTTTCCCAAAAGAATTTGGCCGCCGAGGAAAGGGGCTGGTCGGAGGGATTGCCGGAAAGTTCCGCGATCCTCTGAAAACCAATGACCTTGGGAATCTGGGTATTGGCATGCAGGCCGTCCAGTTGATCTTTCCCCGCTTCGAGCGGATTCAGAATGGCCTGATGATCAAAGCGCTTCGCCAGTTCCAGGTACTTCTTGTCTCCGGTGATGGCATAGACATCGGCCAGGACCTCATTCATGCCCCCATGCTCCGTTTGCAGCATGCGCTGCATTTGGTCATCGGAAAGAGTGGACACGGTGTTGGCGCACCAATCCGCGAAGGAGATGAGGGCCTTTTTGGCCTGTTCGTTTCCGCAGACCAGCCAGGCATCGCGCAGGCCGGCAAATGTTTTATGGAGGTTGTACCAAGGGACCCCTTTGTGGCTGATGTCCCCCACGTTTCCCTGGGCAATACTGGCCCAGAATAGTTTGCTGCCCGCAATCCCGCCCACGTAGCCATCCCCGTTCGCCTTCTGGCACTCGGCCATCTCGTCAACCATGTAATTGAGACGTTTGAGCATCTCCGGATCGCCCGTGGAGGCATACATAAAGGCGAGAGCCGAGAGATAATGTCCTGCTGTGTGGCCATCCAGAAAGCCATTTTCCCAATTTCCATAGGACTCGGCTTTTTTAGGCAAACCGGCTTCTCTCCGAAAAGGAGCGAGAAGGCGATCCGGTTCCAGCTTGAGCATGTACTGCCGATCCCGTTCCTGTGCTTGTTTGAAGGGGCCATCCAGCAGGCGAACCTCGTTCAACGGAAACGGCTGGATAGGGTCTTGAGCCAATAAGTCCGTTGTGGTAAGAGCACAAGTCGCCACGATAACGATAGACGACAAAATGATCCTGGGAGTTTTCAAGCTGTCGTCAACATAGCAAGAGATCCAGCGTAGAAATAACAACTTTTTTAGATAAATATTTCTTATGGCCGCTCGAACGTACGCAAGAGGATGGAAGCATCGAGGGCCGGCCTTTTTCGTTCTCTTGATGCTTGTGTTGGTGCAAGTCGCCCGGTGCGCCGACTATCAGTGGTCGGCGCCGATGGGGAATGGGCGCGCTTTTTTGTGGATTCCAGAGGATTGCAAGCAGGTGCGCGCGGTGGTGGTTGGCCAGCATAATATGATCGAGCAGGGCATCCTGGAGCATCCGACTTTGCGCAAGGAGCTGGCCGAACTGGGCTTCGCGGAAGTCTGGATCGCGCCGCCTTTCGACGGAGTTTTCCATTTCGATACCGGCGCCGGAGATCGGTTTGACGAGATGATGCAAGCGTTGGCGGACGAGTCGGGCTATCGGGAACTGGCCTTCGCGCCGATTGTTCCCCTGGGCCACTCGGCCTGCGCCTCCTATCCGTGGAATTTTGCCGCGTGGAATCCTGAACGCACGCTCGCCATTCTCTCGGTTCATGGCGACGCCCCGCAGACCAACCGCACCGGCAGCGGGCATCCGAATCCCGACTGGGGCAATCGCTCCATCGACGGCGTTCCGGGCCTGATGGTGATGGGTGAGTATGAGTGGTCCGAGGACCGCCTGACTCCCGCATTCGATTTTCTGGCCAAACACCCGAAGACGCCGCTGGCGATGCTCGCGGAACCGGGCAGCGGTCACTTCAATTACAACGACAATCTCGTGGCCTTCCTGGCGATGTTCATTCGCAAGGCCGCGGCGCAGCGGCTCCCGGCGGAGGAGCCGCTGGACCAGCCCCCGGTGTTGAAGCCGATCGATCCGAGCACCGGCTGGCTGGTGGAGCGTTGGCATCTCAACCAAAGACGAACGGTTCCGCCCGCCCCGGTGGGGAAGTATGCGGGCGATCCGAAGCAGGCCTTCTGGTGCTTTGACGAGGAGATGGCGATGGCCATCCAAAATTATAACGCCGATCAGCCGGGCAAGCTGCCGCAACTCCTCAGCATCACCGACGGCCAGACACCCGTGGAAAAGGGATGTGGAGAGCCGGTGAACCTTCATTTTTATCCGGACCAGGACGGCGTCACCTTCCACCTGAAAACCGCTTTCATGGATGTCGTGCCCGGTGATGCCGTGAAGAACAAGAACCCCGCGCGTTGGGCCTATCTGCCCGCGGGCAGTCCGCTGGGACACGCGACCGGAGGAGGGCCCATTGTGATAAGGAAAATCGTCGGGCCGGTGGCTTGGATGGCCCCCGATACCTTCTCCATTCGCCTGGATCGAAACGCGGAAACGATGGATAAACGACTCAATGACATCTGGCTTTGGGCCGGCCATCCCGGCGACGACAAATACAAGAGCATCGTCCAGCAGGCGGTCATGCACATCCAACCGAACACGGAAGGCGCCGAGCAGCACCTGACCTTCCCGAAAATCGCCGATCAGAAATTAAGCGACATCGAGAAGCCCGGTCAAAATGCAATCACGCTCGAGGCCAGCTCAGATGCAGGCATGAAGGTCTGCTATTATGTGCGCGAAGGTCCGGCGGAAATATACGAGGGGAAAAGGACGGAGCTTTTGGTCAAATACATCCCACCCCGCGCCAAATTCCCGGTTAAAGTGACCGTTGTGGCCTGGCAATGGGGCCGCTCCGTCGAGCCAAAAGTCAAGACCGCCCAACCGGTGGAGGAAACATTCTCCATCACGAAATGAATGCCCTGTTAACCAGATTTTGTCGCTGCAACTTTGCGATTGGGTAGCGAAGCTCCGTCCACCCAGGCGCCCTCGACGAGAATCCTGCGAGGCACGGTGGGTTTTCCCCGATCATTGGAGTTGATCAGCGAGATAAGCGTTTCCACGGCGACGCGCCCTATCTCCTCGGAGTTCTGATTGATGCCGGCACCGACCGGAATATCGACCACCGTCGTGGAGGCGACGGCTATATCCTGAGGGACGCGGAGGTTAAGTTGCTTGAGCGCCTGGACGACGCGCCCATCCACGATCAGGATGGCATCCGGTTTATGCTTATCGAACCATTGCTTGAATTTCCGCACAAAGACCGGAGTTTCCAGGGACTGTTGAGTGATAAGAGGGGGCAGGGGATGAGTCAGCGCCAGCAGCTTTTGTGAGGCAATGAATCCTCCCGTCCAGCTTCCGCCCAGCCTGAGATCAAAGTCCCCAGGCACAACGAAACCAATGCGCTCGTAGCCATAAGCGTGAATTTTTTCCATGGCGGTAACGACGCCCCGCAGATGATCGGCCGTGACAATATGGGAATAGGGGCTGCGTACCGACAACCCAAAGCGGATGACGGAAAAGTTGTCCCAATGGAAGCTGCCCCAGTCGGGCTGGTCATGGTGAGGGGGGATCAACACGCCGCGGACGTTCCGGGTCTGCAGGATCGTTTCAAAACGCTGGGGAGTAAAATCGGGTTGCCAGACAAATTCATCCAGGCGATAGCCAAAACGTTCCGCCGCCGCGCTTGCTCCGCTCCAGTAAGCATTGAATTCCCGGATCTTGCGCAGGGCCTCCGGATGCTCCCAGTGGTTGATCCAGGCAATGGCGCTGTGAATATGCGCGGGGCGCTTGCTTTGACGATAAACCACCAAGGAAGAAAGGATCGGGTCGGGACGGTAGCCCATTTCCTTGGCCAGGCTCTGAACCTGCTCCCGTCGGCCCTTCGAAATGCGCGAACTGTCCTTGAGAGCCAGCGATACCGTGACATGAGAAACCCCTAGTCGGACGGCGATATCACGAATGGTGACCCGATTGAAAGTGGGCATGGAGAACCGAAATGACCCTACAACCGGTTAAGTACGGCGGGAAGAGGAATCTGCCTGTCTGCTATGGTTACCGGTGTATCACGTTCTTTGATTGTGTGCCTCCCAAACCTTATCTACCCTCATTTTGAACTTATCCCGGCCTCTTAGCAACGCGTCAACCCGCTGATTTAACCACCACCCCTGCCCCGGCGTTCTCCCGCCATTGCCCCATGGTCTCCATTTACGACTACCTGAATATCGCGTTTTACATCGCCTTCATCACCGGCGTGGGAATTGTCTTTTCCCGAAAAAGCAAAAACACCTCCGATTATTTCCGGGGGGGCGGCGTCATGCCGTGGTGGGTGGCGGGGGCCTCCTCCTGGATGGCCAGCTTCAGCGCGTGGACCTTTGTCGGCGCCGCGGGCGAAATTTACGACGAGGGCCCCTCGCTGCTGCTGCTCTACTACAGCTCCCTCATTCCGCTGGTGGTGACTTTGTTTTACACCTGTTACCGCTTCCGCCGGATGAGGGTCGTCACGCCCATCGAGGCGGTGCGATTGCGCTTTGGCGCCGGTTCCCAGCAGTTCTACACATGGATTCGGCTACCTCTTTTATTTTTGTTTGGCGGCGTGGGATTGAATTCGGTCGGCACGTTCATGTCGGGCGTCTTCGGGATCAATGTCATCCTGGTGATGATCATCCTCGGGATCATGGTCACCTTCGTCGCCCTGCTGGGAGGATCTTACAGCGTGGTGGCCAATGACTTTGTCCAGATGTTCCTGGTCGTCACCGTCGCGGTCACCGTCGCGGTTCTCACCCTCAGTCTGCCCGCCATCGGCGGCGTGTCGGGGCTGATCGCGAAGGCGCCCCACCACGATTTCCACTGGAACGATCTCGCCCGGTCGCAATTCTTTCTCTTCTTCTATCTCGGCCTCACGCTGACCAACCTCTTCGACATGACCCGCATCGACAATTCGGCCAAGTACCTCATGGCCGCCAGCGACCGCCATGCGCGCAAGATGTTGATCATCCCCCTCATCGGCACCCTGATCGGACCGCTCATCTGGCTCATTCCCCCCATGGCGGCCTCCGTTCTCCATTCCCATGCGGACATGGCCCATCGCTTTCCCCTCCTGGCTCCCCATCCGGAGCACGCCGCCTTTCTGATGACCGCGCTGGATGTGTTGCCGCAAGGGATGTTGG
>Ga0182030_10003688_pt1 | contig 32732 bp, 25 predicted proteins | sample 812S3MmetaG_FD_121299 | JGI IMG/M metagenome (GOLD analysis project Ga0182030, IMG submission 121299) | Permafrost microbial communities from Stordalen Mire, Sweden - 812S3M metaG (Illumina Assembly) | ecosystem: Environmental > Terrestrial > Soil > Wetlands > Permafrost | place: Sweden... | reverse complement strand
GAGGGAGGGGAGGTCCGGGAGAGGGGGGAGGTCCGGGAGGGGGCGGAGAGGAGGGAGCGGCGGGAGATCGGTGGACGCGGGGGCCGGGTCCGCGAAGGGATCGTCGTCCTCCGCTGCGTGGGCAGAGGCGACGAGGAACACCGACGCGAGGGCGGCGAGCGCGAGGAGGCGCGTGCGCATGCGAGGGGCAATTGCACTCGTCGTGCCGAGCGGGGGACCTCGTGGGGGAGCGCTTCTCGCGTCGTGGGCACGCGGCGCGTCGCCCCGTCGAGCGACGGTGCGTGACCCAGCTCGCCTCATGCGCGTCTCGTGCGTCCATGAGAGGCTTGGGGGGGGCGGCCGTCGACCGCAAGCTGAGCGGAGCGAGCCCGCGCTGGTGAAGGAGATTCCCCCGATGACGTCGTGGTGCTGGAAGCGTGGAGCGCATCTGTTCGGCGTCGTGTCCGTCGCGGCGGCGGCGCTCGGGGCGGCCTGCGGCGGTGGGCACGGCACCGGCAGCGCCGGCGATCAGCCGACGGGAGGGCACGACGGCGGCGTCACCTCCGGCGATGCGGGCGACGGCGGGAGCCTCATCGGCGCCAGCGCCCTCCAGTCGATCACCATCGACCCGCCCACCGCGACCATCACGAGCGTCAACGGCGCGACGACGACCCAGCCCTTCACCGCCACGGGGCACTACGCCGACGGCTCGACCGCCGCGCTGACCGCCGGCCTCGCGTGGTCGGCGGACCAGCCGCAGGTGGGCGGCGTGAGCGGAGCGGGGCTCTTCACGGCGAGCGGAGCGCTCGGCGGCGTCGTCGGCGTGACGGTGACCGAGAACGGCAAGACCGCGTCGGCGGTGCTCACGGTCGTCCTCCACCTCGAACAGAACCCGACCAACGTGCCGCCCGCCGTCCAGACGCCGCTCACCGGCGCCACGAACCTCGATCCGAGCATCGTCTGGGCCTACCCGTACGACGGCACCGTGTGGCCGCGCGGCCTCCTGCCGCCCATCCTCCAGTGGAACGGCGGCGCGACGACCGACGACTACTACGTCGCGATCAAGAGCTCGACGTTCCAGCTCGATCTGTTCACGACGGCGACCGGCGCTCCGTCGTCTCAGATCGCCCTCGATGGGGCGACCTGGGAGAAGCTCACCGACTCGACCGCCGGGGCCACGCAGATCAGCGTCGCCCGGTGGGACGGCACGGCGGCGACGCTCATCGCGCACCAGACGTGGACCATCGGGTCCGGCTCGATGCGCGGGACCATCTACTACTGGTCGAACGATCTCGGGCGCGTGCTGCGCATCCAGCCGGGAGCCGCGACGCCCGACGACTTCGCGAACCAGCCGCCCCTCAGCGATCCCGCCCAGTACGAGCAGGCGAGCTGCCTGATGACCTGCCACACCGTGAGCGCCGACGGCTCGACGCTCGTCAGCGGCGGCGGCACGTACGGCGGAAGCTACGACCTCAAGGCCGACCAGCCCATCCACTCGCTCGGGGGCACGTGGGACCTCGATCCGAACGCCGCCGGGCAGCCGGTGTGGCAGAACATCCAGTGGTACCAGCCCGCGCTGTCACCGACGGGCAAGTACGTGCTGACGAACTCGATGGGGCAAGGCGGCGTCACGTCGACGAACGGCCCCGACACGGACATGGGCCTCTTCACGACCGCCGACGGCCTGCCCGTGGCGACGAGCGGCGTCACGGGCACTCCCTTCGCCGAGCCCGCGTGGTCGCCCGACGGCTCGCGCGTCGCGTACGTCGACTGCGGCAATCCCTCGGGCTGGTTTCCCAGCTGGCAGACGCCGCCCGCGGGCGACCTCAAGGTCATCCAGTTCAACGAGGCCGCCAGCCCGATGTTCTCGGGCCCGCAAACGATGGTCCCCGTCGGCACGACGAGCCTCATCACGTGGCCCACGGTCTCGCCCGACGGCCAGTGGATCGTCTACTCCCGCGGCGCGAGCGCCGACACGCGCAACGGCCCCGGAGACCTCTACATCGCGAGCGCCGTCACGCCGAACCAGGAGGTGCGCCTCGGCAAGCTCGATGGCGACGGCTATCCGTTCGCCGCCGGCTCGCGCGACCTCTCGTGGAACTACGAGCCGAGCTTCGCGCCCGTCGCGGGCGGCGGTTACTTCTGGGTCGTCTTCACCAGCCGGCGCACCTACGGCAACATCCTCACCGGGCAGGCCCTCCCCTGCACGACCAGCCCGTGCACCGAGGTGAAGCAGCTCTGGGTCGCCGCCATCGACCAGAACCCCAAGCCCGGCGTCGATCCGAGCCACGCGCCGTTCCACCTGACCGGGCAGGTCGAGCAGAACCTCGCGATGCGCGGCTTCTGGTCGCTGCCGCCGTGCAAGGCGGAGGGTCAGTCGTGCGCGACGGGCACGGACTGCTGCGGCGGGTACTGCCGCGGTGCAAGCGCGGACGCAGGGGCCGAGGCGGGAGCCGCCGTGTGCCAGTCGATGAGCTCCGGCTGCTCGACGAACGGCAACAAGTGCGACCAGACCAGCGACTGCTGCGACGCGCCCCAGGGCGTCACCTGCATCAACCACGTCTGCTCCGAGCCTCCGCCGCAGTGAGCGGCGACGGCGGGGCTATCGCAGCTCCGCCACCTGCTCGCCGAAGATCCGCTCGATCCCCGACAGGAGCGGGTCGCCCACGTCGACGCGCCACGCCTCCCCCAGCGTGAGCACCGCCTCGGCGCCGTCGGGGAAGGCCACGTAGAGCGCCACCGGGCAGTTGCCCTTCGCCTCGGCCATCACGCGCGCCAGGCTCGCGAGATCGGCGGGGCGCGTCCGCTCGGCCCGCACGCGGATGGCGATGGACCGCGTGTCCGCCCTCACCGCCTCGGACAGCGGCCGCACGGAGTTCAGGAGGATGGTCGGCTCGCGCGGCCCCTCCGGCTCGTCCGGCTCGTCCTCTCCGCGCTGCGGGAAGCTCACCTTCCCTTCGACCAGCACCGGATCGCCGCTCGTCAGCAGGTGCGCGTACTGATCGATCTCGCGCGCCCGCACCTTCACGTTCACGCGCCCCGTCAGATCCTCCAGCTCGAAGAACGCCGCCTTCCCTCCCCCGTCCTTGAAGATGCGCTCGCGGTAGCCCTCGACCATGCCGGCGATCTTCACGACCGCCCAGTCGTCCATCGCCGCGCACTCGGCCAGCGGCGACGCGCCGATCTTCGCGAGACCCGCGTCCCCCTTCACGTACCGCTCCAGCGGGTGACCCGACACGTAGAACCCGAGCGACTGACGCTCGCGGACGAGGAGCTCGCGGCGGTCCCACGGCTCGCACTCCTGATAGTCCCCCGCGCTCGGTCCCTGCGCCGACGTCGTCGACTGCGGCGCCGCGTCGAAGAGACCGAAGAGGTTCGTCTGCCCCGCCTCGCGATCCCGGCTCGCCGCGCGCGACCTCTCCAGGGCCACGTCGAGCGACTTGAACGCCCTCGCCCGCGTCACGCCGCGCTCCTGGAGGGTCGTGTCGAACGCCCCGCACTGCACGAGCGCCTCGAAGACCGCCTTGTTCACGCGCTTCGCGTCGACGCGCGCCGCGAGATCGAACAGATCCCGGAACGGCCCGTCGCTCCGCGCCTCGAAGACCGCCTCGAGCGCCGCCCCACCGAGGCCGCGCACGGCTCCGAGGCCGAAGCGGATCTGGGGACCCAGCACGTCCTTCACGCGATCGCTCCGGCGCCGCGGCTTGCTCCCGTCGGGGTGCGTGTAGACGACCTTGAAGTTCGTGTCGCTCTCGTTCACGTCCGGCGGAAGGACCGTGACGCCCATGTTCCGCGCGTCGGCGATGGTGCGGACCACCTTCTCGATGCGGTCCCGGTCGCTCGTGAGGATCGCGCACAATAGCTCGACCGGGTAGTGCGCCTTCAGCCACGCCGTCTGGTACGTGATGAGCGCGTACGCCGCCGAGTGGCTCTTGTTGAAGCCGTATCCGGCGAAGTACTCGAGGAGCCCGAAGATGCGGTCCGCCTCTTCCTGCGAGACGCCGTTCGCGAGAGCCCCCTCGACGAAGATGCTCTTCTGCTTCGCCATCTCCTCGGGCTTCTTCTTGCCCATCGCGCGGCGGAGGAGATCGGCGCCGCCCAGCGTGTAGCCGGCGAGCTTCTGCGCGATCTGCATCACCTGCTCCTGGTAGACGATGACGCCGTACGTCGGCCGGAGGAGCTCGTCGATGAGCGGGTGCATCGACGTGATCGGCGCGAGGCCGTTCTTCCGCTTCACGAAGTCGTCGTGCATCCCCGCGCCCATCGGGCCCGGACGGTAGAGGGCGACCGCGGCCACGATGTCCTCGAAGCTGTCGGCCTTGAGGCCGCCGAAGAGGCGCTGCATCCCGTCGGACTCGAGCTGGAAGACGCCCTTCGTCTCGCCCGACGCGAGGAGCTTGTACGTGAGCGCGTCGTCGAGCGGCAGGAGGGCGAGGTCGAGCTTCTTCCCGTCGCGGACGAAGTCCGGTCGCGCGTTGACGAGACGCACGGCGATCTCGAGCACCGTCAGCGTCTTCAGCCCGAGGAAGTCGAACTTCACGAGGCCCGCCGCCTCGACGTCGCCCATGTAGTACTGGGTGACGAGCGCGCCGGTCTTCTCGTCGCGGAAGACCGGGACGTGATCCCACAGCGGCCCCTCGCTGATGACGATCCCCGCCGCGTGCTTGCCCGCGTGCCGCGTCAGCCCCTCGAGCTTGCGCGCCTGATCGAGCAGCTCCTTGATGCGCGGATCGCTGTCGTACATCGCCTTCAGCTTGGGCTCGAGGCCGAGCGACTCGCTGATGGTGTACGTCTCCGCGGGCGTCTTGCGCGGGATGAGGTTCGCGATCCCCTGCGCCTCGACCGGCGTGATGCCGATGCAGCGCGCCACGTCCTTCACGACGCTCTTGCTCTTCAACTCCGCGAACGTCGCGATTTGCCCGACGCTCGTCTCGCCGTACTTCTTCTGGACGTACGCGATGACCTCGTCGCGTCGCTCCATGCAGAAGTCGACGTCGAAGTCCGGCATGCTGATGCGCTCCGGATTGAGGAAGCGCTCGAAGAGGAGGTTGTACGGGATGGGATCGAGGTCGGTGATGCGCATCGCGTACGCGACGATGCTCCCCGCGCCCGAGCCGCGCCCCGGTCCGACGGGGATGCCGCTCTCCTTGGCGTAGCGGATGAAGTCCCAGACGATGAGGAAGTAGCCGGGGAACTTCATCGCCGCGATGACGTCGAGCTCGATCTCGAGCCGCTTGCCGTACGCCTCGCGGTCGACGTTCTTGCCCTGCACCGCCAGCTCTTCGAAGCGCCGCACGAGCCCCTGCCGCGCGACGTGACGGAAATACCCCTCGGTGTCGTACCCGTCGGGCACCTGGAAGCTCGGGAGCATCGGCTCGCCGAGCTTGAGCGCGATCTTGCAGCGCTCCGCGATCTCGAGCGTGCTCTTGATGGCCTGCGGGTGGGCCGAGAAGAGGTCGACCATCTCGGCCGGCGACTTCAGGTACATCTCGCTCGAGCCGTGGTGCCGCTCCTTGGCTTCTTCGTAGGAGCGCCCGGTCTTGATGCACGACAGGTAGAGGTGCGCCTCGGCGTCGGTGCGCTCGGCGTAGTGCACGTCGTTCGTGGCGACGAGGGGCAGCGCGAGCTCGGCCGCGAGCTTGCCGAGAATGCCGTTCAAGATGGGCTGCTCGGGGAGCCCGTGATCCTGGAGCTCGACGTAGAGGCTCCCGGGCTCGAGCGCGTCGCGAAGCGAGACGAGCGCGTCGCGACCGCGTCCCTCCCCTTCTTCGAGGATCGCCTGCGGGACGAGGCCCCCCATGCAGCCCGTCGTGACGATGAGCCCCTTCGCGTGGGCCGCCACGTCCTCCATCGCGAGCGGAGCCCCCTGCACGTGCGCCCGCGAGCACAGCCACACGAGGTTCGAGTACCCCTCGTTCGACGCCGCGAGCGCCGGCAGGTGCACCGAGTGTCCCCCGCGACCGACGACCTCGAGCTCGCACCCGAGGATGGCCTGGACGTGGGCCTCCTTCGCGGCCTTGTAGAGCGTGATCGCGCCGAACATGTTGCCGTGATCGGTCACGGCGACGCCCGTCATCCCGGCCGCGGCGACGCGCTTGACGAGGTCCTTGACCTTCACCGCCCCGTCGAGGAGCGAGTACTGCGAGTGCACGTGAAGGTGGACGAACTCGGCGGGCATCCTCGGGGAGAGTCGGTACCGGCGATGGGACGGGGATGCAAGAGCGCCCGGCTCTGCCGCTTGCGTCACCCCGCGCCATGTCGCACGGGAGCATGCCGGATTCTTCCTGATGCAAGAGGGCAGTTCGCGTTAGCTTGGTCGCCGCGTCGAGGTTCCTCGAGCAACACGTACGATGACCTCCAGACGTCCGCCGCCGTGCGCTCTGACATGCGCGCTCGTCCTCGGTGTCACGAGCGCCACGGCGACTGCACGTGCTGCGGGGCCGTCGCCGCCCGACCCGCCCGTCTCCGCCGCCGACTCCGGGCCCGCTTCGCCCGACGCCGCAGGCAAGACTCGGACGTCTCCGGCCGCGACGGTCGCTCCACCGCTCCCGCCGGGCGAGCCGCCGAGCGTCCCCAACCCGGGTCCTGCAGTCATCGCTGGAACGCCAGGGTCGCCGGACCGCCTGCCCCTCAGCTGGGACTGGGCACCCTTCTCGACCGCCGACTACGTGGTGGCAGGAGCCGCGGGCGCGGTCACGCTGGCCGCGGCCATCATCCACCCTCTGCCGACACACTACGTGCAAGGCGGCATTTTCTTCGACAACGCCGTGAGGAACGCGGTGCGCCCGAGCAGCATCCAGACGCGGTACGCCTTTCGTGACGCCTCCGACGTGGGCCTCTCCCTCGCGGCCACGTGGCCCTTCTTCGTCGACGCGCTCGCGACGGCCTGGTGGTATCGCGGCAGCCGCGACACCGCGCAGGAGATGGCGTTGCTCGATCTGGAAACGCTCGCCATCTCGGGCGCGGTCCAGGGCGTCACGAACGTTCTCGTCAGCCGCCAGCGACCCTACGGGCAGGACTGCGGGACCTCGGCGCTCCCGGGGAACGCCCTCGATTGCGGCATCACCCCCGAGTACCGGAGCTTCTTCAGCGGACACTCTGCCTTCGCCTTCACTTCCGCGGCGCTCATCTGCATCAATCACACGAAGTCCGAGCTTCTCGGCTCTCCGTGGGACGAGCTGAGCTGTGGAACTGGTTACGTGGTGGCGGCAGCGACGGCCTCCTTCCGCGTCCTCGCCGACGAGCACTATGCGAGCGACGTCATCGTCGGGGCTCTCGTCGGGACGCTCGTCGGGTACGGCGTGCCTCTCCTTCACCGTCGCCACAAGAGCTTCGGCCGGGTCACCACCGGCGGAATGACGCTGGAGCTCGTACCCTCCGTCGGCGGCGCCGGCGTCGTGGGGAGCTTCTGATGGCCCGCCGGATGCTCACGCGGCTCCTGGTGGGGACGACCACCACGGTGGCGGCGATCACCGCCGCGGGGCACGCACGCGGACAGACCCAGACGGAGGTCACGCCTCCCGTCTCGATCACCATCCCGATCGACGCCGAGAAGCCTCCTCTAGGGATCTTCCCCTCGTCGGAGGACGCGCTCATGGACCCGCGGATGGCGCGCTCGTGGAGTGTGGCACCTCCGCGATGGTTCGTGTCGTCCACGGTGGACGTGGGCTTCGTCTACCTTCGCCCGCGCGTGGCGCTGGGCTACGGCAAGCCGTTCACGTCGTGGGTGGGTATCGAGGCCAACCCCATCGTCACGAGCGGCGAGCTCGCGGTGTACGGTGGCTTGCGGCTCGAGCTGCCGTTCTTCGATCTTCGGGTGGGACCTCGTTTCTTCCGCGCATTCGACCATACCTACCTCGACGAGCAGCCCAGCTACACGCGGCTCGAGCTCGAGACCGCCAACGGCCCGCAGGCGACGGCGACCACCTACGAGGCCGAGATGGACCTGTCGATCCCCGTCGGACCAGGCAACATCGTGGGGCGGGCCAGCGTCTCCTACGTCACCGGAGTCCCCGACGGTCAGGAGGTCTTCGAAGAGACTCTGCACGTCATCGTGCGTCCGCCCTGGGTGCTCCGCGGGCGCCTCGGCTACGCCTTTCGCTTCGGCACCTACCGGCAGCACTCGATCGGCCTCATCGCGGAGGTTCTGGACGTCCCGATGCGCGGGGACGCCATCACGCTGCGCGCAGGTCCTCTCATCCGGTTCGTCCTGTCGCGTCGCGTGGAGCTGCGTGGGAGCTTCGTCGTCCCCGTCGTGAGCCCCGACAGCATCGGCATCGTGGGCGGCGACTTCGCGGAGCTCGGCGTGCGCTATCGCTGGGCGACGGAATGACCGGGCGGACCATCGAGCGACGGATGCCGGGACGCGCGACCCATGACGCGAGCCGTGAGGTGCGGGACCGGGGGACGCCTCCCGTTCCGAAGGCGTCCCCCGTTTCCCTGATTGTCACCGACCCGCTGACCGGAAAGTGGTTAGCTGTGCGTGGCCGGCGTCGTCGCGGCGGGCGCAGGAGCCGCGACCGGCGCTTCGGGTGAAGCCGGCGTGGCGGGGGTCACGACGAGCTTCGCCGTGATGTTCCCCTTCACGTTCTTCTTCGCCTTCTTGCTGGTCGTGCCCCTGGCCTCGCGCGTGGCGGTCGCCTTTGCAGCGGCGATCGCCTTCGCCTCGGCCGTCATCGGCGTCCGCACCTTGGGAGGTGGGATGTCGAAGTCGGCCAGGACGTCGGCCGCGTTGTCGAACGTGAGCCGCACGAAGATCACGAACGCCGCGATGAACGTGAGCAGCGACGGCGCCTGTGCGTCCTCCGCTGCCACCTTCGCCGTGGCGCTGGCCTGCGCCGTTTCCACGGCGTCCCGATTGTCGACGAAGGTCTGCATCTTCGCCGTCGCCTGGTCCACCGTGAGCGTGAGGCCCCCGATCGTGACTACCTGATTGCCGTTCGGGAACCGCTTCTTGGTCCCGGTGATGATGTTCGCCACCTGGACCGCCTTCTCAATCTTGCCTTTGGTCGTCATGGAGTACCTTCTTCCTTCGAAGGGCCTTCTCTTGCCCTCTGTTGTGTAAGTGCCCACGTGGGGGTCGAATCTCTCGGTCCATTTTCGGACCCCGTTCACTTTGTCGAATGCCTCGAAGCTCGGTACGTGAGGTGCGGGACGGGGGGACGCCTCCCATTCCGAAGGCATCCCCCGTTTCCCTGGTTGTCACCGACTCGCCAACCGGAAGCGGCTAGCTGTGCGGCGTCGCCGGCGGCGTTCCGGCGTTCGGCGCCGGGGTGGCTGCCGCAGGAGCGGCGACCGGCGCTTCGGGTGAAGGCGGCGTGGCGGGGGTCACGACGAGCTTCGCCGTGATGTTCCCCTTCACGCTGCTCTTTGCCTTCTTGCTGGTCGTGCCCCTGGCCGCGCGCGTAGCTGTGCGCTTGGCTGCCGCGACGGCCTTCGCCTCGGCCGACATCGGCGTCTTCACCTTGGGAGGTGCGATGTCGAAGTCGGCCAGGATGTCGGCCGCGTTGTCGAAGGTAAGCCGCACGAAAATCACGAACGCCGCGATGAACGCGAGCAGCGAAGGCGCCTGCGCCTCCTCCGCTGCCACCTTCGCCGTGACGCCGGCCTGCGCCGTTTCCACGGCGTCCCGATTGTCGACAAAGGTCTGCATCTTCGCCGTCGCCTGGTCCACCGTGAGCGTCAGGCCCGCGATCGTGACCACCTGATTGCCGTTCGGGAACCTCTTCTTGGTCCCGGTGATGATGTTCGCCACCTGGACCGCCTTCTCAGTCTTTCCTTTGGTCGTCATGGAGTACTCGTGCTCTTTCCGAGGGCTTCCTTTGCCCTCTATTGGGTAAGTGCCCACGTGGGGGTCGAATCTCTCGGTTTATTTTCGGAGGCCTTCACTTTGTCGAATCGGTGAAGAAAACGGACGCCGACGCCGACGCTGCCGCCGACGCTGCCGCTGCCGCTGTCGCCGACGCTGCCGCTGCCGCTGTCGCCGACGCCGACGCTGTCGCCGACGCCGACGCTGACGCTGTCGCCGACGCTGACGCCGCCGCCCCCCGCAGGCGCCGGCGCTGCCGCCGACGCCTGGGCTCCAGCTACCGCACGACCTTCGCCAGCACCGCCCTCACGTGATCCAGCTGCGCCAGCAGCGCCGCATCCACCGCCTCGACGTACCCGAGCGCCACCGCGACATCGAGACACGCGCCGACCTCCCGCGCCGACCCCAGCGCCGTCCGGTACCGCACGTTCCGCGTCCCTCCCGCCGACCCGCTGGCCTCCGCGACGTTGAGCGGCACGCTGCTCGACGCGCGCCGAAGCTGGTTGCCGAGATCCCTGTCGTGCTTCTCGATCTGAGCAATCACCGGCCGAAGCATCCGCAACACATCGAGCATCGTTTCGTAAATCTTGAGCATCGCCGCCTCCGTGATGGTGTGCCCTCGCGGTTCTCGCGAGGGCGCATGCCCCACGCCGCCGCGCGGAGGCGTCGTCAAGGATGCGCAGCACCGCTGCTTGCAGCGGCGCGAGTCCGCGAGCGTCCTTGACGACGCCGAGCACGGCGGCACGATCAAGAAGCCGAGCGAGCCCTGAAATGGGTCCGGGGGCGCGGGCGGCAGCGGCAGCGGCAGCGGCAGCGACGGCGGCGGCGGCGGCGGCAGCGGCGGCGGCAGCGGCGGCGGCAGCGGCGGCGACGGCGACAGCGGCAGCGTCGGCGGCAGCGGCAGCGGCAGCGGCAGCTCTTCCCTACTCGCTGGCGTCCACGCCCCCGGACCCGTCGGTGCCTGCGTCGGGCAGCGCCATGCAGCTCGCGAGGGGCGGGTTCAGGCAGTTGAAGCAGCACACCCACACGGGCGCCCCGAATCCCGGCGGCTCGCAGCTCGGGTAGTCGACAGGGCACTCGACGATGACGCCCGCGCCGGCCGCGTCGAGGGAAGCGACGGGGCCCTTCGTCTCGGAGCAATAGACCGGGCCCGCGGGCTGCTCGCAGAGGAACTCTTCGCTGAAGATCGGCGCGTCGTAGATACCCGCGCCGTCGGCGATGGACCCGTCGACGCTCTGGAAGGGCGACGCCGGCGCTCCGCTGGAGCAGGCGCTGAGACACAGCAGCGCCAGGATGTGCATCCGAAGCACCCGCCCAGTCTGACACGACACCAGCATGCGAAGCGGCCGTTGGGGCGCGAGCACCGCAGCGAGGCGGCGGCTCGGCCTCGGCCGGGGTCGCGACCGCGGGAAGAGCCACCGACGGATGGGAGGGCGCTCGGCCATCCCTCCTCGGAGGAGACCGGCGGATGCCCGCATCGCAATGTTCCCGCTTCCTTGCGGCCGCGTTCGGCGTGGCTTCGTGCGGCGGCAGAACCAGCCTGGACTCACCGCATGCACGTGCGCCAACCGAGACCGCCGACGCCGGGTCACCCGGGGCTGCGCCATCCGGGGACGGGGACGGCGTTCTCTGCTCGCTCTACCATGGCCCCGTGAGCTCCTGCGACGCTGGCGCAGACGCGGGTCCCATCCAGCTCTGCTACGCGGGCGGGCAGGCGCCCGTCTGCGGTCAGCTAGCGATGGCGCCGGGCCATCAGGTTTGGGGGTGCTGTACCGCCCACCAGCCCCTCGACAGCTGTGTCTACGCCCCTCCGTCGCCGGGATGGGTGTGTCTGTCGAGCCAAGGGCCATGATTGGGCCCGCTCGGCTCGCCTTGACTCTGGCAACTCTCGCGCGGAGGCGTCGTCAAGGATGCACAGCACCGCTGCTTGCAGCGGCGCGAGTCCGCGAGCGTCCTTGACGACGCCGAGCACGGCGGCACGATCAAGAAGCCGAGCGAGCCCTGAAGTGGGTCCGGGGGCACGGGCGTGAGCGTGGGCGTGAGCGTCGGCGTCGGCGTGGGACGCGCGACGCGCCTACTTCGGGGTCAGCCTCATCACGGTGCCGCCATTGCCGTTGCCCCCGTTCGTCCAGTACACGCTCGCGGCGTCGACGACGATGCTCGTGGCCCCGAGCTGCCCCGACGCGAGCGTTGTCACTGCGCCGCCGCCGAGCGGGGCCTTCATCACGGTGTCGTTCACCGAGGTCGCCCAGTAGACGCTCGTGGCGTCCACGGCGATGCCATCGGCGCCTGCCTGCCCGGAGGCGATGGTGGTGGGAGTGCCTCCGGCGAGGGGCACCTTCATCACGGTGCCGCCGCTGTAGTTGGTCCAGTAGACGCTGGTTGCGTCCACGGCGATCAGCATGGGATCAAACTGCTTGGACGACGCCAGCGTGGTAGGCGTGCCGCCGCCGAGAGGCACCTTCATCACGTTACGGAGTGCATGGTCAGTCCAGTAGACACTCGTGGCGTCCACGGCGATGCCGCGGGGGTCGCCCAGTCCCGGCCCGGCGACCAGGGCAGGCGCTCCGCCGCCCAAGGGCATGCGCATGATTGCGCCGCCTCCGTCCGCCCAGTAGACGCTCGTGGCGTCCAGCGCGATGGCCGCGGGTCGGTTCAGGTTCGAGACGAGTTGCGTGGTACTGCCGCCCGTCAGCGGCACGGTGGCCACGTCGCCGCCCATGGTGGCGTTGTTGCCGATGTCGGTCCAGTAGACGCTCGTCGCGTTCACCGCGATGAAGCCGGGCCCGTGCGTGCCCGATGCGAGCGTCGTCTGGCTGCCGCCGCTCAGGCCCATCTTGGTCACGTTGCCGGGGTCGGCTCCATCCGTCCAATAGAGGCTGGTCGCGTCGACGGCGATGTAGGCCACGCTGCCGTTCGCGCCGTAGGCGAGCGTGAAGAGACATCTGCCGCCCGTGCACGTGCCGCTGCAGGTGACGCCGCACCCGCCGCAGTTGTTCGGGTCCGTCTGCTCGTCGACGCAGACCCCGCCGCACAGGGACTGTGCGGGCCCGCACGGGCCGCTGTCCGGTGTGCCGGAGCCCGAGCTGCCTCCCCCGCTGCCCGATCCACTGCTGCCGCTGCCGGAACCTGCTCCGCTGGACCCCCCGCTCCCGCCCGAACCGCTGGAGCTAGCGCTAGAGCCGCCGAGGCCCCCGCCGGTGTCGTCCAAGCCCGTGCGGCTGCCGCATCCCAGGGCCAAGACCAAGCCGCCGCACACGAGCGGGCCGGCGATCCAGAGGGTCCTCTTGGTGCGGTCCATGGCAGCCAAGCGTACCCCCCAAAAGCCACGCACGCCTGCAGGCCCTGATCGCACCAACGGGGCGATGCCAAACGGCCAGCGGCAGCGGCGGCGACGGCGACAGCGGCAGCGACAGCGACGGCGGCAGCGTCGGCGTCGGCGACAGCGACAGGAAACGGGACCGGGGGACGCCTCCCATTTCCGAAGGCGTCCCCCGTTTCCCTGCTTGTCGTCGCCGACTCGCTAACCGGAAGCGGCTAGCTGTGCGGCGTCGTCGGCGGCGTTCCGCCGTTCGGCGCAGCCGACGCAGGAGACGCGGCGGGGGTCACGACGAGAGCCGCCGTGATGTTCCCCTTCACGTTCTTCTTCGCCTTCGCGCTGCTCGTACCCCTGGCCTCGCGCGTGGCCATCCGCTTGGCTGCGGCGATGGCCTTCGCCTCGGCCGTCATCGGCGCCCGCACCTTGGGAGGTGGGATGTCGAAATCGGCCAGGACGTCGGCCGAATTGCCGAGCGTGAGCCGGACGAACGCCATGAATGCTGCGATGATCGCCAGCAGTGACGGCGCCTGCGCGCGCTCGATGGCGACCTTTGCCGTGGTCGCCGCCTGCGCCGTTTCCACGGCGTCCCGGTTGTCGACGAAGGTCTGCATCTCCGTCATCACCTGGCCCACCGTGAGCACCGTGTTCCCGACCGTGAGCTGCTGGCTCCCGTTCGAGAAGTGCTTCTTGGCCCCGGCGATCATGTTGGTCACCTGGGCCGCCTTCGCCGTCTTTCCCTTGGTCGTCATGGAGTACTCGTCCTCTTTCAGAGGGCTTCCTTGCCCTCTATTGGGTAAGTGCCCAGGTGGGGGTCGAATCTCTCGGTTTATTTTCGGACGCCGTCACTTTGTTGAATCGGTGAAGGAGCCGCGGAGGCGGCTACGTCGCTCCGACCGCGGCGCGCACCATGGCGGACCACTGGGCCTTCTCGTCGCTCAGCCTCGAGAGCAGCGCGGCGGCCTCGGATGCGTCCGGGCCGTTCCCGTCGCGCACCCTTTTCAGCGTCTTCACCATCGCCAGGTGGTCACGGCGCATCTCGGCGAGCTCCTCCCGATCCAGCCCCAGGGCCTTCCACGTCGCTTCGCCACGCGGGCTTCCGTTGACGGCGAACGGATACTCCTCGCGGAAGCCAATGTGCGCGCCCGGATCCTCGTGGGCCGGGTCCACGAACATCGGCCTCTCGGCGTCCAGGTCGTCGCCCGGTCCGTGCGCGCGAGCCGCGGGGTTCGACAGCGGGAACAGGTTCTTCTTGCCCCTGCTGTTGCACACCTCGCAGCAGAAAAGCAGGTTCGTCCACTCGTACGCGAGCCAGAAGTAGCCCGGCTTCTTCAGCGCGCCGTTCGGCCCCTGACGGACGCCACCCTTCGGGCGGAAGTGCTCGATGTGCCCACTCGAGACGTGCGTGACCCTCGACTCGCAGAAGCAGCATTTGTGATGCTGAGCCTCCACGAGCGGCTGCTTGACGCTCTTGTGCCCGTAGATCTTCGCGTCGAGATCGAACGCCCTCGTGCCCCCGGCGAAGGCATCGCTATCCTTCTTTCGTGCAGCAGCGCCCTTCGTCCTGAGGATCGCGGGTACGACCTTCGGGCGGCGAACTCGGATCACGGCTTCTTCCGGGCCCCGCGTGGCGCCAGCTCCTTCGAGGCGCGGAGGATGAGCGCCATGGCTCGCTGTTCGTCCGGAGTCTCCCCCGCGGGCATCTCGCCGATCTGCTTCTCGACCGCCCGCAGCCGCTTCTGGTCCGCCGACGTCACCTTCGACTTCGTCAGAATCGCGCGACGCTCGGCGATGAGCCTGTCGAGCCGCGGCGGTCGCGCCGTCGGAAGCCCGTAGAGATCGCTCGTCAGGATCTGGTCGATGCGCCAGTTGCGCACATCCGCAGGATTGCTCTCGATGACGACGTGATCGCCCTCGCGCTTCAACAGGACGACGTTCGCGTCCTCCGCCGCTTGCACGACGAGCGGACTGTGCGCGGTCGCGATGAACTGCGTGTTCGGAAACCGCTCCGTCAGAAACCCCATGAGAGAGCGCTGCCACTTCGGGTGAAGGTGCAGGTCGATCTCGTCGACGAGGACGATGGCCGGCTCGGCCAGCGGGTCCGCGTGCTTCTCGTAGCGGTCGAACATCGCCGCGGCCAGGTCGACCATCCATGCGACGAGCGACTGGTAGCCGAGGCTCAAGCCGTAGAGCGGAACCCACCCGTACGGAGTCTTGAACTCGACGCTCGGCTCCCAACGTCGCGGCTCGCCGACCCGCACGTCCGCCACGTCTGGAAGAAGCCGCGTCAGAAGCTCCTTCAGCCGTTCGAGTCTCTTTCCCGCCGGGCCACCCGGACGGCCTTCCTTCGCGGCCGCGTAGTCCTCGCCGAGGAGCCATTCCTCTGCGTTGCGGAGCGGCGCGTCCACGAACAAGCTCGCATGCTTCAGGCGTGACGAGCGCTTCGGACGACTCAAACGGCTGACGCCAAGCCGACGCCCGGCGCCGTAGCCACACACGAGCGGCTGGGGCTCGATGGGCGGGCTGCTCACGTGGAGTTCCTCGTTGCCGATCGTGAACTCGACGTCGTGGGACTTCCCGGCGGCGTGCAGCGTGGCCTGGACGAACCCGGGGGTTCGCGCCTCTCGAGAGAACTCGAGTGGGGGCCCGGGACCACCGTCGAACTCCCAGGGGTCGAACATGTATCGGTCGTAACGGCCTCCGCTCGACGCAAGCGCGAGAACCTGGAGCAGCGTCGTCTTGCCGACGCCATTTTCGCCGAGGATGATCGTCCAGCGGGCCGGCGAGCCATCGCGTCCGGCAAACGACAGCGCCTGCGTCTCGCCGAAGCAGCGGACGTTCCGGACGCGCGCCGAGGCGAAGTACGTCCCTCGCGCCAAGTGGAGCTCGCCCGGTGCGGGCCGTTCCTTCGGTGTGTTCATCCGTACCCTGGCGTTCTCGCGCACTCTTCGCCGTCGCACAACCATACCTGTCCTTCGCCGGGCGATGCGCGTCCTTCGTTCCATCGTGCCCCTCCTTCACGCATTCGACCGCGCGTCTCCCTCCACCGTGGCGCCGCGCGCCCGAGCAGCCCGCGTCTCTCTCTCAATCGCCTACCCTTCTCGCTCAGGCGCCCCCGAACGACGCGAAGACACGCCGCTCCTTCGCTCGATCGCTCGGCCGTCTTGCTCGGACGCCGGCGGAACCGCCGGAACCGCGAGCGCCTTTCGCCGAGGCGCCCGCCCGTCACGCTCAATCGGCTCCCTCTTCTGCCGATGGCCGGCCCCATCGCCCCAATCCGCCCCCCTCTTTGCGACATCCGCGCGCGCGTCCACGTCATCCGCCTCTCTCCCCGCTTCATCCGCGCCCGTCTTGCCCTCATTCGCGCCCCTCTTCGCTTCATTCGTGCCCGGCTCTCGTTCATTTGCGTCCGCCTTCCCGTCGTCGGCTCGCGCCTTCGCGTCACCCGGGTCCGTCTTGCGCTCATTCGCCTGCCCGTCGCTCTCATTCCCGCCCCTCTCCGTCATGCTTGCGTCCGCTTCCGTCTTCTCCGACCATCCCTCCCGCTCATTCGATGCCCCGTCACTCTCACGATCCCCCGGACGACGACGATCCGCTCCGGGACGACGACGACGAGCCCGCGGATCCCGCCGACTCACCGCCGGATCCCTCCGACGACGCCCCCTCCGACGACGACGAGGACGACGACGACAAGCCCGAGCCCGATATCCCCGTCGAAGGCGACGACGTCACAGCGCCTCGCATCGATCCGGCCATCGTCCGCCGCTTCCTCGACACCAAGCCGGCCTTCACCATCGCCCGGAACGCCGTCCGCAAGATCGTCCCTCCCGACCAGGTCGACGACATCGCCACCGACGCCCTCGTGCGCGCCCTGCGCGCCCTTCCTCCGCACACGGAGATCGTCCTCCCCCGCTGGCTCGCCGCGATCGCCGAGCGCACGGCCATGCGCTGGCTCGACAAGCGCAAGCGCCGCAGCAAGTACGAAGGCCCCATGCCGACCCACGTCGCCCGCGAGGACGACTACACCGGCGAGGCCGTCGACACCGAGGACGCCGCCGACACCTCGGACGACCCGGACTACGATCCCGACAACGACGAAGAGCCGGCGGAGCTCCTCGGCGACCACCTGGACCGCCTCATCGGAGAGCACGCCCGCGACCGCGAGGTCATCGCCATCATCCGCGAGGCCTCCGAGAGCGGGAAGTCCTACGCCGAGATCGCCGCCGCACGCGGCCTCACCCCCGCGCAGGTCGCCAACCGCATCCTCCGCTTCAAGGCCAAGTACGCCACCCGCGTCAAACGCCGCCGCACCTCCCTCTTCTTCCTCAAGGTCTTCGGCTGGACCGCGGCCGCCGCCGTCGCCCTCGTCGTCGCCTGGTACCTCTTCCTCCGCCCGCGCACCGCGGACATCGGCCCCGATCCGGCCATCTTCCAGCCGCGCATCACTCCCTCCGCCAGCGCCTCCGCGCCCCTCTTCCTCCAGGCCCTCCCTCCCGATCCCTCCTCCTCCCCCAGCGACCAACCCGACCGGAAGCCGCGCCCCCCTCCGCCGTGACGACATCCGCCCCGGTCCCTCCCGCTCCGTCCCGAGTGCCACCCTGTCCGCAACCGCATCGGCGCTCGTCTTCCTCCAGGCCCTCCCTCTTCCTCAGGCGCTGCCTCCGCCTCCCGATCCAAGCGCCACGCCTCGGCTCACGCCCTGACCGGCGTCCTCGACTGTAGAGCGCCAGCACAACGTGTCCCCGCCACCACGGGGCGCGGATCTCTCCCCCAAGCATCGGCGAGCTCTCGTGCGATAGACGGAATGCCAGGCAAGGCGAACGGTCCTTCCATCTTCGAGCCCAGCGTAGCGGTCCGCCCAGGTGCGCCTCAGTGCGGCTCATCGAGGGGCCCGCTCAGGCGCGGACCACCCGCCTTGGCGCCGCCGCGCGGCGATTGATCTATTGGCGCGTCGGTTGAACTCGTTGAGTTCGAGGATCCTCGCCAGGCGGCGGCGCCTCCTTGCCGCCAGCCTCGTCGTGCACACGGATTACCGCTGGCTTGCCGTCCGCGGTCTGTGATTGCCACAAACCTACTCCGTTTGGAGCATTGACATTCGCTCTTGGCCGCGTACCGTTCGGGCCACACGGCGACCACAAGGGACTGGCATGTCGTCGGGAGGGGGGACAATGCCTGACCGAACGAATTCTGCCACGACGACACGGGCCCGAATGCGGTCGTCGGTTGTGGAACGGAAGGACGGTCGCTGCCTGCGGCGGTTCACCGTCTACCTGCCTGTCGATCTAGGACGTCTGTTGACCGTTCATTGCGCCACTCAGGACGTCGACGTCAGCTCCTTCGTCGCGGATGTGTTGCGTCATTGCCTGCCTCAGGGCCCTTCTGAGGCCCGGGAGACCAGCGGGATCGGATCCTCTGAACGGAATCAGAAGGGGAACGAAGCGGGATCGCGCCTGTGACCAAGCCGCTGCCTCCGCGGCACATGCGTCCCGTACGGGATGCGCGACTTCGACACTCGACCTCGATGCGTAGAGGCCGCCGAGGGCCTTCTCCGCGTGAGCAATGGCTTCGACGACCCGACGCTGGCCGCGACCCGCTGCCCGAGATCGACGGACGCCAGGCCGCACGCGCGTAGACGTCCAAGCGTCCACGAAACTGGTTGCGCGTCAAATGACGGATAGGTAGCGTCCTCCACGCCAGTCGGCCGACTCCGACTTCCGCAGTACCGAGTCGTGGACGCCCAGCCAAATTAACTGCCACGCGTATCGCGTTCTCGATCGAACCATTGGCGTTTCCGATCAACGACCAAGAGCCCGTGCTTTGGGGTGCATTCTCGGTGGGTGCTCCCAGCGCAGCTCTACCCCACCTCGCCAGGATTCCAACGCTCGTACGGAGGTCCCCCCATGAAAGCCATCGCACTCGGAGTGTTCGCCACGATCCTCGTCGCAGGGGGCACTGCGTCCGCGACCACGCCGGTGGTCACCTGGAATGGATCCTCGTTCACCCAATTCGATACCGGCTGGTTTCCAGCCTCGGCAACGAACGGTGTGGGCTTCGGCGATGAGTTGGAAATCCATCAGGGTGGGGCCAATGGTGACTACCCGTATGACAGCGAGCTTGTCTGGTCCAATGCGGGCGTTTTTGCAGGCGCGCTCGGCGGTGGTCAGGGGGCCCCTTGCTACGGAACCGGTTGCAGCGGGGGAGAATCACAGGACAGCGCCCTCGACTTGGCTCTCGCTGGCGATTCGAGCTCTTCAAGCACTCTTTTCATCAGCATGTTCGGGCACAACGCTGCCCCGGTCGAGGACGAACCGCTCCCCGGCATTCAATATCGAACGGCCAACTGGACGGGGACGGGGTCCGTGGCCTGGAACAACGACCTCACGGATTTCGTTAACGCCGGGCAGAACACCGCTGGCAAAACGACATCTGGCGCTTTCGAACCGACCGTGGCGCAGGCCAACGGACTTGGCTCCTATGCGACTGCTTTCGTCGAGATGCACAGCGGCCTCACTGCAGGATATCCGCCATTCGCGAGCAGTCAGCTCTACTACACGGTCGGTTACTTGAATAGTAACGGGCACACCGTGAATTGGTCGTCGTCGCCGCACACGTTTCCTGGCACCGCGGGCTACCACTCTTCCGTCGCGATGTGGCCGATGAGTGCAACGCAGTATTTCGTCGTCGAAGTGCACAATGCTTCCACCGGCGTCAGCAACCTGGTTTACACTACCGGATATCTGACTGCCGGGGCCTCCACCATCGCGTGGGATCTGCCGTCGGCCGTATACGACTCAGCTGGCCTACGTCCCCAGGTCGCCGTGTGTTCTGAGGATAACGTGGATCCTGAGCCGAACTTCGGTGGGACGAATACTCCCGCGGTCATTGCGTTTCACAGTAGTGGAGCGGGCGCCCTTTGGTACCATACGGGTCGGATCGGAGGCAGCTCGGGACACTACGTCCAATGGGGCGGCTCGGTCCAGGTATCGGGCATTTCTGCGCTAGATGGCAAGCCGAGCGTCGCATGCACCCAGAACTATGGCTACGAGGCGCACACGAACAATTCGAGTGGGGCTCTCGTCCGGAGAACTTTCGAGCTCAACTGAGCCTCGATGTCGCTCCGCCCGGTGGCGCGAGGTTCGCGTCGTTTCCTTCCCGGACCGGACGGGACTCCCGCTGGGCTCCCTCGTGAGACCTCGGCCCCCCTCGTTGGGGGCCGACGTCGACGTTTGGTGATGGGCCAGTGCTCGATGTGACGTCGCAGTCGGCGCGCCCGCGCCTCCCGCACGGTTCGCGAGCAGGCGCGAAGACGCGGTGACGCATTGCGCCAGCACACGCGGGCGCCGGAATTCGCGGGGCATGCCGGCGCCTCCCTTCGGTCTCTTCGCCCATCTCGCCCTTTGGAACTCGTTCCACTCGTGCCACAATCTCGCGCTCAAACGGGTTGCGTGAGAGTTGCCGCGGCGCGTAGCATCGCGCGGCTTGTGACTGTCTCGTGGGCGCGAAGGTCGGTAGCGGTTATCTCACCGGAGGATGCATGAAGCTTTCACATGGATTGGGGCTGACGGGGCTTGGTCTGTTCGGCGCAGTGCTCGCCGTGAGCGGCATCGGCATGGCAGGAGTCGGCTGCAGCGGCGGCAGCAGCGGAGGGAGCAGCAGCGGCGGTAGCGGCGACACGTGCGCCAACGCCGGCAACGCCTGCGTCGTCCAGCCGCCCCCGCCGACCACCGGTTCGCCGACGAGCGCGAGCCACAACTACGCGATCCATACGCTGTACCTCGGCGACTCGGATCGCACCGGGGTCACGAACACCGCCGCGTGGAAGGACTACGGCTACAACCTCGACAACCTCGTCACCACGAAGACCTCGACCGACGTCTGCACCCTCACGGCCGGCGCCTCGAAGGCCGTGCAGGGCGACGGCAACGGCGGCATCGACAACTCGTTCGGCGAGAACATCCTCCCCATCGTGATCGAGACTGCGGGCTCCGACGCGGCCGCGAAGATCAACGCGTCCATCCTCGCCGGCAGCTTCACCATCATGACGTACGTCACCGGCTTCGACGATTCAGCCATGAACTCGACGAATGCCACGGGCCTCACCGGCCTCCTCCTCGCGGGCGGCAGCTACTCCGCCGCGCACGACGGCGGCGCGCCCACCTGGGACACGACGACGCACTGGCCCATCGTTCCGACGATCATGAACGGCTGCAACGCGATGACCGGCTGCGGCGCCGGCTGCACCTACGGCTCGGCCCCGGGCGCGTGCTCGGTGGACCCGCTCACCGCCGCGACGATCACCTTCCCGACCGCCTACCAGGCCGGGGGAACGTTCGTGAACGGAAGCCCGTCGACCCTGGCCCTGAACCTGTCCATTGGTGGCCAGTCGCTTTCCATCAACGTGCACTCCGCGCTCATCACCTTCCAGCCGAAGGCCGCGGGCTCGGTGACCGACGGGACCATCGCGGGCGTCCTCATCACGTCGGAGCTCGTTGACGCCCTCAAGAGCGTCGCCGGCAACATCGCGGTGTCCCTCTGCTCGGGCAGCGCGTTTGAGAGCATCGCCCAGCAGATCGAGCAGGCCTCGGACATCGTCATTGACTCGAACTCGGGCGCCGTGTCCAACAGCTCCGGTACGATGTGCAACGGCATCTCCATCGGCCTCGGCTTCGAGGGCACCGAGATCGCCGCCCCGTCGTCGTCCGACATCGAGGCCGTCTCGGCCGCCGCGCCGAACCCCTGCGCCGACGCCGGCACCGACTGACAGCCTGAGAGAAACGAGACGAAGAGAGCCGCAGGGGCGCACAGCGTCTCTGCGGTTTCTCTATTTCGCCCGCGCGATGACGTGCGGCGAGAGGTGCAGCGCGAACCCGTAGATGCTGATCTGCGGCGGCCCGCCGAGGCTCGTGGGGAAGAGCGACCCGTCGGCCACGAAGAGGCCGCGGACCTGGTGGTGCTCGCCCGTCGAGGAGACGACGCTCACGCGCGGATCGTCGCCGAGGCGCATCGTGCCCATCGGGTGGACCGCCGTCAGCGGGACGGAGTGGGGGCGGACGAAGGAGAGATCGAGCGCGTCGAGCTCGGCGAGGGTCGTGACGCGCCGGGGCGGGATGGCGGGGATGGTGACCTCGCGTGCGCCGGCGGCAAGGAGGAGGCGCGCAGAGGCGGCGAGGCCCTTCGCGAGCTGGGCGCGGTCGGCTTCGGTCATGACGTAGCGGATGACGGCGCGGCCGTCGTCGTCCGCGAGGACCTCGCCGCTCGTCTCGTCGTGGACCATCGCGGTGAGGACGGCGAGGTTCGGGTAGGCGCGCATCGCGGCCATGTGCGCGGCCCCGAAGCCGGGCGTCGAGGCGGCGGCGCCGATGGGGTGGGCGAAGGCGGGGACGATCCAGACGCGCCGGTCGCTGCCCTCCTCGAACGACAGGTGCTCGGTGCACTCGTAGCTCTGCGGGATGCCGTGCCAGCCCTCGATGGTGCGGTCGAAGCGCCCCGCGACGACGCCACCCGGGTGGATGCGAAGCCCGCGACCGAGCTGGGCGTAGGGATCCGGCAACGCGCTCCGACGCGCGAGGACGGCGCTGCCGACGGCGCTCGCGGAGAGGACGACGGCGCGCGCGCGGACGTGCACGGTGCCGCGGACTTCGCCATCGGCGCCGCGGGCGATGGCGCGGACGCCGCTCACCGCCTTGCCGTCGTGCAGCACCTCGACCGCCTCGACGTCCGCGTAGACGCGCGCCCCCGCGGCGACCGCCTGGGGCAGCATCACCTTCAGCGCGTTCTGCTTCGCGTCGTACGCGCACCCGAGCTCGCAGAAGCCGCTCTGCTGGCATCCCACGCGGTTGTGCTTGAGCGGCCCGCCGCGCCACCCGAGGGCCTCGCAGCCCTTGCGGAGCGCCTCGTTGTTGGCGTTGCGCATCGGGCCGGGGATCTCGGTCACGGAGAGATCGCGCTCGATGGCCTCGAAGGCGGGGGCCATGTCCGCCACCGATGCGCCGGAGACACCGTACTTGCGCGCCCACAGCTCGAGGATGGCGTCGGGGGTGCGCTTGCAGAGGTTGGTGTTGTGCACGGTGCTGCCGCCGACGCCGCGGCCCTGGAGGACGCGGATGCCCATGTCCTCGGTGGAGCGGCCGCCCATGTCCTGGAAGAGCCGCGGGAGCATGTGGTCCTCCCGCTGGTCGAAGTCGCCCGACGTGGACCACGCGCCTTCTTCCAGCGCGACGGCGTTCAGGCCCGCGCGTGCGAGCTCGCGGAGGGCCACGCCGCCCCCCGCGCCCGTGCCGATGACGACGGCGTCGACGTCGAGCGAGAGATCCCCGGTGAGATCGCGGCCGCGGAGGAAGGCGCCGGTCACCTCCACCCCCCCGCCGGCCGGTTCACGAGCGGCCCGTCGTAGCCGGCGATGCTCCAGGTGCGGGCGTCGCGGTAGTAGCCCATGAAGACGAGCGACCGCAGCCCGTCGAACCCCGCGCGCAGCAGATCCGTCGACGACGACTCCACCGAGGCGAGCACCTCGTCCTGCTCCGCGGCCGAGAGGCGCGTGAACCGCGACGCGAAGCCCGCGCCGACCGGGGCGACGTGCTCCACGTACCCGAGGAACCGCCCGAGATCCCGCCGGACGAGGGCGTCCATCCGGGCGACCCAGCCGTCGACGAAGCCGGCGACGTCGAGCTCGTCCGCGCCGGGGATGGTGGCGTCTCCCGGGCGGTCGGGGGCCGTGATGCGACGCGCGGCGTGCTGCACGACGAGGAACTGCCACGGCGTGAACGCGACGAGGGTGCGGCCCGGGGGAAGTGCGTAGCCGCGCGTGCGCACGAAGGCGACGGCCGAGCCGCCGGCGACCAGCGCCGCCGCGATGCCGGCCTGGAGGATGCGCCGGCGCGAGGGCTTCGGTTGCGTGGCGCCGGGCATCGGAGCAAATTGTATAGGCTGGCCAGGGCAACGACGTGCACCTCTTCGGACTCACGGGCGGCATCGCTTCGGGCAAGAGCACGGTCGCGGGGCGCTTCCGCGGGCGCGGGCTGCCGGTCATCGACGCGGATTCGCTGGCGCGCGAGGTGGTCGCGCCGGGGACCGACGGACTGCGGGCGCTCGTGGAGGCGTTCGGGCCCGGCGTGCTGGGACCCGGGGGGGCGCTCGACCGCGCCGCCGTCGCGCGCATCGCCTTCTCCGACGACGCCGCGCGCCGGACGCTCAACGCCATCACTCACCCGCTCATCACGCGCCTCAGCATGGAGCGCGCCGCGGAGCTCGCGCGCACCGGGGAGCCGCTGGCCTGCTACGAAGCGGCGCTCATCGTCGAGAACGGGGTCGCCGACGCCTTCCGGCCGCTGGTCGTCGTCGCCTGCCCCGAGGACGTCCAGCTCGCCCGCATCCTCGGCCGCGACAAGGCCTCGATGGAGGACGCCCTCGCCCGTGTCCGCGCGCAGAAGCCCCTGGCCGAGAAGGTCGCCGTGGCGGATTTCGTGGTCGACACGAGCGGAACGCTCGAAGAAGGGGCCCGGAGGGCCGACGACGCGCTCGCCCGGGTCTGCGCCAAGGTAGGAGTCGACTCCGCGCGTTATGCCTTGCGAGAGCTGCGCTAAGCTGGTCGGTGGAATGACCCGGCAACGCACGGGCACCTCGTCGTCGTACGGCACGACGGACCCCGCCTTCGTGGGCGCCGGACCCGATTCGGCGTCCAAGGCGGGGCTCGTGCTGCTCTATGCCCGCAACTTCGAGCAGTTTCATCCCGCGTACCCGTTCCACAACCCCGCCGTCGTCATCGGGCGCGACGCCACCGCCGACGTGTGTGTCCCCGAGCAGGCGGTCAGCCGCAACCACGCGCGCATCGCCTTCGATGGCACGCGCTGGGTGCTGACCGACCTCGGGAGCCGCAACGGGACGATGGTGGACGGCGCCTTCGTGACCCACGACGTCGAGCTCGAGCACCTGCACGAGATCCGCGTCGGCGACGCCCTCTTCAAGTTCGTCGCCAGCAGCGCCGACCGCTACGCCGCGTACCACATCGACGGCCGCGTCCTCGGCGACCGGCGCGCGAGGAGCGCGGAGGCGCTGGTCGGTGGGTGGCAGATGGACATGATCGGCGCGGAGCTCGAGCGCATCGCGCCCACGCAGCTCTCGTGCGTGCTCATGGGCGAGACGGGGACGGGCAAGGAGGTCGCGGCGCGCGAGCTCCACCGCATGTCGAACCGCCGCGGCAGCATGCAGGCCATCAACTGCGCCGCCATCCCGCACAACCTCCTCGAGAGCGAGCTATTCGGCTACCGGCGGGGGGCGTTCAGCGGCGCGGACCGGGACAAGCCGGGCCTCATCACGCTGGCCGACGGCGGGACGCTGTTCCTCGACGAGATCGGCGACATGCCGCTCGAGGCGCAGGCCAAGCTATTGCGGGTGCTCCAGTCGCGGGAGGTGTTCCCGCTCGGCGCGACGGCCCCCGAGCAGGTCGACGTCCGCATCGTGTGCGCGACGCACCGGGATCTGCACCAGTTCGTGAAGGACGGGAGGTTCCGCGGGGATCTGTTCGCGCGCGTGAGCGAGCACCTCGTGAAGCTGCCACCGCTACGCGAGCGAAAGGAGGACGTCTACCAGCTGGCCCGGCTCTTTTGCCGGCGCTACGGGACGGCGCGGCTGTCGTTCAGCTTCTCGTTCGTGGTGGCGCTCCTGCACCACGACTGGCCGTTCAACGTGCGCGAGCTGGAGAGCTGCATCAAGCGCGCGACGGCCCTGGCGGAGGGCGACGCGATCGACGTGGCGCAGCTCCCGGACGCCATCGCGTCCTTGATGCGCGACTACGGGGCGCGCGGGCCGGTCGTGTCGACGGGGTCGATCCCGCCGGGATCGCTGTCGCTCTCGGAGCGCGAGGGCCGCATGCCCTCGTCGGGGCTGATGCCCTCGTCCCCTCCCCCCGCCGTCTCGTCGCGCCGCCCGCCGCCGACGGAGACGCAGCTCCGCGATCTCCTCATGCGCCACCGCGGCAACATCGCCGCCGTGGGGCGAGAGCTCGGCAAGGAGCGGATGCAGGTGCACCGCTGGATGAAGCGCTACAGCATCAGCGTCGAGGAGTACCGGGACTAGCCGCTACCGTCCCTCGACCTCGCCGTACGCCGACACCTTGTACCGGCCGTCTTCGAGGCGGAGCAGCAGCACGAGCACGTCGTCGAAGACCTTCTCGTTGGCGAGGCGCGTGACCTCCAGCGGGGCGCGGACGTAGACCTCGTCGGGGCGCATGTCGGCGGGGCGCGCGGGCGCATCGGAGGCGCCGAGCTCGTCCCACGACCATCGCTCGATGCGTTCGGGGCGGACTAGCTCCACGCCCGCCAGCCGCGCGTACTCGTGCGACCGCAGACGCTGGCGCCAGCTCTCGACGAGAGGGCCACGGCCGCGCGACCGCGCCTCGATGGCGCCCGCGTCGTTCGTCAGAAGCGCGACGAGGGCCTCGAGGGAACCTTGCTGCCAGGCCTCGGCGACCTGCACGACCGCCTCACGCACGGCATCGCCCGCCAGCGGCTCCCGCAGCGCCACGACGCCTCGCGCCTCCGCATGCGACGTCGCGCTCGGCAACGCCGCCGGCGGCTCGACGACGACGGCGTCGGGCCGGCGCGGGGGCGTCTCGACGGAGCCCGCCGTGCCGGGCGCGTCGACCGTCGGTGGCTGCGCGGCGCCGCAAGCGACCGCCCCTGCGGTCCACGCGACGGCGGCGAACGCGAACGCGTTACAGAGCTTCGGTGCGCGGGTCGTCGTCACGCGTCATCGTGACGATGGCACAGTCGGGGACGGCCTTCCAGCGGCCGTTCGGAGGCGCCTCGTCGAAGTCGCTGGCGACGAGCGTGAAGTGCATGCGCCCGAGCTCGGGGATCTTCCGGCGAAGCTGCGCGTCGTCCCCGATGATGGCATCCGCGTCGCCCTTGCCGCTCAGCGTGCGCAGACTCATCCCCGCGTCACTCCGGTGCACGGCGACCATGTCGACGCCGTCGGACAGCATCATGTTGAGCTGCGCCGCGCCGGAGCCGACCTCCGACGTCATCCCGTCGACGACGGCGAGCGTCGACCGCAGCGCTTCGCGGACGAGCGGTCCCTCCACCGGGCCATCGTTGAGACGACCGGCGTCGTGCAGGAACGACAGGAACACGTGGAAGACGACCTCGGCGTCGGTGTCGCCCCGGATTCCGCTGCGCAAGAAATCCGGCACGCTGGCCATGAGGCGCTCGCGCACCTGGTCGAACTCGGACACGGTCCCGGTCTGCGCGAAGAGCCACTGGCGGTAACGGAAGGGGTGGGTGTTCTCGGTGCGCAGCGCGCCGATGGTGGCCTGGCGCACGTGCCCGACGACGAGATCGGCCCGAACGTCCCCGGCGAGCTTGGCGATGTCGATGTCGGCGCGCTCGTCGATGGGACGGCGCCGCATGAGCACCTCGCCCCCCTGGTAGAAGCCGACGCCCCAGCCGAGCGGCGAGCCCTTGGAGCGGGCACGCAGCGCGTCGGCCTCGAACGCGAGCACTCGCGCGGCGAGATCAGGACGATTGCCGATGATTCCGAACAGACGTGCCATCGATCCTCATCCCGAGCGGGCTAGGGCCGCTCTATTGACTTACGGGCCACGACGGAGCGCCGGCAACGTTTGCGCGAAGAAAGGTGCGACACGCGCGCACGGCGCGAGAGGGTGTGCAGTCTCCGTACCATCCATGAGTAAGGCGTCGGCCACGGCGATCAAGGCTCGCATCGCCTATCGCTCTCCGCCCTCGCCGGAACGGCGCGCGTTCGCCTGCGGAAGAGTCCGCGCGAGGAGATCGAGCGTGCGACGGCGAAGTCGATGCTCGAGCCACGCCTGAAGAGCTCGCGCGCCCCACGGCGCGAGCGCGGCGAGCACGAGGGCGACGAGCCAGATCGGGGGCGATGTCACGCCTGGGACGACTACCGTCGCCACGCCGCGGGCGCAACGGCTGCACACCCCCGTGTCAGACGCGACGCGGTGATCGCTGTGTGACCTAGTGTGCCTTCGCCGTCGTCTCGGGCGCGACGATGAACGGGACGACGTGCTCGCGCGCCTCGAACCCCGTGCGGTACTGCGACGCGGCGTGCTGCGTCTGGAACGGGCCGATGCGCACACGAAACCACGTACCGCGGCCCGGCACGTGCGCCTCGACGACGTAGGCCTTGTGGCTACGCGCGCGCAGCTGATCCGCAAAGCCCTGCGCCTCGCCCTGCGTGCGGAAGCTGCTCACCTGGAGCTGGTAGCCCCCTTCGCGACCGGCCGGGGCGGTGTCGGCCGTCGTCGGCGGTGTCTCGAGCTGCGCGGCTTCGCTCGCGACGCGCGTGAGCTGGTCGCGCGGACGGGTCACGACCGACGTCGCCTCGAGCACCGTCTGCGCCGGGAGCGGCACGACGGGGAGGCGATCGGTCGCAGGCGGAGGCTGCGAAGGGATCGTGGGAGTCATGACGCCTGCCGTCCCGTTGGGGCGCACGGCCGCGAGGGCGGTGGAGGGTCGGGCGTCGTCGCTCAGCATCTGCGGGAAGGTGACGTCCCTCGGCGAGAGGTCCGTCGCCGGCCGCGCGCTGGAGGTCGTGCTGGGAACGATGTGCGTACGCTGCGAGACGAGATCGCCGAGAGGATCGGTCTTCGTCGCGGGCGTCTGGCTGGTGCGTCCGCCGAGCGCGAGGCCCGCGAACACGACGCACGCGCCGCCGAGGACGACGAACGCCATCGTCACGCCGCGGGGCATTCTCCGCTGGTCGTCGTCCTCCTGAAGCTGGTCGAGATTGCGGATGCTGCCGGGTTCGCTCATGGTGGCCCTGTCTCCGGTGCGTACCGTGCACCGCTCGAGCAGGACAACTTTGTGGCGGCGCTACGCCTCGTCGGGCTCGACCGCTTCGGCCTCGACGGGGGGGCGATCCATGCGCTCCGGGGCCGTGACGCCCACGAGGTCCAGCGCCGACGCGTAGACGCCGCGGATCGCTTCGATCCACGCGAGGCGCGCGTGCGTCTTGCCGAAGTCCCACGACGCCTCCCAGCCGCTCCCGGCGCGGACGCTCTTCGGCGGGAGAATGGGATCGTTCTCGGCCTTGAGGCGCGTGTAATAGCTCTGGAAGTCGCGCGCGAGCTCCTGCACGTAGAAGACGATGCGATGCGGCTCGCGCATGCGGGCGGCCTCGGCCACCACGTCCGGGAAGTCACCGAGCTTCTGCACGAGCGCGAGCTCATCGGGGTGGACCAGCCTCGCCCAGTCGGGCTTCGGACCGAGGCCCATCCCCTCGCCGTTGCGGAGGATGGAGCAGAGGCGCGCGTGCCCGTACTGGACGTAAAAGACGGGGTTGTCGAGCGAGGCCTTCTTGGCGAGCTCGATGTCGAACTCGACGTTGGAGTTCGCACTGCGCGACAGAAAGAAGAAGCGGAGCGCGTCGGCGCCGGCTCCCCGCCGGCCGGCGGCCTCGTCGATCTCGTCCATCACCTCGTCGATCGTGATGACGTTGCCGGCGCGCTTGCTGCTCTTGACGGCCTCGCCCCCCTTCATGATGAAGACGAGCTGGTAGAGGATCGCCTCGAAGCGCTCGGCCGGGAGCCCGAGAGCGCTGAGCGAGTTCCGGACGCGCGAGACGTAGCCGTGGTGGTCGGCGCCGAGCACGATGAGCAGGCGGTCGTAACCGCGTGCGATCTTGTCGGCGAAGTACGCGACGTCCGACGCGAAGTACGCCCACGTGCCGTCGCTCTTCCGGACGACGCGGTCCTTGTCGTCGCTCGTCCCCTCGGGGGCCTTGAAGAAGAGGGCGCCCTCCTTGGCGACGAGGTGCCCGCCGGTCTCGAGCTGACGCATCACCGCGTCGACGGCGCCCCAGCGGTGAAGCGCCTCCTCGCTGGACCACACGTCGAAGAAGACGCGAAGCTCGGCGAGGCTCGGCCGGATGCCCGGGAGCGTGCGCGAGCCCGGGATGCCGCGCAGCATCCACGTGATGCACGTGCGACCGAGTGTCTCGACGTCGGCCTGGAGGAGCGCGGGGTCGATGCTCCGGAGCCACGTCGCGAGCTCGGCGACGTAGGTCCCCTTGTAGCCGTCGTCGGGCGGCTCGCGGCCCTCGGCCGAGGCGCGCACGCTCTCGGCGAAGAGGCGCACCTGGTTGCCCCGGTCGTTGACGTAGTACTCGCGCGTGACGCGGCTGCCGGTGGCCTCGAGCAGCCGACCGATGGAGTCGCCCAGGATGGCGTTGCGCCCTGCGGCGACCGTGATCGGCCCGGTGGGGTTCGCGCTGACGAACTCGAGGTCGACGCGCTCGCCCGTCGCCGACGAGGCGCGGCCCCATCCCTTGCCGGCCCTCGTGATGTCCGCGAGCTCGGCCTGGAACGCGGCGGGGCGCAGCCGCAGGTTCACGAACCCGGGGCCGGCGACCTCCGCCGATGCCACGACGTCGCTGCCTTCGAGCGCCTTCACCAGCGCCTCGGCGATCGCGCGCGGAGGCTTGCCGGCCTTCTTCGCGAGGGCCATCGCCACGTTGGTCGCGAGGTCGCCGTGCTCGGCGCGCTTGGGGCGCTCGATCACGTAGGTCGCCCCGCGGGCGAGCTCCTCCATCCCCATGGACGCGAGCGCGAGGCTCAACGACGCGCGTACTCGGTCAGCGAGGCTCATCGGCTCTCTCCATTACCACTCAGGAACTCGAGCTGCGTCGCCTTCCAGCGCGTCTCCTCCAGCTCTCTCTCGGGCACGCTGTCGGCGACGATGCCTCCGCCCGTGAAGTACTCGGACTCGTCCCCGTCCCGGGTGCCCCCCTGCACTGTACGGATCGCCATGGCCAGCTCCAGGCGTCCGCCCCGCCCGACCCAGCCAAACGCGCCCGTGTACGCGCCGCGCCGCCAGGGCTCGAGCCGCGCGATGACCTCCATCGCCCGCACCTTGGGTGCCCCCGTGATGCTTCCGCAGGGGAGGACCGCACGCGCCACGTCGTCGAGCGTCGCCCCCGCGGCCCGACGTGCCACGACCTCGGCCACCCGGCTCCACACCGTCCGTCCCGGCAGGACGCGAGGCTCGCCGAGGAGCTGCACGGTCCCCGGAACCGCGACCCGTCCGAGGTCGTTCCGGTGGACGTCCACGGCCATGGTGAGCTCCGCCCGCTCCTTGGGGTCCGAGTCGAGCGCCAGGGCCTGACGGGCGTCGTCGACCGCGTCGGTTCCGCGCGGACGGGTGCCCTTCACGGGGCAGGTCCGGAGCGCGTCGCCGCGAACGGAGAGGGCGAGCTCGGGGCTGGCTCCGCACACGAAGTTGGCTCCGAGCTCTTGAAGGAATCCCCAGGGGGCCGGCGCGGCATCGAGGAGCGACGCGAGCAACGTGAGCCTATCGCCGCGAACGTGCAGCCGAATGCGCCGGGCGAGGTTCACCTCGTAGAGGTCGCCCGCCGCGATGAGCCGGAGGGCCTCGCGAACCCGCTCGAGGTGCGCTTCGTCGGGCTCGTCGGGCGGCAGCTGGCGAACCTCGAGAGCGCGCCGCGCGGGGGTCCTTCCGACGGACTCGACGAGGCCGAGCAGCCCCGCGACGCTCTTCTCGTCGTCGCCGACGGCAGCCACCTCGCCCGTCGCGTGGTCGACCCGCAGGACGGCGGCGTACCTCCGCCAGGCCGGCTTCGAGCGCGACGAGGGGGCGCGGTCGTCGGGGGAACGCGTCCACGCGGGTCTCTCGGCGCCGCGGAGCCCCTCGTACGGGATGACGCCGATCCACAGGGGCGCGGGTCCGCTACCCGGCTCGTCGCGGACGGGCGGCACCAGGGCCTCGCTCGCCTCCACGGGCTCGCACGCGACGAAGCTCCACCGGGCATCGTCGGGTCGGGGCGCCCCCTGCGGCCGGCTGACGAGGACCGCGAGCCCGGGTCGATCGGAGAGCGCGCGCCCGAGGGCGATGGGATCGGGCGGCAGGCGGACGATGCGGACGACGGGCACGGGGCGGTTCCCTCTACCACGGGGTGGACGCGCGACGGTCCTTGGCGCTGGGGGCCGTTCGGGGGTAAATCCGGCCCGTGCGACGTCATCTCGGCTTCCTTGTTTTCCCGCTCCTCCTCTCGTGTAACTCCCAGGCGAGCGGCACCATCCAGATCATCACCGGCGAGGAGACGGACACCTTCACGCAGACGCCCGTCCCGACGCAGCTCCTCGTCCAGGCCCAGGACCCGACCACAGGAGACCTGACGACCCTGGCGACGGCCCCGTACCCGACGGGCACCATCGACCTCGGCAACCAGGACCAGGACGCGGTGGCGTATGTCCGGGTGACGGGGGAGGACGCCAACGGAAACGAGCTCGTCTACGGCTCGACCATCCCGATCCAGTACGGGGCGCTCGACGGCGAGACACTGCCCATCTTCGTGCAGCGCGTGGGAGAGAACGCGCGGCTCCCCAATCCGCCGACCGATGCGAGGCAGTCGCCGGTGCTCGCCGTCCTGAGCGACCGGTTCCTCATCATCGGGGGCGGGGCCGATCCGACGCTCTCGTCGACGACGCAGGTCTACGACTTCGGGCAGTTCGACCTGCTCGGCTCCCCGCCGACGCTGCCGATCGTGCCCGCGTCGATGCCCATCATGGGGACGGTGGCCTTGCTCATCGATACGGCGGGTGACGGGAACTTCTACGACTTCTCGCAGGACACGGGGTCCTCG
>Ga0182030_10003687_pt1 | contig 32733 bp, 28 predicted proteins | sample 812S3MmetaG_FD_121299 | JGI IMG/M metagenome (GOLD analysis project Ga0182030, IMG submission 121299) | Permafrost microbial communities from Stordalen Mire, Sweden - 812S3M metaG (Illumina Assembly) | ecosystem: Environmental > Terrestrial > Soil > Wetlands > Permafrost | place: Sweden... | reverse complement strand
ATCGCAAGGCCGCGATCAATTTCGCCCGCGTCGGCGCCCAGAAATTGTGGGCCGGCACCGTCTCGATCAAGCCCGACGCCAAGACCGGCGCGCATCACCACGGCCATCTCGAAAGCATCATCTATGTCGTGAAGGGCAAGGCACGGATGCGCTGGGGCGAGCACCTGCAGTTCACGGCGGAAGCCAACCCCGGCGATTTCATTTTCATTCCGCCCTATGTGCCGCATCAGGAGATCAACGCCAGCCCGGACCAGGTCCTGGAATGCGTGCTGGTGCGCAGCGACGGTCAGGCGATCGCGATCAATCTCGACATCGAGCCGGTGGAAAAGCCGGAGACGGTGCTGTGGATCGACCCCGTGCACCGCGATCCGGCGGAAGCGAAGTAGGTTCTCCTGCCGTCATTGCGAGGAGCGCAAGCGACGAAGCAATCCATTTCTTTCCGCGGCATGGATTGCTTCGCGTCGCTCGCAATGACGAAGAGAGTTATTTGCGTGGCGCGTTGTTGCCACGCAAAAAATCCTACGCAAACACGCCGTGATCGATCGGCCGGTTCGGAACGACATAGCCGTAGCGGGTGTTCGAGGGCTCAGGCCCCGCCTTGCGGTACTCCGCCTTCATCATCGCCAAGCGGTCGCCTGACAGCTCGAGCATGGCGCGTTTCGGCTGGATATCGTAAAGCCGCGCATTGTTGCCACCGAAGATCGCGGTCTTGACCGGACCCTCGGCGGCCCCGAGCGGGGCGTAGCCGAATTTCTTTTGCATGGTTTCGGGGATCTCGAGCCGGCGCAGGCCCTCGATCTGCCATTGCGGCGCCCCGGTCCACAGCGCGTCGGTGCCCCAGCAGACATGGTCGACGCCAAGTCCCTTGATCAGCATTCCCATCAAAGCGGCGCAGACATTGGGTTCGGCGACCAGCGTGGTTGCGAACAGCTGACCGACGTCGCCATAGACATTGTTGACGCCATATTGCGCGGGGATGTCGGCGAGGTCGCTGGTCCATGAAATGCGGCCGGTGCGCTCGAATTCCGCCAGCGCCTGCTTCGGGTCGCCGCCGACGTGGCGATAGGCGGAGTGATAGATGATGAAATTGAGCTGCGGCCAGTCCTTGGCCGCCTGGCCGACATCGGCGACGTCGGCAAAGCCGCGCAGATTGGGAAACTGCTTCTCGACACCCGGCGCGAACAGTCCCTTGTGGACGCAGACGTTCTTGATGCCGGCCTTCACCATCTTCTCGTAGCCCTTGTAGGCGACCTTCTCGTCGTCCATCCGCCAGGGATAACGGCTGATCTCCTTGTGGGTGTTGTCGCCGACGGTGTAGCCCTTGCAGGATTCCGGCTTGAGCGCCAGGCCGGCGTCGAGCTTGTCGAGCCAGCCGGGCTGGCCCGGCGTGAAGATCACGTGCGCGAACAGCCGCCGCGAGCCGGCCTCGTCGTTGATCTTCCTGCGCGCCTCGGCCATCTGCTCGTTGGTCAGGAACCAGTCCTGCTCGATATCGGATGGCGCCGAGGAGATCAGCGCGATCTTGGTGTCGCTGTCGAGAAACATCTCCTTTTTGTAGTTGTTGAATTTCAGATCCTCGATGGTCTGCTCGTGATCGTTCAATTCCTTGTTCCAGCCGGCCTTGCCGACCGCCTTGCGCATCTCGACAAAGCTCATGATGCGGGTGTCGTCGCGCAGGAAGTGGGTGTGCATGTCCATGATGAACTGGTCCTTCAGCGCATCGGCGCGCTCCTCGGCCATCGCGGGGGTGGCGGCTTCCGCGCGCGTCACATCGAACAGCGGCCCGTAGACTTCGTTCATGGCGACGAAAGATGCGGCCATGCCGGCGGCGCTCTGGAAGAACCGGCGGCGGTTCAGGCCCTGCTTGCCGCCGAGGTCGTCGGCCATCGCCAGCAGCCGGGCCTCGACTTCGCGTTGCCGCTCGTTCTGCGGGTCGGGATAGAATTCGTCGCTCGACACGATCTGGGTCGGAATCGGCGTCTGGTACTGACACAATTCGGACGGCATCAATGCGGCGAGTTCGGCTTCGGTCAGTTGGTTGCTCACGGCTTTTTCTCCCTGCTTCGTGCTGGCCTTTCGGCCAAGCCCCCGCTTTCCGAAAGACTAGACCGGTCGATGCCGGGAGCAAGCCTGTTCCTCGCGCATCACCCATCTCAACCCCGTGCCGCACTGCAGCGCAGCGTGACTTCCGGCCGACTGCGCGCTTTGCTACACTCGCCGACACGCTGAATATCAAACCAACGTGATCCGCGGCTGGGCAGCGCGCACCAATCGAAAAAATCAAATGAGCGGATCGGAGAGCCACCATGAAAAATCCTGATCAAGTGCTGGCGCGCCGCGCCGTCATCAAGGGCGCCGGGCTCAGCCTGGTCGCCGGAGCCCTCGCTGACGCGCTGCCCGCATCGAGCGCCGCTGCGGCAGCCGCGGATGCAGGCGAGATCTGGAGCAGCGAGTATTGGGCCAGCAAGGGCGACATTCCCCTGTGGATGTATCGCAAGCGGCTGGGCGCGCCCCGCTCCGGCGAGCCGTCACGGCCGGTGCTGTTCTTCGTCCACGGCTCCTCGGTCACCTCCCGGTCGTTCGATCTTGATGTGCCAGGCCACGGCGAATATTCTGTCATGAACGAATTCGCCCGCTACGGGTTCGACTGCTGGACGATGGACCATGAAAATTACGGCAAGTCGGGGCGCACCTCCGGCAATTCGGACATCGCCAGCGGCGTCGAGGACTTGAAGGCCGCGGCCGAGATCGTCACCCGCGAGACCGGCCGACAAAAATTCCATTTGCTTGGCGAATCCTCCGGCGCGCTGCGCGTCGGCGCCTATGCCATGGCGCAGCCCGAGCGCGTCGACCGGGTGGTGTTCGCCGCCTTCACCTACAAAGGCGAGGGGTCGCCGACCCTGGCCAAGCGCGCCGAGCAGCTCGCCTACTACCGGTCCCACAACATGCGCAAGCGCGATCGCGACATGATCCGTTCGATCGCCACCCGCGACAAGCCCGGCACCAGCGATCCCGCCGCCGTCGAGGCGCTGGCGGATGCGGAGATGCCGTTCGGCGACCAGGTGCCCACCGGCACCTATCTCGACATGACCGCCAACCTGCCGGTGGTGCATCCGGACAAGGTGCTGGCGCCGCTGCTGCTGGTGCGCGGCGAATATGACGGCATCGCCACCGTCGCCGACCTCGAGGAGTTTTTCAATTTGCTGCCCAACGGCGATCGCCAGTTCGTGATCCTTCCCGGCACCGCGCATTCGGTGACGCTGGCCACCAACCGGCAATTGTTCTGGCACGTCGCCCGGGCCTTTCTCACCATGCCGACGCCGATCGCGACCTGACGCTATCCTCGAGCCAATGCACGCCTGCCGAGAAACCCCGCGCGGGCGGGCGAGCAGTTCCGGTTCATGGACCCGGGGCAACCCCCTCAGGCGGTTTCTGCCATTGGTCGAAACCCGTAAAGGTGCCACCGGGGTCGCTTGCGCGCGCCTCGCTATGCCGACAGAAGCCGCCTCAAAAAATTGCAACCGGATGTCGGATTTGGCTGCGGTGGTTCGTCCTTCGGACAATCCGATCGCAAGATGAATACGGGAGGAGAGCCGCCGATGTCAAAAATTTCGCCCTGCCTGTGGTTTGACGGCGAAGCCGAAGAAGCCGCGCAATTCTATGTTTCGCTGTTGCCGGATTCGCGGATCGACCGGGTCCAGAAAAACCTCGTCGACGGTCCTGCCGGAAAGGCCGGCACCGTGCTGGTGGTCCAGTTCACCTTGGCCGGCCAGCCATACATGGCGCTGAACGGCGGCACACGGTTCGAATACACCCATGCGATCTCGTTCAAGATCGACTGCGCCGACCAGGCTGAGGTCGATCGGCTGTGGGACGGGCTGTCCGGCCAGGGCGGGTCGGTGGAGCGGTGCGGCTGGCTCAAGGACCGCTACGGCATATCCTGGCAGATCGTGCCATCGGTGCTGCCGGAGTTGCTCGGCGGCCCCGATCGCGCCGGCGCGCAGCGGGCGATGCAGGCACTGATGCAAATGGTGAAGCTCGACATTGCCGCGCTGCAGAAGGCCTATCACGGTGGCTAAGCCGTGATCGGTTGAGCAGGCGCGGCCCGCCCGGCACAGGAGAAGGCGCTCAGGTCGGCTCGCCGCGCCAGACCGCGCCCGACACCATCGCCACCGCGCAGATCGAGGCATAAACCACGAGCGAGGCCGCCACCATCCACGCCAGCGTTGCGAAGCCGGCACCGAAATAGCCGACCGCGATCCAGCCGAAGCCGGCGGCGAGAGCCAGCCGGGCACCGACGGCAACGAACGGCCAGAATACATGTCCGGCCCCCTGTGCGGCAAAGGCGATCACGAAACCCAATCCAAGCGCGCCATAGGCCGGGGCCACGATGCGCAGATAGGTCGCGCCCTGGCGCAGCACGTCGGGATCGTGGCTGAACAGATTCAGCCAAAGCATCGGCAACACCGCGACCAAGAGGCCGATGGTCTCAGTCAGCGCCAGCCCGACAACACTGCTGATCCAGGCGATCTTCCTGGCGCGCGCAATCTGGCCGGCGCCGATATTGACGCCGACCATGGTCAGGACAGCGGTGCAGAGGCCGAACAGCAGCGGGATCATCACATAATCGAGCCGCGATGCGATGCCATAGCCCGCCAGCGCCGTGGTGCCGAACAGCCCGACCGCGCCGGTCACCAGGATCACCGTCAGGTTGGTGAGGACGGTGTTGAAGGCGGTCGGGATCCCGACCCTCAGGATATCGGCGAACAGCCGTCCTTGCAGCGGAACGAACCTGAACTTCAGGCTGGAACGCCCCGACGCCATATAGCGCAGCAGCACCAGCATGGCCGCGCCATAATAGACACCGAAGGCAATGCCGGCGCCGCCAATGCCCAATCGGGGCACCGGACCGAAACCGAAGATCAGGATCGGCGAGGCCGGAATCAGCACGATTGCACCCACCAGTGTCACCATCGCCGGCACCTTGACGTTGCCCGAACCGCGCAATGCGGCGGCCTGCAGGTTGACGATCCAGACCGGGATCGCACCGGCGAAAAGATAGTTGGAGTATTTCAGCGCGGCTTCGAGCGCCTCCTGTCGGCCCCCCAGCGCCCGATACAGCGCCGGGCCGCCCCAGGTCGTTCCGAGGGTGAACAACCCGCCGAAGATGACGGCCAGCATCAGGGTGTGAAACACCAGCGCGTCGGCATCCTGCTTGCGGTCGGCGCCGACTGCGCGCGCCACCGCTGAGGCCACACCACTGCCGATGCCGCCATTCGACATCATGGTCATCAGCATGAAAACCGGAAAAACCATCGCGACGCCGGCCAGCGCATCGGTGCCGAGGAAGCCGACATAATAGGCCTCGGCGATGTTGACGGCGGTCTGGGCCAGCAGCACCACCATGGTCGGCAGCGCGAGCTTCAGCAGCGTCGCCAGGATCGGGCCGCTCAGCATCGCTTCACGCGCCTGGCCGCTGCGCCGCGCCGCAATCTGTTCCCGCGTCGCCCCGGTTGCGGCATCGGCAACGGTCCGAGCCACGGCGTCGGCGTCGCCGGCGATCTTGGTAAACGGCGCGGCCGGCTGTTCCAGTTTCATTGTCGGGTCCTGTTGGCGAATAGCTGAAGAACCGGCTGCGACCGCCGCCGGCAAGGCTTGCGTGCGGCGGCCGGCTATGCCATTATGATCATAATGCATTATGACGAACGTAATGCAATAAGCCGGCGGTCACAATCGCGTTGGGGTGCATGCCGGCACTGGCACTGGCGGCCCGAAGCCGCCGCCGCTGGTGACAGCCGGAGGGACCAAGGATGCGGTATGACGAGGGACACAAGGACGCCACCCGCCAGCGCATCATCGATGCCGCCTCCCGGCAGTTTCGCCAGGACGGCGTCGCCGCGGTCGGCATAGCCGGCATCATGGCCGACGCCGGGCTGACCAACGGCGCGTTCTACACCCACTTCGAATCCAAGGAGGATCTGGTGCGAACCGTGCTCGCCGGCGCGCTCGGCAAGCGCGAAGCGACGCTTCGTGCTGCCGCGCAGAGCGGCGCGGGGATGGAAGCCACGATCCGCGACTACCTGTCGGCCCGTCACCGCGACAATCCCGGCCGCGGCTGTCCGACCGCGGCCCTGGTGGCGGAAATTGCCCGTCATCCGCGGTCGACGCGCGATGCCTTCACCGACAAGGTGTCCGAATTCATCGGATTGATCGCCGCCCAACTTGGCGCCCGGTCGGGCAGCGCGCGCCGCCGCAATGCCGTCGCCATCTACGGAATGATGGTCGGCACGCTTCAGCTCGCGCGCGCCGTCAGCGACAGGCAGCTGTCCGACGAAATTCTCGAGAGCGGCGTCAGCGCCGCACTCGCCCTTGCCAAGGACGAGCGCTGACGCGGCAGACCGAGTCCGACGTCGCAGGAGGACGGCCTAATAGTTGACCCTTAGTCCGACGCCGCCGTGGAGGGTATTGCCGACCGGCTGCGGTCCTGCGGTGCCATTGAGGAAGAGGTCGGCGACCCAGCCCTTGGCCAGGCGAAAACCGAGCCGGCCGCCATATTCGAACCAGTTCTGGTTTCCCATCGTCGGCACCACCGTGCCGTCGCCGGTCACCGTCGCCACGATGCCGGATTGCGCCGCAAAGGATTGCACGAAGCCGCCATTGAGGTTGCCCTCGACACTGTCGCCGAACAGATGCGTCCATTGCCCGCCGATCTTGACGAGATTGGTTCGATCGGTACCGGACGCAACCGAGGCGCCGAACGGATCGAATGCGACGGACGGATCGGTGTAGCCGTTGACCCGCTGCCACAATTGCCACACTTCGACGGAAGCGGCGACCTCGTCGCGCGGCGAGAACCGGCTGATCCAGCCGGCCCTGCCATAGACCCCATAGTCGCTGCTGTTGGTCGGGCTATCCAGCGAAACCGGGCCGAGGCTGGTCGTATAGCTCCTGTTGTAGCTGACCTTCTCGAACGGCGACAGGATGGCGCCGATGTCGAAGAACGGCCGCGACGATCCCCATTCGACGAAATCGTAGCGAAGCGCGAATGCCCCGATCGGCGCGCTGGTGACGGCGTATCCGCCTTCGCTATATTGGGTGTAGGCGATGCCCGCCAGCAGCGAAAGGTTGGAGGTCAGTTCCTTGCGGCCGTGAATGCCGGCCGAAAACGATCCCGCCGAGCCGAACGCGCTGACGCAATCGCTGCAATTGACCTGCTCGTTGACGCCCAGCAGCACGGTGCCGAGGACGCGGTTGGTGATCATCTGGTTGAAGCGCTGCTGGGCCAGGTTGCCGATCGACCCGGCGCTGGAATTGGCGCCTGTCGGCGTTGGACTTGGCGAGGGCGAGGGCGAGGGCGAGGGCGAAGGGGAAGGCGTCGGCGAAGGGCTTGGCGACGGTGACGGGCTCGGCGAGGGGGATGGACTCTGCGCGGCGGCGGGTACGGTTTGCGCCCCGATCAGCGCCAGCGAGATCGCTGCTGCGAGCGCCGCCGACACGATCCAGCCTGGGATCAGTTTCTCCACCGTCAGCGCCCGCACAGCATGCCGGTAGGATCGCTGCCGTCATCGACAGCAGGGGTGACCGTGGGGGTGGCATCGGCGTAGTCGGTGACGCTGCAGAGCCCTGCCGCCGTCGCACAGGCCGCGGCGAAGCTCCAGGGCGGGTTGCTGGATTTACGAATCGTGACCTTGCCGCCCGCCGAGGTGATCACCGCGGTATCACCGGGCCGCGTCAGCTCGATGCATTGACCCGCGGCGGTGCAGACGCGCGAGGCGCCTTCCTGCAGCACCACGGTGGTCCTGTTCCGCTGCGACAGAATATCGAGGATGGTGCCGCGCACCCCGATTGTCGCCAGTGGCGTGGTGATCCTGTAGGCGGTTTTTTCCGAATGTCCGGTCACGAAGCGAAACGCGCCGGTGGTCAAGCGGATGGCGATATCGCGATAGCTGTGCTCGTCGTCGAAGACGGTGCGGTCGAGCGTGATGGTTGCGCTGGGGCCGAGCGACAGATTGGTGCTGTCGGCCATCACCAGCCGCGCCGCGCTGTCGAGGCCGGTGCGCACGATCTCGTCGCGCAGCACGTCGTCGCCGACCTCGATCTGGCTGGCCGTCGACGCGGCGACGCGGACCACCTCGTTCTTGATGACGGCGGCTTCTCCGACGCGCGCCTGCGCGCAAGCGGGGCTTGCCGCAAGGCCTGCGGCAAGTCCAAGCACGGAAATACAAAGGCCGCCGTGACGCCAGTTCATTTCAGTACCGATCGATTGATGCCGCCATCGTATCGGACCGGCCCGCGGGCGATGTTGCAAATCTACCACAAGCGGTACGTTACGAACCCGCTGGTTGGTGACCGCGAATACGGAATGCGTTCAACGCAATGGACATAAAAGCCAGCCGCGCCCACACTCCATCCTTGTAACGTCCTCCAGATGCGAACACCGTGCGCGAATCACCTTCTGTCGCCAGGAATTCGACCGCGCTGAATACCGTCGTCGCCGTCGTGCTGTTCCTCGCCGCGCATTTCGCGCTCCTGGTCGGCGTCACCACGCCGGATAAATTCTATTTCGACGAAGTGCATTATGTGCCGGCCGCCAGACAAATGCTGGAGCCGGTGATGCCCGCGCCGATGCTCAATCCGATGCATCCGCCGCTGGCCAAGCAGCTGATCGCGCTTTCGATCCGCAGTTTCGGCGATGGGCCGCTGGGCTGGCGCTATCCAAGCGTGCTGTTCGGATCGCTGGCGATTGTCGCGGTCTATCTCTGCGGCCTGGCGCTGTTCGCGGCACGGGGGCCGGCGATCGCGGCCGCCGTGCTGGCTTTTCTCAACCAGATGCTGTTCGTGCAGTCGCGGATCGCGATGCTGGATATTTTTGCGCTGGCGTTCGGCCTGCTGGCGATCGCGGCGTTCATGCAGGGTTATCGCAAACCACGGCCGCAGCTCTGGTTCGCGCTGGCCGGCGTCGGCTTCGGTCTTTCCAGCGCCTGCAAGTGGAGCGGATTGTTCGCGCTGGCGGTCTGCATCGTCATAACCGCCGTGATCCGCCTGATGCAGGGCTGGCGCACCCAGTTCGCCGACGCCAACGCCGAAGACTGGTACCGGCCGGGTCTATGGCCGGATTTCAGATATTATCATTTCGCCGCGTGCTTCGTTCTGATTCCGGCGATGGTCTATCTCGCGACCTTCATCCCGCTCTATGGATGGTCGGTCGCCGACATCCTGGCGGCGCAAGCGCGGATTTTCAGCGACAACACCACGACCGCGATCGCCGGCCACACCTATATGAGCGCCTGGCCGTCCTGGCCGTTTCTGCTGCGGCCGGTCTGGTACCTGTTCGACAAGACCGGAGATGACCGGATTGCAGCCGTCGTCCTGCTCGGCAATCCGCTGGTGCTGTGGCCGGCGTTGCCGGCGCTTGCGGTCTGTCTTCGCGACTGGATCGCGGGGCGCCGGGTCGACGCATTTCTGATCCTGTCGTTTTATTTCGGGCCGTGGCTGGCCTGGGCGATGCTGCCGCGTACGCTCGGATTTCTGTACTACTATCTGCCGCCCGCGACCGTCGCGAGCCTGGCGCTGGTCTACGCGTTGAGGCGCGGCAACAGCCCGCGCTGGCTGCTCTGGGCCTTCGTTGCCATCGCCGCCGCAGGCTTTGCGGCGATGCTGCCGGTTTCAGCCGGGTTCGTCGGAACCTCGATGGCGACGTTCAACCGGCTGATGATTTTCCAGAACTGGATCTAGCCAGGCGGCGGCCCGGCGGCCCGGCAGCCCGTCAGAAACGGAAAATCCAGGGAATCCGGTTCCAGTGAACCCGGTTATGATAAAAATGTGGCCAGTAGATCGGAAACGGCTCCCAATAGGCGGTCCGATAGTAGCCGTATCGATGACTGTAACGATGCGCATAACGCCGATGATGGCGGGGCGCGGGCTCGGCGTCGGCCGTCGGGGCGGCCGGCTCGGCGGCGTCCGGCGCCAGCGATGGCCGCGGCACGCTCGGCGGCGGCGCTGCGGGTTGGGTCGCGGCCGGTGCGGGCGCCGCGGGTGCGGCCGCATCCTCGGCATGGCCAGGCAGGATCGGGCCGAGCACAAGCCATCCGGCGACGGCGAGGCCAGTGAGATGTGTTTTCATGAAAGCTATCCTGTGTTGTTCGTTTCACATGCACCCGATGCGCGTCTGGCGTATCGGGCAATGATACCGGGGTTTGACCCCTGATCAACCGACCGACCGACCGCAGGCCGGCCGGTGTCGGCGTTGCCATCGTCACTTCGAAGCGGTCTTGGTGTCCATATTGACGACCTGAACGCGGCGGTTGATCGGGTCCAGCGGTGCGTTCGGATCCTTTGGCTTGCTCTTGCCATAGCCGACGGTGACGAGGTCGGTGCCGTTGATGCCGTATTTCTCGACGAGGTAGTGCTTGATGGTGTCGGCGCGGCGCTCGGACAGGTCCTGGTTGTAGGCCTCGCCGCCGATGGCGTCGGTGTGACCGGCGACCACGAAGGTTGAACCCTTGAGTCTGCCGTCCGAGAGCGCCTTGCCGAGTTCCTGCACCGACGCCAGCGAAGTCCTGCTGATCTCGGCTGAATTGTAGTCGAATTGAATGTCGAGATCGATTTTCGGTTTGGTCGATGCGATCTCGGCGATCTCCTCGCGCTCGTCCACCGAGAGCGACCTGGTCTTGCGGTTGCGCAGGGTCTGGACGAAGCTGATTTCCTTGGCCTTGTCGGCGGGACTGGCCTGCGGGCCGATCGACAGGCCGCGCGTCAGCGGTTTCGGCTGCAGCGCATTCAGGATTTGATCCGCCGAAATGTTGTCGCCGGCGAGCGCCAGTCCGGCCGTCATCGACAGCGCGGCACTGAGCGTGATCGCCTTGAGTGCGTTAAGTCTGAGCAAGCTGGTCATGGTCGTGGTCCTTGCTGTGACGCCGGATGGCGTGTTGATGGATCGACGATACGACAGGCCAGCGGCTGACAATGTGATTTAGGTCACGTTGGACAAAAAGGGCGTAAACGTCATCGTCTGGCCCGCGGTGCAGAGCTTTGCTGTTCGTCTCGGGCTACCCTGAAATACCGGATTACCGCGTTGAATCGCGCGAGGAGGTTGGCGCCGTCGCACTCGACAGCGGGGTCGCCGAGCCGGCGCAGATCACATGCTGTGCCCAGGTTCGCGGGCGCGGTCGCGTCGCTGCGCGATGTGGCCCGGTTCGACCGGAAAACGCTGCTCCGTTGTCAATGTGACATGGATCACAGTAACCCCGCAGCCGCCGGACCACACTGGGTCCATCGGATGCGGCCTCCAAGGCCGGGATATTTCGAGAACCAGGGGAGAATGGACCATGCGCTTCTTCATTATGGCATTGTCGGCGATCGGACTTCTCGTCAGCGCCAATGTCGCCAAGGCCGACAAGCGCGTCGCCTTTGTGGTCGGCAATGCCGCCTACCGGAATGTCGCGGCGCTTCCCAACCCGGCGATCGACGCCAAGGCGATGGCCACGTTGTTGCGCAATGTCGGCTTCGATGTGGTGGAAGGCACCAACCTCACCCGCGAGGCGATGACCGAGCGGCTGCTCGAATTCGGTCAGAAGGCCGAAGGCGCCGATGTCGCGCTGTTCTTCTATGCCGGTCACGGCATCGCCATCAACGGCACCAACTACCTGCTGCCGGTCGACGCCGACATCAAGTCGGAAATGGACGTCAAGCTCGGCAGCGCCATCAATGTCGACGTCACGCTCGAGCAGACCATGGCCGACGCCAAGGTCAAGCTGGTGTTGCTCGATGCCTGCCGCGACAATCCGTTTGCCGCCCGGATCAGGCCGAACTCCGCGACTCGCAGCCTCTCGGTGCAATCGGGTCTTGCCGAGATGAAATCCGGCGAGGGCACGCTGATCGCATTCGCCACCGGCCCTGGACAGACCGCGCTCGACGGCGAGGCCGGCACCAACAGCCCGTTCACCCGCGCCCTGATGGCCAACATCGCCACCCCCGGCGTCGAGATCCAGCAGGCGATGACCAAGGTCCGTGCCCAGGTCAACGAAGAAACCAACAAGAACCAGCTGCCCTGGGGCCACACCAACCTGATCGGAGCTGTGTATCTCAATCCGGCGCCAGCGGCGGCAGGTGCCGCGGTCGAGGCGCCGAATACGCCGGCCGTCACCACCGGCCCGGCCTCCGAAGTTGAACTCGAGTTCTGGCGTTCGATCAAGGACTCCAATAAGCCGGAAGAGCTCAACGCCTATCTCACCAACTATCCGAACGGCACCTTCAAGCCGCTGGCGCTGGCCCGCATCGCCTCGCTGCAGGACGGCCCGTCAACCGCGACCCGCAACCTGACCACGGGGATCGATCCGGCAACCTTCACCACGGATGCCGACCAGACCGCCGAGGACCAGATCGGCCTCGACAAGACCCAGCGCCGCGACGTGCAGCGCCGCCTGACCGGCCTCGGCTTCGACACCAGGGTCACCGGCAGGTTCGATGAATCGACTCGCGCCGTGATTTCGCGCTGGCAGGCCGCCCGCGGCTATCCCAAGACCGGCTTTCTCAATGCGCTGCAACTGAAGGCGCTGCAGGCCGAGATCGTCGCCACCAAGCTGGCATCCGCCGATGATTCAGACGACGAGCCCGTGCACCACTCTCGTCATTCCGGCGGCGGCGGCGCTCACTATCGCCGTGGTGGACCCGGCGGCCTGTTTGGCGGCATGATCGGCGGATTGTTCGGACGCAGGTAGCGTTCGCTGCCTCGATCAAGTCCATGCAATATCTGAAACCAAAGGCGGTCCTGCGGGCCGCCTTTTTCGCAGCGCTGGCAGCGCCAGCCTCACTCATGCAACAATGCTTGCGACACGCTCGTGCGCACACCTCGCGAACAATCATGGACATGTGATCAATGCGTGATTAATTTTTGGAGATGTCGGCGATGATTCACATTCGCAATGTGCCGGACGCGCTGCATCGCCTGCTCAAGTCGCGTGCGGCGCTGGCGGGTATCTCGTTGCCCGACTATCTGCTGAGCGAGATCCGTCGGGTGGCCGAGCGGCCGACGCTCGACGAGCTTCGAGCCCGTTTTCGGTAGCGCCGGCACCGGCCGTCCGTGCCGAACGCGATCGCCCGTGATCTCGGTCGCAAAGCCGTCGCGGGGGCGCCGAGCTGCGGACAACAAATCGGCCAGATGCACCTTTAGAAAATGGGCTGCCAGAAAAAGCAAAAGACAGTGAAGCAGCAGGGCCTTGTTCCATTCATCGAAGAGACCAGGCGACTATCAGGGCCATCGCGCAGCCACGCCGGATCGCATGGCCATCGCGATGCCGGTCCTGATCGGCGCCGCCATGATCGCGGCGGCGATTCTGTTGTCCGCGCTGATCGTGGCGGTCGGGACGCGGTACGTGGGAATGGAGAGTCCGGCCGAGGAGAGCCTGTGGCTGATCGATCGGATCACCGGCAGCGTCTACAAGTGCGAGGCCGCCGAGCGTGGCAGGGCATCGTGCGACGCCGAGATCGCAACCGGGAGCGTCGGTGAACGCGGCAAGCGGGAACCAGCGCGCTAGCAGCCGCGCGGCCGAAGCATATTTCCGGCGCCTTGTGGCGCCGAATCCGGCTAACTTGCGCGCGATGTCCCGCGTCTCGAAATCCCATCCCCTGACCAAGGCCGAAGCCCGGCGCATCTGGCTGCGCGCCCAGCGGCTCGACAGCGCTGCGCCGTTCGGCGCCGGGCCGGCGGCGACGGCGGCCGCGGTCGAGCATCTCGGCTATGTGCAGATAGACACCATCAATGTCATCGAGCGCTGTCACCACCACATTCTCTGGACCCGGATTCCCGATTACCGGCGCGCCGACCTGCGCCAGGCCCAGAGCGTCGACAAAAGCGTGTTCGAATATTGGACCCACGCGCTGTCCTATGTGCCGACAATGGATCTGCGCTTCTTCATCCCGGCCATGAAGCGCCATCGGCGCGAGGGTCACAAATGGTTCAGCGCGGTCAGCCCCGCGGATTTGCGCAAGGTGCTGAGGTTGATCCGGCGCGACGGCGCGCTGACGATTCGCGACATCGACGATGACGTTCTGGTCGACAAGACGCATTTGTGGGCGAGCCGCAAGCCGTCGAAGCGGGCGCTGCAACTGGCATTCTATGGCGGCGTGCTGACCATCAGCGAGCGCAACGGCATGCTCAAGACCTATGAACTGATGGCGCGGCATTTTGGCTGGGATAAACCACCCAAACCCGCTTCGGCGACGGAGACCTTCGGCTATCTGCTCGACCGCGCGCTGCGCGCGCAAGGCATCGTCAGCCTGGATTCGATCTGCCATCTCGATGCGCCGAGCAAGGCGGCGATCCGGAAGTTGATTGAGGTCAGGCTGCGGCGCCGGGAATTGGCGCCGGTCGTGCTCGAAGGTGCGGGCAAACAGGAACATTGGGCGCGCCCGCAGACGCTGGAAAACACCGGCGGTGCGGCTTGCGACCTGGTGCACATCCTGTCGCCGTTCGATCCGCTGGTCATCCAGCGCAAGCGCACCGAGCTGTTTTTTGGTTACGGCCATCGCTTCGAGGCCTATGTGCCGAAGCAAAAGCGGCGTTTCGGCTATTTCGCGCTGCCGGTTCTGGTCGGCGAGGATATCGTCGCCGCCGTCGATCTCAAGACCGATCGCAAGGCCGGCAAATTGCTGGTGCAGAAATGGAACTGGGTCGGCACCGCAGCGCGCGGCGGCGGGCGCCGGGATTTGAGGCGGCGCATCGAGGAAGAATTGCACCGGTTCGAACGGTTTCAACTGGCAGAGTGAGGATCTCTGCGATGGAACCGGCAGCTCCCACGCCGGTTAGCCTGGGATAATGGGTTGCCGGGAGGCGTCATGGACAACGACAAATCGATTCTCGAAAAAATCACCGACACCGTGAAAGGCATCGCGACCGTCGCCGCGGATGCCGCCAGCCATGCCTTGAAGGCCGAGGAGCCGCCGCCGAAGGCGCATGAGCCCGCGGCGGCCGATGTGCCGCCGGCGGCCGACGGCCTTGTGTCCGATCCCCTGCTGGTTACGCCGATCGCAGTGGCACCGGCTCGGAACAAGAAACGCGTACTGGCGAAACCCGCGGCGGGGAAGGCCAGCAGCAAGACGGTCACGAAGACGGCGAAGAAATTGGCCAAAACTTCCCTCAGGAAAAAAGCGGCGAAAAAGCCTGCGGCCAGCAAGTCGAAAAAGGTCGCCAAAAAGACCGCGAAGAGGGCCGGCAAGAAAAGCGCGAGCAAGGCGGCCAAGAAGGCACGCACGGCAAAGCGCAGCAGGTAACCGATCATCCACCGCTTTTGAACCCCCGAAATTTCGACTCGTCCGCCTCGAGGGTGGCGCGCCTTGCGATCGAAGCGGACCTGCCGCGTTGAAGCGCTGGCATGATGCGGTTTCGGTCCGCCCCGGCATGGCGGCATAGCGGGACTGCGCGCCGGATGGCCGCGCCGCAGCCGATCAGGCTTTCTTGCTTCCCGGACAAGATGCTAAGAGCCGGCATCCGCGGCCTGTTGCCGCCACAAAACATGACCCCGGGGAGAAACTCACGAGCCTGTCCGCCACCGTCGCCGCGCCCGGCGCCGCCAGCAGCGCGCTCGAAACCTCGACCATCCGTGCGATTTCGTGGCGGCTGATTCCGTTCCTGGTGTTGGCCTATTTCCTGTCCTATCTCGACCGCGTCAATCTCGGCTTCGCCGCGCTGACCATGAACGCCGAGCTGAAGTTCTCTCCGACCATCTTCTCCTGGGGCGCCGGAATCTTCTTCATCGGCTATTTCATCTTCGAGGTGCCGAGCAATCTGGCGCTGGAGAAATTCGGCGCCAGCCGCTGGATCGCGCGCATCATGGTGACCTGGGGCATCGTCTCGGCCCTGATGGCGCTGGTCAGCGGCGTCTGGAGTTTCTACGGCATTCGTTTTCTGCTCGGCGTGGCCGAAGCGGGGTTTTTTCCCGGCATCATTCTGTATCTCACTTACTGGTATCCGGCGGAGTACCGCGCGCGCTTTCTGGCCGCGTTCGCGGTCGCCGTTCCGGTTTCCACCGTGATCGGCGCGCCGATCTCCGGGCTGCTGCTCGGGCTCGACGGCGTGATGGGGCTGCAAGGCTGGCAATGGCTGTTCGTCATCGAGGGCGTTCCCACCGTGCTGCTCGGCATCGTCACCTGGTTCTATCTCACCGACCGGCCGGCGCAGGCGGACTGGCTGACGACCGAGCAGAAGGCGTGGCTGTCGTCGCGGCTGCAGAGCGAACTCGCCGCCAAGCAGGCCGCCAAGCATCTGACCTTGGGGAAGGCGCTGGGCTCGCCCAGGGTGCTGGCGCTCAGCCTGATCTATTTCGGGTTTGTCGGCGCGCTCTATGGCATGCAGTTCTGGCTGCCGCAGATCGTGAAAGCGTTCGGCTTCTCCAACGCGCAGACCGGCTTCGTCACCGCGGTGCCCTATCTGTTCGGCACGGTGGCGATGGTCCTGTGGGCGCGGCATTCCGACGCCAGCCGCGAACGCGTCGCCCATGTCGGCCTGCCGCTGCTGTTGACCGCGGTGGCGCTCGGCGTCTGCGGCTATATGGACAATCCCTATGTGACGATGGTTGCGCTGGTGGTCGCCGCGATCGGCATCTTCGCCACCTTTGCGGTGTTCTGGACGCTGCCGACCGCCTGGCTCTCGGGCACCGCGGCGGCCGGCGCGATCGCGCTGATCAACTCGATCGGCAACCTTGCCGGCTTCGCCGGGCCGTATCTGATCGGCTGGATCAAGGAAGCCACCGGCTCGACCTCGACCGGCCTGTTGGTGCTTGCGGTGCTGCCGCTGATCGCCGGCCTCCTGGTCTTCCTCGGCGGCCATGAGACCAGGGCGGAATTCGCACCGCTGGAGCAGAAGGCGTGATGTTGCGCACAAGGTGGAAATTCGGGACCCCTTAACCAGCAAAGCGGTTCACGCAATCATGATCAGTGACGAATATTGACAATCGTCACAAGATAATCGACAGTTCCTGCGACGCCAATCGAGGGAACCGCGATGTTGCTCCGATCCATTTTAGCAGGCTATTCCAGGCTGTTAGCGGGTCTTACGCTGGCGCTGCTGGCGATTGCCCTGGCCGGTTGCAACGACAAGGTGGCCGAGAAGGCCGCTCCCGGGCGCCCGGTGCTGGTGGCTATCGCGCATTACGAGCCGGAGTGCCCGGAGCGCAGTTTTGTCGGCACCATCAAGCCCCGGATCGAGACCGACATGGGTTTCCGCGTCCCCGGCAAGGTGGCAAAACGTCTGGTCGAGGTCGGGCAGGCCGTCGATGTCGGACAGCCGCTGGCGACCCTGGATGAAGTCGATCTGAAGCTGCAGGCCGAACAGGCCGAGGCTGAATTCACCGCCGCCACCGGCGTGCTGGCGCAGGCCGCCGCTGCTGAAATCCGCGCCCGGGATCTAAGGGTCAAGGGCTGGACCACCGACGCGCAAATGGACCAGGCCAAGGCCGCCGCCGATGAAGCGCGCGCGCGGCTCAATCGCGCCGAGCGCTCGGTCGAACTGACCAAGAACAGTCTGTCCTATGCGACGCTGGTCGCCGATACCCGCGGCGTCGTCACCGCGACCCTGATCGACGCCGGCCAGGTGGTGGCGTCGGGACAGACCGCGATCCGGGTCGCACGCTTTGCGGAAAAGGAAGCCGTGGTCTCGATACCGGAAACCCTCCTGGGCCGCGCCAAGGACGGCGTCGCCACCGTAACCCTGTGGTCCGAGCCCAACAGGAAATATGCCGCCAGGCTGCGCGAGGTCGCGCCATCGGCAGATCCGGCGACCCGAACCTATCTGGCGAAATTCTCGCTGCCCGATGCCGGCGAGCAGGTCTCGCTCGGCATGACCGCGACGCTGACGCTGGCCGATCCGGCGACCGAGCGGGTGGCGCGGTTGCCGTTGTCGGCGCTGTTCAGCGAAGGCGGCGACCCCTCGCTCTATGTCGTCGATGCCAAAGGCGAAGTGGCGCTGAAGCCGGTCGCGGTCAAATCCTACGAGACCAACAACGTCGTGATATCCGGCGGCGTCGAGGAGGGCGCCAAGGTGGTGGTGCTCGGCGTGCAGAAGCTCGATCCGGCCCAGAAGGTCAGGGTCGTCTCGTCATTGTCGTTTTAGGCAGGGGGATATCGCGATGAAACGCTTCAATCTTTCGGGCTGGGCGGTCAGCCATCCCGCGCTGATCCTGTTCCTGATCATCGCGCTCGGCGCCGCCGGCTTCTTCTCCTACCAGCGGCTCGGCCGCGCCGAAGATCCCTTCTTCACCGTCAAGGTGGTGAACGTCTCGGCGATCTGGCCCGGCGCCACGGCGGCGGAGATGCAGACCCAGGTCGCCGATCCGATCGAGAAGAAGCTGCAGGAACTGCCATATTTCGACAAGGTGCAGACCTATTCGAAGCCGTCCTTCACCGCGATGCAGGTGACCTTCAAGGATTCGACGCCGCCCAAGGACGTGCCGTACCTGTTTTACCTGCTGCGCAAGAAGCTCGCCGACGTGCAGGGCGAGCTGCCGACGGGCCTGCTCGGGCCGGTGGTCAACGATGAATTCAGCGACGTCGACTCGATCCTCTACATGATGACCAGCGACGGCGCCGACTATGCGCAGCTGAAAAAGGCCGCCGAAGGCATGCGGCAGCGGCTGTTGAAGGTACCGGGAGTGACAAAAGTCGATATCTACGGCACCCAGGACGAGAAGATCTATGTCGAGTTCTCGCATGCCAAGCTGGCGACGCTCGGCATCACGCCGCAGGCATTGTTCGACTCGCTCGCCAAGCAGAACAATGTGGTGCCGGCCGGCACCGTGGAGACCTCTTCGCAGCGGGTGCCGCTGCGCGTCACCGGTGCGCTCGACGGTGTCAAGGCGGTCGCCGAGACACCGGTCGAAAGCAATGGCCGGGTGTTTCGCCTTGGCGATATCGCCACCGTCAGCCATGGCTACGTCGACCCGCCGAGCTTCGTGGTGCGTCAGGAAGGCAAGCCCGCGATCGGCATCGGCGTGGTCACCGCCAAGGGCGCCAACATCCTGGAACTCGGCAAGGACGTCGCCAATGCCACCGCGGAATTCATGAACGCGGTGCCGCAGGGCATCAATGTCGACCGGATCGCCGACCAGCCCGAGGTGGTCGAGCACGCCGTCAGCGAATTCGTGCACTCGTTCATCGAGGCGCTGGCGATCGTGCTGTTCGTCTCCTTCGTCGCCCTGGGCTGGCGCACCGGCATCGTGGTGGCGTTGTCGGTGCCGTTGGTGCTGGCGATCGTGTTCATCGTCATGAATGCGATGTCGCTCGACCTGCACCGCATCACGCTGGGAGCGCTGATCATCGCGCTCGGTCTTCTGGTCGACGACGCCATCATCGCGGTCGAGATGATGGTGGTGAAGATGGAGCAGGGCTGGGACCGGGTCCGCGCCGCGTCGTTTGCCTGGGAATCCACCGCATTCCCGATGCTGACGGGAACGCTGGTGACGGCGGCCGGTTTCCTGCCGATCGGCTTTGCCAATTCCGCGGTCGGCGAATATGCCGGCGGCATCTTCTGGATCGTCGCCATCGCACTGGTCGCGTCCTGGTTCGTGGCGGTGATCTTCACCCCCTATATCGGCGTCAAGCTGCTGCCCAACATCACGGTCAGCCACAATCACGATCCGCATGCGGTCTATGAAACCAGGGTCTACCGCATCCTGCGCGGCATGATCCAGTGGTGCGTCAACCACCGGCTCAAGGTCGTGCTGGCAACCGTCGCCGTCTTCGCGCTCTCGATCGTCGGCTTCGGCCACGTGCAGCAGCAGTTCTTCCCGCTGTCGGAGCGGCCGGAACTGTTCCTGCAGCTGCGCCTGCCGGAAGGCACCGCCTTCGGCGTCACCCAGCAATCGGTGAAGAAGGCGGAGACCCTGTTGAAGGGCGACGCCGACATCTCGACCTACACCGCCTATGTCGGCCAGGGTTCGCCGCGGTTCTGGCTCGGGCTCAATCCACAGCTGCCGAACGAAGCCTTTGCCGAGATCGTGATCGTCGCCAAAAATGTCGAGGCCCGCGAGCGGATCAAGGCACGGCTGGAGAAGGCGGTCGACGATGGCGCGCTGACCGAAGCGCGGGTGCGGGTCGACCGCTTCAATTTCGGTCCGCCGGTCGGCTTCCCGGTCCAGTTCCGCGTGATCGGACCCGATACCAGGACCGTGCGCGACATCGCCTATCGGGTGCGCGACGTGGTCGAGCAGAACGACAAGGTCAAGGATCCGCATCTCGACTGGAACGAGCAGACGCCTTACCTGAAGCTGGTGGTGGATCAGGACCGCGCCCGCGCGCTCGGCCTGACCCCGCAGGACGTCTCGCAGGCACTGAGCATGCTGATCTCGGGTGCCCCGGTGACCACGGTGCGCGACGGCGTCGAGAAGGTCGAGGTGGTGGCGCGCGCGGTGCCGTCGGAACGGCTCGATCTCGGCCATGTCGGCGACCTCACCGTCACCTCGCGCAACGGGATTGCGGTGCCGCTGACCCAGATCGCCAAAATCGAATACGCCCATGAGGAGCCGATCCTGTGGCGGCGCAACCGCGACATGGCGATCACGGTGGTCGCCGACGTCGTCGACGGCGCGCAGGCGCCCGACGTCACCAACCAGATCTGGCCCAAGCTGCAGCAGATCCGCGACAGCCTGGAGCCGGCCTACCGCATCGAGATGGGCGGGGCGATCGAGGAATCCGCCAAGGGCAATGCCTCGATCTTCGTGCTGTTTCCGCTGATGGTCATTGTCATGCTGACCTTGCTGATGATCCAGCTGCAGAGTTTTTCACGCCTGCTGCTGGTGTTCCTCACCGCGCCGCTCGGCATCATCGGCGCCTCGCTCGGCCTCAACGTCGCCAACCAGCCGTTCGGCTTCGTGGCGCTGCTCGGGCTGATCGCGCTGGCCGGGATGATCATGCGCAACGCGGTGATCCTGGTCGACCAGATCGAAAGCGACGTCGCCCACGGCCTGACCCGCAAGGAAGCCATCGTCGAGGCGACGGTGCGGCGCGCCCGGCCGGTGGTGCTGACGGCGCTGGCCGCGATCCTGGCGATGATTCCGCTGTCGCGCTCGGCGTTCTGGGGCCCGATGGCGATCACCATCATGGGCGGCTTGTTTGTTGCGACCTTCCTGACCTTGCTTTACCTGCCGGGTCTCTATGCCCTCTGGTTCCGCAAGAGCCTTGAAGAAAGCGGTCCGCGCCAACATCTTGATGATCTTGCGGCGCAGCATCCGGACGAAGCGGAGCCCGCATTTCCGCTTGCCGAGGCGGCGGAATAATTGAACATTGGTTGCTGACATGACGTTGACATCGGACCCCGTCGAAACCGACACACGCGAACGGATTCTCGTGGTGGCGGAGCGTCTGTTCCGCGAGATCGGCTACCAGAAGACCACCGTCGCCGACATCGCCAAGGTGCTGCGGATGAGCCCGGCGAACGTCTACCGCTTTTTCGATTCGAAAAAGGCGATCCATGAGGGCGTCGCGCGCGCGCTGATGGGCGAGGTCGAAGATGCCGCGCAAGCCGTCGTCGCCAGCCGAGGGCCGGCGGCGTCGCGCCTGCGCGAGCTGATGACCACCATCCATCGCATGAATTCCGAACGCTATGTCGGCGATTCCAAGCTGCATGAGATGGTCGAGATCGCGATGGAGGAGAGCTGGCAGGTTTGCGTCGCGCATATGGAGCGGATCACCGAGACCATCGGGAGCGTTATCGCCGAAGGGGTCGCCTCGGGTGAATTCTGGGCGCCGGACGTGCCGCTGGCGGCGATGTGCGCCTGCACGGCCATGATGCGTTTTTTCCACCCGCAGATGATAGCGCAATGCGCCGACAAGCCGGGGCCGGCTCTCGACCAGATGATCGACTTTGTGCTCGCTGGCCTTGCGCCGCGCGGCAAGTAACGGTTCCCGCAAAGGCCGTCATTCCGGGGCGATGCGTTGCATCGAACCCGGAATCTCGAGATTCCGGGTCTGGTGCTGACGCACCATCCCGGAATGACGGAGAACGGTCGCTTCGGTGTTCGCAATGACGGGGAACGCCTGTTAATAGTGGCTGTACCAAGCTCAATCAAAAGGAAGACAACGTCGTGGACGCATCCAGCCCGAAGGACCTGCATTACTACGAACCCGCCAACGGTCACGGCCTCAAGCACGATCCTTTCAATGCCATCATCGCCCCGCGCCCAATCGGCTGGATCTCGTCCCGCGACACCAAGGGCAACGTCAATCTGGCGCCCTACAGCTTTTTCAACGGCTTCAATTATCACCCGCCGATCATCGGCTTTTCCTCGACCTCCTGGAAGGACAGCGTCGTCAACATCCAGGAGACCGGCGAGTTCGTCTGGAATCTTGCGACCATGGATCTGGCCAAGCAGATGAACGCCACCGCGGCCCATGTCGCCCGCGATGTCGACGAATTCGCGATCGCAGGGCTGACCGCGGTCCCGGGCAAGCTCGTCAACGTGCCCCGGGTCGCGGAAAGCCCGGTCTCGTTCGAATGCAAGCTGACGCAGATCATTCAGTTGCAGGGCGCCGACGGCAACAAGGTGCAGGCCTGGCTCACCCTCGGCGAGGTCGTCGCCGTCCATATCGACAAGGCCCTGATCAAGGACGGCGTCTACCAGACCGCGCTGGCGCGCCCGATCGTGCGTGCCGGGCGCCGGGGTGATTATTTTGAAATTCGACCCGATGCCATGTTCGAGATGGTCCGGCCGGATTGAGTGATTTGCCGTTCGGCGGGGGTTGGCGCAGGCGCCGGTCCGCCAATCGCGGTCACCCCGCCTCAAGCGATTGATCCCGCAGCATTTTCGGAACAGATGCGGCGCTCCACCGTTATCGGGGGTGGATCAATTTGGCTTTATTTGCAGAGCTTAAGTGTCACCAAATCGCTGCTTTCCGCTACACTGACCTTCCGCGCATCGATCATGAGGGCCTCGCCATGAGCTCCACCTTTCGCCGCGACATCATCACCAAGCCGATCTTCTCATGGGCCCGCACGGTATTGCCGGTCATGTCGGACACCGAGCGCGAGGCGCTGGAGGCCGGCGACGTCTGGTGGGACGCCGACCTGTTCACCGGCAATCCCGACTGGTCGAAGCTGCTGGCCAATGCGCCGGCCAGCCTGACACCGGAAGAAAAGGCGTTTCTCGACGGCCCGGTCGATACGCTGTGCGCGATGCTCGACGACTGGAAGATCAATTGGGAATGGCGCGATCTGCCGCCGGAGGTCTGGGCCTATATCAAGCGGCAGAAATTCTTCGGCATGATCATCCCGAAAGAATATGGCGGGCTTGGCTTCTCGCCCTATGCGCATTCGGAAGTGGTACGCAAGATCTCGAGCCGCTCGGTGACCGCCGCGGTCACCGTGATGGTGCCAAACTCGCTCGGCCCCGGCGAACTCTTGATGCGGTTTGGTACAAAGGCGCAGCAGCAGGCCTGGCTGCCGCGTCTTGCCGACGGAAGGGAGATTCCCTGCTTCGGACTGACCAGTCCGGAAGCCGGCTCCGACGCCGCTTCGATGATCGACAGCGGCATCATCTGCAAGGGCACCTTCGAGGGACGCGAGGTGCTCGGCCTGCGGCTCAACTGGCACAAACGCTATATTACGCTCGGTCCGGTCGCGACCTTGCTCGGCCTCGCCTTCAAGGCCTATGACCCCGATCATCTGGTAGGATCCCAGCAGGAACTCGGCATTACCGTGGCGCTGATCCCTACCCATTTGCCCGGCGTCGAGATCGGCGATCGCCATCTGCCGTCGATGCAGGTGTTTCAGAACGGCCCGAACTGGGGCCGCGATGTCTTCATTCCGATGGACTACGTCATCGGCGGCCAGCAGCGTCTCGGCCAGGGCTGGAAAATGCTGATGACGGCACTGGCCGCCGGACGCGGCATCTCGCTGCCGTCCCTGTCGGCCGCAGGCGCGGCTTACGCGGCGCGCACCACCGGCGCCTATGCGCGGATCCGCGAACAGTTCAACGTGCCGATCGGAAGGTTCGAGGGCATCGAGGAGCCGCTGGCCCGCATTGCCGGCACCGCCTATCTGCTGGATGCGGCGCGGCGCCTGACTTGCGCGGCGCTCAACCAGGGTCATCATCCCGCGGTCATTTCCGGCATCATGAAGCTGCAGGCGACCGAGCGGATGCGGATCGCGATCGACGACGCCATGGACATCCATGGCGGCAAGGCCGTGATCGACGGCCCGCAGAATTACCTGGGCAGCCTCTACCGTTCGGTACCGGTCGGCATCACGGTCGAGGGCGCCAACATTCTCACCCGCAATCTGATCGTGTTCGGGCAGGGCGCGATCCGCGCGCACCCTTATCTATTGGCCGAGATGAACGCGCTCGGCGACGAGGACCATGCCAGGGGGCTCGACGCCTTCGACAAGGCGTTCTGGAAGCATGTCGGTCACAGCGTGGCGACACTATTTCGGGCCTGGGGCCGCAGCTGGAGCGGCGGCGCCTTTGCGCCGGCGCCCGACGCCGGCAACGCCACCGCTGGATTTTATCGCCAGCTGTCGCGCTATTCCGCGGGCTTTGCGCTGTGCGCCGACATGGCGCTATTGACCCTCGGCGGCGCGCTGAAGCGCAAGGAAATGCTGTCGGCGCGGTTCGGCGACATCCTGTCCGAAATGTATCTGCTTTCCGCGGCGTTGAAGCGCTGGCAGGACGAGGGGCGTCAGGTTGCGGATTTTGCCGTGCTGCAATGGTGCATGGCGAGCGGCTTTCGCACCATCGAAAACCGCTTTGCGGAAATCCTGGCGAATTTTCCCAACCGGTGGGTCGCCGGTGTGCTGAAATTCCTGATCCAGCCGTTGGGCGCCCGCGTGCTCGGCGCTTCGGACCTGGTGGTCCATCAATGCGCGCAGCTGTTGCTGGAGCCGTCGGCGGCGCGCGACCGCCTGACGGCGGATCTGTCGCAGGTCGACGATGACGGCGGCGTGGCGCGGCTGGAAAAGGCGTTCCTGCTGGTGACGGGTGCGGAAGAAATCGCCGGCAAGCTGCGCGCCGCCCACCTCCATGATGCGCAGGAGGCGGTGGCCAAGGGAGTGATCAGCCAATCCGAGGCCGATCAACTGGCGGCGGCGCAGGCGGCGGTCGCCAAGGTGATTGAGGTCGACGACTTCCCACCCGAGGCGTTGTCGCCGATCTACAGGAAGCCGGCCGACGTGCATCAGTTTTTTCAGGAGCTTGGTGAAACGCGGGCGGCCAGTTGATGGCGCGGCCGGTCTTCATCATCGACGGCAGCCGCACCCCGTTCCTCAAGGCGCGTAGCGGGCCCGGTCCGTTCACGCCGGTTGACCTCGCCGTGCAGTGCGGGCGGCCGCTGCTGGCGCGGCAGCCGTTTTCGCCCACTGCATTCGACCAGGTGATCCTCGGTTGCGTCAATGTGATCGCCGACGAGATGAACCCGGCCCGTGTCGCGGCCTTGCGGCTCGGCATGGGCGAAGCGATGGTGGCGTTCACGGTGCAGATCAATTGCGGCTCCGGCATGCAGTCGATCGACACCGGCTATCGCTACATCCGCGAAGGCGTTTCGGATTTGATCCTGGCCGGCGGTTCGGAAGCCCTGAGCTATGCGCCGCTGGTCTGGCCGCAGCAGGGGGTGCGCTGGTTCGCGGGCCTTGCCGGCGCCAAGGGCGTTCTCGGCAAGCTGGCGGCGATCGCCAGGGCGCGGCCTTCCTTTTTCAAGCCGGTGATCGGCCTGGAGCACGGCCTGACCGATCCGATCACCGAACTGAATATGGGGCAGACCGCCGAAGTCGTCGGCCATCTGTTCGGCATCACGCGCGCGCAGTCGGACGCCTACGCGGCCGAAAGCCATCGGCGGCTGGCTCATGCGCAGGCCCAGGGCTGGCTCAAGGGCGAGGTTGAAATCGCCTTTGCGCGCGACGGAAAATTCTACGATCACGACGATGGCGTGCGCCCGGATTCCACGCCGGAGAAACTTTCAGGCCTGAAGCCGGTGTTCGAGCGGCCCTGGGGCCAGGTTACTGCGGGCAACTCGTCGCAGATCACCGACGGCGCGTCATGGACCATCCTGGCATCGGAAGATGCGGTCGCGAGATATGGTCTGACGCCAAAGGCCGTCATCATCGACAGTCAATGGTCGGCGCTCGATCCGAGCATCATGGGCCTCGGCCCGGTGCTGTCGGCGACCGAATTGTTGAAGCGCAACAAATTGTCATTGCAGGACATCGAGACCTGGGAATTGAACGAGGCGTTCGCCACCCAGGTGCTGGGCTGCCTGGCCGCCTGGAACGACGACAAGTTCTGCCGCGAGATTCTGGGCCTCGAGGGTGCGGCCGGGCCGATCGATTCGGCAAAACTCAATGTCGATGGCGGCGCGATCAGCCTCGGTCACCCCGTCGGCTGCAGCGGCAATCGCATCGTGCTGCATCTGGTCAACGCCATGAAACGCCTGGGCACAAGACGCGGCATCGCCACCGAATGCATCGGCGGCGGCCAGGGCGGCGCCATGTTGATCGAGATGGTATAGGAAACGTCATGGATTCCAGGATCATGGACGTTCTCGGCGACCGGCGGCTCGAGCTCGGGCCGCGGCCCGAGCCGGGCGGACCCTATCGTCATTTCAAGCTCAGCCGCGACGCCGACGGTATCGCCTGGCTGCTCTTCGACCGCGACGGCGCCAGCGCCAACACGCTGTCGGCCGATGTCATCGAGGAACTCGATCTCGTGCTGGCGGCACTGGAGAGCCAGCGCCCGGCCGGGATCGTGGTTCGTTCCGCCAAGAAGTCCGGTTTCATCGCCGGCGCCGACGTCAATGAATTTCGCGGCGCGGCCGATGCCGGGCCGGTCGAGACCGCGATCGGCCGGGCGCATGCGGTGATCGACCGGCTTGAGGCCTTAAGGATTCCGACGGTCGCGGTGATCCACGGTTTCTGCCTCGGCGGCGGCCTCGAAGTAGCACTGGCCTGCCAGTCGCGCATTGCGATCGACGGCGCGCGCTTCGGCTTTCCGGAAGTGATGCTCGGCCTGCACCCCGGCCTCGGCGGCACCGCGCGCTTCACCCGCCTGGTCAATCCGATGCAGGCGATGACGCTGATGCTGACCGGCAAGACCATCGACGCGCGCAGGGCGCGCTCGCTCGGGCTGGTCGATGCGGTGACGCAGGAGCGGCATGTTCGCAATGCCGTCAGGGACGCGATGTTCGGCCGTCTGAAACGGGCACGGCCCGGTGTCCTGAACGCGGTCCTCAATTCCAGTCCGTTGCGCGGTTTTCTCGCTTCGCGGATGCGCACGGAGACCGCAAAGGCCGCGCCGCGCGAGCATTATCCGGCGCCTTACGCGCTGATCGAGCTCTGGGAAAGGCACGGCGGCGACAAAGCGGCGATGCTGCGGGCCGAAAAGACCTCGTTCGCCCGCCTGATGGTGACGCCGACGGCGCAGAACCTGATCCGGGTGTTTTTCCTGCGCGAGCAGATGAAGAAGCTGGCCGGCGGCGGCAACGGCATCGGCCATGTTCACGTCATCGGCGCCGGCGCGATGGGCGGCGACATCGCGGCGTGGTGCGCGCATCAGGGAATGCGGGTGACGCTGGCGGACATGAAGCCGGAGCCGGTCGCCGGCGCGATCAAACGGGCCGCCGATCTGTTCGGCAAGATCACGCGCCGGCGCACCGAGATCCGCGATGCGCTCGACCGGCTGATGCCCGATCTCGACGGCGAGGGGGTCCGCAGCGCCGACCTGATAATCGAAGCGGTGCCGGAGCATCTGGAATTGAAGCAGAAGGTCTATGCCGCCCTGGAGCCGAAGATGAAGCCGGGCGCCATTCTTGCCACCAACACGTCGAGCATTGCGCTGCAGGATCTGCGCCTCACGCTGCAGTCGCCGGAGCGGCTAGTCGGATTGCACTTCTTCAATCCGGTGTCCCGGCTGCAGCTCGTCGAGGTCGTCAGCCACGACCGCACCGATCCGCAACTGCTGAAGGCGGCGCTCGCCTTTGTCGGCGCCATCGAGCGGCTGCCGCTGCCGGTGAAGAGTTCGCCGGGCTTTGTCGTCAACCGCGCGCTGACACCCTATATGCTCGAGGCGATGGTGATGCTGGACGAGAAGATCGACAAGGCCACCATCGACGCGGCGGCCGAAAGATTCGGCATGCCGATGGGGCCGATCGAACTCGCCGACCAGGTCGGCCTCGACATCTGCCTTGCGGTCGGGGACATGTTGCGTTCGAAATTCGGCGATGCGCTGCCGCCGACGCCGGCCTGGCTTCGCGACAAGGTTGCCGGCGGCGATCTCGGCCGCAAGACCGGCAAGGGTTTCTATGTCTGGAAGGACGGCAACGCCGACAAATCCTACGCGGCGTCCGCCCCCGCGACGCCGACCCCGGAAATGATCGACCGGCTGATGCTGCCGATGTCGAACGTCTGTGTCGCCTGCCTGCGCGAGGGCATTGTCGAGGACGCCGACATGGTCGACGGCGCCATGATCTTCGGCACCGGTTATGCGCCGTTCCGCGGCGGCCCGCTGAACTACGCGCGAAGCCGCGGGCCTGCCGAGGTGGCCTCCGCCTTGCGCGCGCTGGCGGAGAAATTCGGCGGCCGGTTCACGCCGGATGCCGGCTGGGATAGTTTCAAATGATATCGTTCAATTCGATTCGCGGGGCGCATCTTCCATGACCGACACGCAGACCGTTCAGGCGCCGGCCAAGGCGGAAAACGAGCCACTCGGCGACCTGTCGATCCGCACCCTGGCGATGCCGTCCGACACCAACGCGAACGGCGATATCTTCGGCGGCTGGCTGCTCAGCCAGATGGACATCGGCGGCGGCATCTTCGCCTCCAAGGTCGCGAAATCCAGGACCGTCACGGTCGCGGTCGAGGCGATGAGTTTCCGCAAGCCGGTCTTCGTCGGCGACGTGGTATCGGTCCACGCCGATCTGGTCCGGATCGGCAAGACCTCGGTCACCGTCCACGTCGAAGCCTGGGTACTGCGCCGCAAGGAGATGCATTCGATCCTGGTGACCGACGGCAATTTCACCTACGTCTCGATCGACGATCAGGGGCATCCGCAAGCGATCAGGCCAGACGAGCCGCCGATAACGGCGTGAGATTTTGCGTTTTTAGAGTCTGGTGTTCTCGGAATCCATCTTTGCAGATGCTTCCGAGCGAGACCGCGACAATATCTCAGACACGCTCACGACCTCTCGAAGCCGGCGGGCGAGATCGGCCTTGCGATAAGGCTTGGTAAGAACAACCGCGCCGGCGCGCAGCCGGCCATGCTTGGCCAGGGTTTCCAAGGCATAACCGGAGGTAAGGAGTACAGGCAATCCGGGTCGCAACTGTCTGGCGAGGTCGGCAAGTTCCCAGCCATTGATGCCGCCCGGCATGACAATGTCGGTGAACAGAATATCGGCGTGAACGTTCGCCCTGAGTTTCTGCAATGCGTCAGCGCCATCGACGGCGGCGATAACCGAGTAACCCAGGCTCTCCAGTCTCATGACGGCATAGGAACGGACGAAGGGATCGTCCTCGACGATCATCACCGTCTCGGTGCCCCTCGGAAGCGATTCGTTGCCAGCCGGGCCTTGCGCAGACCGCGGCGCGGATCTGGTGATTGCCTGAGGCAAATATATTCGTATTGTCGTGCCGAGCCCGGGTTCGCTGTAGATCGAGACGTGGCCATTCGACTGCTTCACGAAACCGTAGACCATGCTCAGGCCGAGCCCACTGCCTTTTCCCACTTCCTTGGTCGTAAAGAATGGCTCGAACACCCGTTCGATCACCTGCTTCGGCATCCCCTCGCCGTCGTCGGTGATGGAGACCAGGACATACTCACCCGGCAGGACCTCCGGGTGGAGGCTCTTATAGTGATCATCGAGCGATGCATTGGCCGTCGAGATGGTGAGCCGGCCGCCTGCAGGCATCGCATCCTGCGCATTCAGGCCGATGTTGAGTACCGCGGATTCCAGTTGCGCAGGATCGGCAAAAGCCAGCGGAATATCCGGGTCGAAAACTGTCTTGATTTCGATATCCTCGCGCAACGTGCGGCGCAGCAATTTATGCATCGAATCGAGCAGATCGTTGCACTCGATCTCGACCGGACGAAGGATCTGGCGGCGGCCGAACGCCAGCAGCCGTTGCGTCAATTCGGCGCCGCGGTCACCGGCCCGGCCGATATCATCGGCGAGTTGCTTCAAATCCTGCCGCGACTTCAGTTTCTCGCTGAGAAACTCCGCGTTGCCCACGATCACGGTCAGAAGATTATTGAAGTCATGGGCGATGCCACCCGACAATTGACCCACCGTCTCCATTTTCTGAGCCTGAACCAGCTGTTCTTCGGTCCGTTTGCGTTCGGTGAGATCGTGGATGATCCCGACGAAGATGGCTTCTCCGTCCTGCTTGGCTTCGCCGACCGACAGGTCCATCGGAAAGGTCGATCCGTCCTTGCGCTGACCGACGACCTCCCGGCCGATTCCGATGATCTTGCGTTCGCCGGTTTCGAGAAAATTGCGGATATAGCCGTCGTGCTCGACGCGATATGAGGACGGCATCAGCAGTTTGACGTTTTCGTGCCTGACTTCGTCAGCGCGATACTGGAACAGCTTCTCGCAGGCCGGGTTGAACATCAGGATCCGGCCGCGGGCATCGATCAGGATGACCCCGTCGACCGCGGTCTCGACCACCGCCCTGAGGCGGGCGGAGCTTTCGCGCAGCGCCCGTTCGACCCGTTCCTTTTCGGTGAGATCGTGGATGATTCCGACAAAGATCGACCCCTCATCCTGCTTGGCCTCGCCGACCGCGAGGTCCATGGGAAAGACCGTGCCGTCCTTGCGTTGACCGAACACCTCGCGGCCAATGCCAATGATTTTTCGTTCGCTGGTGCGGTGAAAATTATCGAGGTAGCGATCGTGCTCTTCACGATACGGCCCTGGCATCAGCATCTTGACGTTCTGGCCGATCACCTCGCTGGCCGGATATTTGAAAAGCTTTTCGCAAGCCGGGTTGAACATCAACACGATCCCGCCGGCATCGATCAGGATGACGCCGTCGGCGGCGGTCTCCATGACAGCCCGCAGCCATCTTTCGTGCGTGGTTTCGGGCGTTGGGGCGGCGGATAAGTCAGACAATGGCGCGGATCCTTCGAGAGTCGGATTCGAGCAGGCACGCGTCGATGACGCTCAGCAGCGTCGAGGGAGTGAAAGGCTTGCGGAGGCAACGCGTCGCACCGAGCCTGAGGGCCATGTTCAGAAAATCCGGAGCCGGCGTTCGCTGTTCGGCGAACACGTAACCGGAAATCGCGATCAGCGGCACCATTGGCGCGCGCCGGTGGAACACTCTGACCGACTCGAAGCCTTTCATGTGCGGCATGAAGATATCGACAATCATCAGGTCGAAGGTCGAGCCTTCCAGAGCGCTCAGACCGGCTTCTCCTCCGTCAGCAACGACAACCGCAAATCCTCGCTGTTCGAGCCAGGCACGAATGGCGCCGCAAATCAGCGTATCGTCATCGACGACGAGAATGCGTTTCATCGGTTCCCCGGGGGTAAAACGCATATGCGACTGACAAGGTCGGTTCACCGATGCAATTCGGTTACAAATCCGCCGGAAACGCATTCAATTTGCGGAGCGCGCGGTCAATTTTGGATTCAGCTCTGCGAGCGGCAAGTCCCATGATTCTTGTGTGGGTCTTGCCATTGGTTACGGCTGCGCCGATCTGGAATCGCCATTTCCATAAGCCCGGTTCGATTAACTGCAGGGTAAATTCAACGCCTTTGCGGATCATGAGACCGGTTCCAGGTTTCCGTCAGAACTGAGCCTAAAAACGGGAAGCGCCGGATTCATTGCCAACCTCCGCTCTTCATTCGGAATCCTCGGTTAGTCCGGCATCAAATGTCCCTTGCCGGATCAGCGCAATATCCCGAGCGTGGCCCTTTCGCGCGGCTCCATTGTCATTCAGGACATCATGAGTTGCAGCAAATTCGGGAGAATTGGCTTAGCTGCAACTGAGGCGCGAATCGCAGCGTCTCTAGATTTGAGGCGCACGGTCACCGATTGTCCGCCCGGTGTCGTGCATAGTGAGCAATATAGCTCAGAACTTGCCCGCCAACCTCGTCGGCCAGCGCCTCGATGATCGCCAAACTCTGCAGGACGTCACAGTTTGTGTCGTTATCCGCCCGCCGATGCGGATCGCGCACCGCAAGCTTTTACGCCGCTCAACCCGGCAATGGCGCGGCTTATGCCGGGTATTGGGTCAGGCAAGGCCGCGTCCCGGGGGGCAGGCCGAAAAGCAGGATGAGGAGGCTGGTCATCTCAATCGTCGGAGACTTTCCGTTCTGAACGAAACGGGCCATGGGATCGATCGGGTCACCGCCAGCGATCCCGCGATCAGCCGCATCGAGATCGCACGCGGGGAACTTTTTTCAGTCCTTTCCGTTGTCCGCGCGCGCAGAGCCAACAAGGGCGCAGGATCGGATATGTCGGACATTTTCATCATTGAAGTCGGATCGCGGGCGGCGGGAATCGTGGTGCGGAATCCCGGCGGCTACTGCTTTTTCGCGGCCTCCCACCGCTTCAACCAGATGGAAGGTCAGCTGTTTCGCAATGCGCGCGAGGCCGAGCGCGCGGCCATCCGGCTCGCCAATGGCGACTTGAAGCGAGTCGCCTAGGAGCCCGTCCAGATAGGCAATGCGACGGGCATTTTGTTACAGGGTAGCCGGCTCAGGCTGCCTTTGCGAGGGTGAACAGCTTCAGGAGGTTGTGGGCGGTGCAGATCATTGCCCACT
>Ga0182030_10003685_pt1 | contig 32737 bp, 24 predicted proteins | sample 812S3MmetaG_FD_121299 | JGI IMG/M metagenome (GOLD analysis project Ga0182030, IMG submission 121299) | Permafrost microbial communities from Stordalen Mire, Sweden - 812S3M metaG (Illumina Assembly) | ecosystem: Environmental > Terrestrial > Soil > Wetlands > Permafrost | place: Sweden... | reverse complement strand
GGTTCGCGAGATGGTGCACTTCGGCAAGCTGGTCGAGGGGGTGCTCGATCTCGAGCAGGGGCCCGCGTCGGACCGCACCGTGACGGTCGAGCGCGACGTGGCGAGCGATTGCGTGCTCCTCGGAGATCCCGAGAAGCTGAAGCAGGTGGTGCTGAACCTGGTCGTGAACGCCCTGGAGGCCATGAAGGACGGCGGGACGCTCGGCGTCCGGGTCGCGGTCGAGGGCGACGTCGTGCGGCTGGTGGTTGCCGATTCAGGCACGGGGATCCGCCCCGCCGCGCTGGCGCAGGTGTTCGACCCGTTCTTCACCACGAAGGAAGCGGGAACGGGCCTCGGCCTGTCGATCGTGCGCAAGATCGTCGATCAACACGGGGGCGAGGTCCGCATCGAGAGCGAGCCCGACGTGGGGACCCGCGTGATCGTGACGTTGCCGCGAAGGCTGTGAGATCAGCGACCGGGCGGCCGCATCGGCAGCGAAGTCGTCGACACCGGGGCCGGCGGGATGCGCGCGACCTCCGGCTCTCCGGCCGAATCGATGGCCGCGATGGCCGCGAACGCCCTGTCCATGCCGACCTCGATGGCGCCTTCCTTGAGGAAGAGCGCGACGACCCGCACGAGGCGGAGCGACGTGGTCTTGCCGAGGTCGATCTCGCGCTCGACGAAGGACTCGAAGGACGGGAAGCGCTTGGCCTCGTAGAGGCGGCGCGTCTGGATGTCCTTGAGGACGACCCCGATGTCGTAGAACGACTTGCCGAGGTTCTTGCGGAGCGTCTTGATCTGCGAAAGCGCGCCGTGGAGATCGCGCACCTTCTGCTTGATGTCCTCGGCGTTCTCGGGCGTCCGGATGGTGGCCCGGGCGCTGCCCGGCAGCGGCGGCTCGGCTGCACGCGCGCGTGCTTCTGCGGCGTGCTTGGCCGCGTGCCTCGCCGCCCAGGGGGCCGCGCCACGTAGCCCGAGCTTGCGCTTGAGCGGTCCCTCGTCCTTCGCCGCTGCGCCGCCTTTTGCGGCGGCGGGCTTGGAGGCCGCCGCTGGCTTCATCGCCTTCGTCACCGCAGCCGCCTTCTTCGTCTTGGCCATGTCACTCTCGATTCGGTGCAAAGCCCGAAAATGCTTGAGCTTCGCGCCCGACCCCCCCCGACACCGCTTCGACGCGCCCGGGGGATGACTCGGGCGAAATGCTCCGCGCCAATTACCAGAGTCGATAGGTGCGTGTCTACACGGGAAACGCGTTGGACGACGGGAGTCGCCGTTGAGACCGTCGGGTTATCATCCGCCGGCTCCCCATGGCGGTGCTGACGGCCATCGACGAAAGTGACGCCCGGACCGTCCTCGGGGCCTACGGGCACCGCGCTTTGCGGGCTCTGGAGGGCATCGCAGGGGGCAGCGTGAACTCGAACTTCGCCCTCGATACGGGGGACGGAAGGCTGTTCCTTCGCCTCTACGAGGAGCAGGACCTTGGGGGCGCGATGCGCGAGACCGCGATGCTGGAGAGGCTCGCGGCGGCCGGCGTCCCCACCCCGCCTCCCGTGAGACGGGTCGACGGAGGCCTCGTGTCCGTCGTCCGGGGGAAGCCAGCCGCGCTGTTTCCCTGGCGGGATGGGTCCATCCGCTGCCAGGCCGGGGTGACGCCGGCGGACACGCGTCGGGTGGGGGAGGCCCTGGCGCGGGTGCACCTGGCGGGTGTGGCGGAGGCCGCACCCGTGAGCCGCTTTGGCCTCGTCGAGCTGGGCCAGCGCCTGGAACGCATCGCGGGGACCGCGGACAGTCATTTCGCGCCCCTCGTGCCCTCTCTGCGGGGGTTCCTGCACCGAGCCCATGTCGCGCGGGACATCGGGCTGCCGGGGGGCCTCATGCACGGGGACCTCTTCCGCGACAACGTGCTCTGGGACGCGCAGGGTGAGATTGCGGCGCTCCTCGACTTCGAGAGCGCCTGCGCCGGTACGTACGCCTACGACCTCATGGTGACCGTCCTCTCGTGGTGCTTCGGGGATGACCTCGAAGCCCGCCTCGCGACGGCCCTGTGCGAGGGCTACGACGGCGTGCGTCCGCTGACCGAGGCCGAGAGGCGAGGACTCTGGGCCGAGGGGTCTTTCGCCGCGCTGCGCTTCACGATCACTCGCATCACGGACTACGCCATGCGGACCGGGGCGGCGGGTCCGAGGGTGATCAAGGACTGGAGCCGCTTCATGAAGCGGTTCGAGAAGCTGCAGGCGCTGGGGGCAGACGGTGTCCGCAGCACGCTCGGGGTCTAGCTAGCTGGCCTAAGCGACCGGTGTGGCCTCGGAGACGATCCGGACCCGCTCCGGCGGTGCCCATAGCTCCCCACGGAGCTTTTCGATGCGTTCGGTGACCTTGGCGAGCGCGGCAGCCTGTCCTTCGACCGCCGCGTTGGCCTCCTGCTCGCCGCCCTGACCCGACTCGCGTGCGGTCTTGGTCGCCTGAAGCACCTCGACCACCTCGCGGTGGAGCTCTTCGCCGGCGTTGACCACCCAGGTATCGAGCTTCTGCGCGAACTCCTCGATCATCGCGTCGAGCTTCGGCGCGACCTTCTTGGCCGTCTCCCGCATCACGTCGGGCGCCATCTCTTTCGCCCGCTTCTTGAACTCCTCGTGGATCTTGCCGCGCGCGAACATCGCGAAGATGGCCGGCCCGGCGATGGCCAGGACGCCGCCCGCCATCAGGTTCACCGCCATCAACGCCACGCCGCCGAACATGAGCGCGACCACACCGATGTCGTAGCGGATGCTGTCCAACCGCACGTCGAAGCGGCTCGCGTCGCTCCCCATGACCGAGGCCACGCGCTTCGCGCTGTCGTGCGCCTCTTCCCGCACGAGCGCGACAGTCTTCTCCGCGAGCTGCTCGAGCCGCATCGCGATCTCTTTCGTCTCCTCCTCGGCCCACTGCTTGTAGGCGTCCTCGAGGAAGGCCGGGAGGTACCGCTTGAGCTCGTTCGGCTTGGCGGCGTCGATCACATTGGGGAGCTGCCGGCACACGTCGTCGACGAAGCGGTCGAGATCCTTGCGCGCCGAGGCCTTGATGCCCGAGACGTCCTCGCGGATCGCCATGCGTCGCTGTTCGATGGTCCCGGACTGGCCCGTGAGGTCCTTCTCCAGCGCGGCGATGCGCCGATCGATCTCGTCGGTCTTCATCAGGATGCTGCGGCGACGGGCGTCCACGCCCTTGGAGAGCAGCTCCGAGAGGCCGAGCCCCTCGCCCAGCGCGTTGTCGAGCAGGATGCGGCCTCGCTCCTCGGCCAGGAAGCGCGTGATGTGGGCCACGAGCTCCGGCAGGCCGCTGCCCTCGCGATTGCCGGACAGCGCCGTCTCCGAGCTCACCGGGAAAACGACGGGGTCCTTCACCAGCGTCGACAGATGGTTCTTCGCGTAGGCGAGAGCCTCGCGCTGCTCGTCGGACGAGAGCAGGTCCCACTTGGTGATGACGAAGACGATCTTGTCGCGCGACGCCTTGAGGAGCTTGTCGTTGAGGAAGACACGCTCGCTCTCCTTGAGGATCTGCCCAGCATCGAGCAGGAAGAGCACGGCGTCGGCGCGCGGGATGTAGCTATAGGTGATGTCGGCGCGCTGCAAAGAGAGGTCGTTCACGCCTGGCGTGTCGACGAGCAGGATGCGCTCCTTGAGGAGCGTCGCCGGGTAGCCGATCTCCAGGTAGTCGACCTCTTCGGCCGACGCCCCTCCTCCGACGGCGAAGCCCTTGGCCTCTCCGAACGGGATGCTGCGGCGCTCGCCCTTCGCGGACACGACGGTGGCCTCCGGCTTGTCGGCCCAGCGGATGTGGTGGATCGTCGCCGTCGTCGGCGTCACCCCCGTCGGCAAGGCCTGCTCACCGAGCAACGCGTTCACGAACGTCGTCTTGCCGTGATTGAACTCGCCCACGACGACGAGATGAAAACGGTCCTCGTCGAGCTTTCGTACGAGCTCCCGGTCGACCCGGTCGCGCAGCGTCTTGGTCCCGAGGGACGTGGCGACGTCACCCAGTCCTCGCAGCGCGCGGACCACCTCGTCCCGCTTCTCGAAGAAGGCGTCGAGCGCCGGCTTGGAGGCCTCGCTCGTCCCGTTGACCTCGCTCTTGTCGCCCGTGCTCATGTCGCGTCCCCTTTGAGAAGCGCCGCCACGCGGCTGTCGACTTCGCTCATCGTCAGGCCGGTGGCCGCAGCGCCCGTGGCCTTCTGGAACAGCTGACTCTCGCCGAAGACCCGCATGGCGAGCACCCGCTTGGGCAGCCACGGATGGGTCGCGAAGACCTCCATGTACTTGCCGATCCCTTCGTTCCCCTCCTGGTGCTGCTCGAGGAACGCTTCGAGGTTGAACTCTTCGTAGAGCTTGCGCGAACCGACGGCGAGCTTGGTGATGGCGCGCTCGGCGGCCTGCTGGTCCTTCGACACGAGCATCCCGGCGCGGTCGCACGTGATCTCCGCCCGGCGCGACCAGGTCCGCAGTGCGACGAGCGCCGGCTGGAGCACCCAGGGCAGGAACATCCCCGCCATGTACGTGAGGTAGTGGAGCGCCGTGAGGTACGCGACGTGCGAGTTGTGGATGTGCCCGCACTCGTGCCCGATGACGGTGAGGAGCTCTTCGTCCGTGTACTGATCGACCAGCGAAGAGTGGACGATCATGAACGAGTCCTCGTTGGTCCCCAGCGTGCCCGCGTTGAAGACGGGGCTGTTGACCACGAAGACCTGAGGCATGGCGATCTGCAGCGTGTCGCAAGCTTGCTTGGTGATGCCGTGGATGCGCGGGAACTGGCGCTCGCTCACCCGCACGGCGTTGCCGAGGAGCTGGTGCTTGCCCATCTGCTTGAAGAGGCGAACGCTGGCCTCGACCGCGTACGCGAGAGGCCTCGTGTTCTCGAATGCGATGCGCGACTGCCGATCGAACGTGTACGTGTACTCGTGCCCGGTCGTCTCGATGCCGCCGGTGGAGCGGTCGGACTTCTTGCGGGCGACAAAGCCGTCGAAATCGAGCTGGGGTGCTTGCGCCATGTCTTCGGTTCCCTCTGGATGACTCTGCATGAGCCTAAGCACCGGGGGGAGCGGCCGCCAGTGCCTCTCCCGACCCATGCTCATCGGACGCTCGAGGCGGGTCGTTCGTTCCCTCGTGGCGTGCGAACGTCCTGCCCGTCACTGCACTTTGATGCCGCCGCTCACGAAGCGGGTCTCGGTGGGGCTCGCTTGCAGGGCCCCCGAAGCCACCAGCACGACCCCGGTCGCGATGACCGCACCTGCGCCGACGAGGCCCCACGTGGCCCAGGTCGGCCAGCCCCCGCCAGGGTGCTCGGGCGGCGGCGTCCAGGTCCAGTTGGCGGGGGCCGCCGCATTCCACTCGATCAAAGCCCCGCACCGGTCGGCCTCGCAAACGGCGACGAGGATGGTCGACGGACGCGGCCCCGGGAGGGCCGCCGCCCAGGCGCCGCACCGCACGTGCTCGCCATCGATCGTACCGCCGCCAGCCACGCGAGCGAGGCCGAGATCACCGCTGGAGCAGGGAGGGGGTCCCGTCACGGGGAGGTGCACCGTCGAGCTCCCCGCCGGCGCCTCCACCCAGCTCGCCCAGACGGGGGCGTCGTCCCAGGTGATGACGATGGCGTGGAGTCCCGCGTGCGTCGTGACGACCCCGCTGCGGGTGACCGTCGCTCGACCGTCCAGCCACGTCGTGGCACCGGCGGGCAGGGGCTCGAGCGTGATCGTCGCCTCGGCCGGATGAGCCACCGCCGCTCGCTCGCCGACGCCCGGGAGCCGTCCCCCGTCCAGCGCCTCGGCGCGAATCCACGCCCGCTCCGCGGCGTCCTCGTCGAGCGGTGGCAGGCGGCGAAACCGCGCCGACCTTGCGCGCTCCACCTCGGCCATCAACCAGGAAGCCTGCGGGAGCTCGGGGTGTGCCCGCAGCGGCGACTCGGCCTCCGCGAGGGCACGGTCGGCGGCCTCGGCGTCGCGCCCGGCGATGGCGTCGTGGATGCGATCGAGGAGCCGCTCCACGTCGTCGCCCGCGCGCGCGTCGACCGGAATGGCCTTCGGCGTCTCGGTGCGTGGAACATCGAGCCTCACGCCGTGAGCGCGGGCCCAGCTCGCAAGCGCGCGCGACTGCTCAGGGTCGGGGGCCGTCGCCGCCGCCATCCACACCAGGGTGACGGGCGCGTCACCCGTCACGCGCGGAGCTCCTCGAGCGCGGCGATCACCTTGTCCACGTGCCCTTCGACCTTCACGCTCCTCCACGCCTTGGCCAGCTTGCCGTCGGGCGCGACGAGGAAGGTCGACCGGATGACGCCTTCGACCTCCTTGCCGTACATCACCTTCTTCCCCCACGCGCCGTAGGCCCGGTGCGCCACGAGCTCGGGATCGCTGAGGAGGCGAAACCCGATGCCGATCTTTTCCTTGAACCCACAGTGGCTCTTCACCGAGTCCCTCGAGATGCCGACCACCTCGGCACCGAGCTTCTTCAGGCGCGCCGCGGCCTTGGTGAAGTCCTGCGCCTCCCGCGTGCAGCCGGGCGTGTTGTCCTTCGGGTAGAAGTAGAGGATGAGCCACTTGCCCGCGAAGGTCTTGGAGGTGACCCGCTCGCCGGAGTCACTCTCGAGCTCGACCTTGGGGGCCAGGGCGCCCTCGGCGGGACCGCGGGACGGTGGCTGGCGGAGGGCTTTGACCGGTGGTTCCTTCTTCGGCATGGGAGCCCGATTCTAGATAAGATTGACTACCGAGGGCGCGTGCAAATCAACTTCGGTGGCCGCGAGATCGGAATCAAGCTCGTCTACTACGGACCTGCCCTCAGCGGGAAGACGACCAACCTCCGCTCGCTGCACCAGATGACGACCGAGGGTTCTCGCGGGCGTCTGATGACCCTCGAGACGAAGGACGACCGTACGCTCTTCTTCGACATGCTGCCGCTGACCTTCCGCGCGTCAGGCAGCTCGGCACGTGCGGAGGGTGAGCGCACGATGACCTTGCGCGTGAAGATCTTCACAGTGCCCGGCCAGGTGCTGCACGCGTCGACGCGTCGCCTCGTGCTCCAGGGCGCCGACGGGGTCGCCTTCATCGCCGATTCGCAGATCAGCGAGACCGAGCACAACGCCGCCTCGTTCCTCGACCTGCGCCAGAACCTGGCGGAGCTCGGCCTCAGCCTCAAGCAGCTTCCGGTCGTCATCCAGTTCAACAAGCGTGATCTCGACCGCGTGCGCTCCGACGACGAGATCGGCGCCCTGGCGCGGCGCGGGCGAGAGCCGGTCTTCAAGGCCAGCGCGGTCAACGGGCAGGGCGTGCTCGAGACGTTCTTCGGCCTGCTCCATCTGACGTGGACGCGGCTCGACTCCGAGCACCAGCTGGCCAAGATGATCGGCGTGAAGTCAGATGAGCTCTTGCCCATGGCCGCGCGACAGCTCGGCCTCACGGGCGAGGTCTCCACGCTGCTCTCCGCGTGCGTCGGCGGAAGCCTCGATCGCCACACCACGAAGGTGCCCGCTTGACCGCCGACGCGCCCAACGTCCTCATCGAGGATGTCCTCCTCGACGGGCGCATCCGGCTCGAAGATCTGGTCGATCGCGACGGGCTCGACGAACTCTGTCGCAGCTTCCACGCGCTCTTCGGCATTCCGGTACGAATCTACTCGAGCGACGGGGCGCTCCTCGCCGACGCCGCGGGCGAGCAGGAGCTGTGCGCGTACGTGAACACGACTCCCGGCGGCCGCAAGGCGTGCGCGGCGGTGGTGGGCGCGGTCCGAGCCCACGAGCCGGGCGAGACGGGCGACGTCGTCCACCCGTGCTTCACCGGAGCGAACTACCGCATCCTCGCCATCGAGTACGACGGACGCCGGGTGGGTCGGCTCATCGTGGGACCCTTCCTCCCCAACAACCTCACCGAGGCGCCGCCGTCCCTGTTCGCCATCGACCCGGCGATCGTCCCCGAGGAGGCGCAGGCGCTGCTGCCCAAGATGCCGCGCGCCAAGGCCGAGACGGTCACGCGCATCTCCGGGCACCTCAAGGCCGTGCTCGACCTCATTCTCTTCTCGGGCCACAAGGCACACGTCACCAGCACGATGCACCTCGCCAGCGTGCGCGAGAGCTACCGCCAGCTCGAGGAGAAGACGGGTCGCCTGCAGGAGGCCTTCGACCGACTGAAGGAGCTCGACCGGCTGAAATCGAACTTCCTCGCCACGGTGAGCCACGAGCTACGCACCCCGCTGACGTCGATCATCGGATACAGCGAGATGCTGGTCGAGGGGCTGGCGGGCGAGCTCCGTCCCGAGCAGCAGGAGTTCGTGAAGACCATCCACGAGAAGGGCGAGCAGCTCCTTTCGCTCATCATGGGTCTCCTCGATCTCAGCAAGCTGGAGAGCGGCACCATGCGCATGGCGATGCGTACGGCGCGCATGGAGGCGGTGCTGCGCGAGGTGGTCTCGACGTTGACGCCGACCGCGCGCAAGAAGGGCGTCCGTCTGGAGCTCGACCTCGAGGCGGGCATGGGCGAGCTGCGGGGCGATCCGGAGCGGTTGCGGCAGGTGTTCTTGAACCTGGTCGAGAACGCCATCAAGTTCACCCCGACGGCGGGTTCGGTGACGCTCCGTACGCGCATGGTGGCCGACGCCGGTGAGGGGGAGGAGGAGGGGCTGTCGCTCCTGGCACCGACGCGGTCGCACCTGGAGGTGCGCGTCGAGGACACGGGGATCGGCATTCCGCCCCGCGAGCGGGCGAAGGTGTTCGACCCGTTCTATCAGGTCGACTCGTCGAGCACGCGCGAGTACGGCGGCACGGGGCTGGGGCTGTCCATCGTCAAGCGCCTCGTCGAAGCGCACTCCGGTGACATCCGCATCGAGGACAACCCCCCGAGGGGAACGACGTTCATCGTGTCGCTTCCGCAGGTGGCTCCGACCGTGTCGGAAGCGCCCCGCGTCACCGGCTAGGCGTTCCGGTCCCATGGACGAGGTCGGGCGCATCGCGATGCTCGCGCGTGTGCTCCGCGCCGGCGGGCAGGGGATCGAGGTCGGCATCGGCGACGACGCGGCGGTGCTGTCGCCGCCGGGGACGCGGCTCGTCTGGACGATCGACGAGCAGGTGGAAGGCGTGCATTTCCGGCGTGACCTCGCGTCGTGGCACGACGTCGGCTGGCGGAGCTACATGGCCGCGGCGAGCGACGTGGCCGCCATGGGTGCGACGCCGTGGTGTGCGCTGGCAGCGCTCGTCGTCCCGGTGGACGTGGATGACGCGGCGCTGGAGGCCATCGCGACCGGTCAGAGGGAAGCGGCGGAGGTCGCAGGAGCGCCGGTGGTCGGCGGGAACCTCGCCCGCGGACCGGCGATGTCGATCGCGACGACAGTCCTCGGAACGTGCAAGCGGCCCGTCGAGCGACGTGGCGCCGTGGCAGGCGATGGCCTGTGGATGGCGGGACGCGTGGGGCTCGCCGCGGCGGGATTGCGCGCGCTCGAAGAGGGGAAGGGGACGGAGCCGCGCCTCGCTGCGGCGATCGCTGCGTGGCGCGTACCGCGTGCCCTCTTCGAGGAGGGGTGGGCGATGGGGGCGACTGCCCACGCTGCGGTCGACGTCTCCGACGGGCTCGCGCGCGACGCGGGGCACCTGGCCGAGGCGAGTGGTGTGCAGGTGGTCTTCGACGAGGCCGCGCTCCTCGACGACGCGGTTCTTCTCGAGGCCGCGGGGGCGCTGGGCGAGAGCGCGCTGGAGCTCGCGCTGCACGGAGGTGAGGACTACGCGCTCGTCGCCGCCAGCAGGCAGCCCATCGAGGGCTTCCGGCGCATCGGCGAGGTTCGTGCGGGAAGAGGGCTGGTCCTGCGGAGTGTCGCAGGCGAGCGCAGGCTCGAGCCGCGCGGGTTCGATCACTTCGCCCGCTAGACGGGAACGTCGCCCTCAGCTCAGAAGGAGCAACCGTTCGGAAGCTTCACGCTCCGCAGGACCTGGCGAAGCTGGTTGAGCTCGGGCGCGTTGCCGGCGGGGCCGACCTGCTTGGCGAACACGTCGCACTGGGCCGCCGCCGCGGTCAGCTGGAACGCCTCCGGCGAGGCGCCGAGCGTCTTCGCCTGGGTGCGCATCGCGCGGCAGCACGCCTGGATCTTCGCCTGGTTCGGGTTGACGCCCGGGCCCGTCCACTTCTTCGGGCCTGCGTCAGGGGCCCCGTCGCCCTCGTCGCCGGCGTCGTCGACCAGCGGAGCCAGCTCGGCCACGGAGCTCGTCGCGGGGGGCGGCGCCTCGCCGGCGTCGACGACCGGGGGCTGCTTCTTCGGGCAACCCATGACGAACACGGGGAAGGCCAGCGCGAACGTGAAGAAGATCACTGCGCGGCGAGCGGGCGAACACGTCATCGGGGTCTCCTCGGTCCTACGGCTGAGGAGGGTACAAGGATCTCCCTCGGACGGGCTACTTTCGCCTACCTCACCTACCTCGCCTACTCGAAGACGCGCTCGATGGTCTCGATCTGGGCGATCGCCTGCCTGGCGTGTTTCACGACGTCGCCGCCGCGCCCCTCACGAACCGCGTCGGTCGCTCGCTCCAGCGCGCGGGCCATCTCGCGGGCCGCCTTCCGTGCTCCGCGCAGATGCTTGCGTACGATCGCGCGGGCACAGACCGCAGGCTCGAGGCGCTGCCACGTGGACCGCGCCTGGGCGAGGTGGATGGACGCGGCCGGCCAGTCGCCGAACTCGCCGTCGATCTCCAGGTGCCTCAGCAACGCATCGAGCTGGAGAGCGCAGGTGGGCACCGGGATGGCGAGCAGCTCTCCGGGACGCAGCCAGCGGAAGCTGCCGGACTCCTCGGGCGCCACGGGCGGCCAGGGGGCGGTGGTGTCGGCGCGAGCGACGCGGCTGTCGAGATCCATGGGGCGAGCCCTCGGTGGCGTATCCGTATGCGGGTGTTGGAGTGACACGCGGGGCCGGGGAGCCACAATGCGTGGACACGACCCAAACGCGTCTCCTTTGCTGCGGTGAAAAAAGTGCCGCAGGGCGCGACCGCCGTCAGGTGTGGGATCACACGCCACAGCCTCCCGAAGGTCGACTAGGTTGCGCCAGCGCACATGCCCGCAGGATCCGAGGCCGCCGACCGCCCCGCAGGTGAGCCCGAGCCGCGCCCCTTCCTCAAGTGGGCGGGCGGCAAGAGCCAGCTCCTCGAGCAGTTCGGGCCGCTCCTGCCCCGGGCAGGCTCGTACGTCCGGTACATCGAGCCCTTCATCGGCAGCGGGGCGCTCTTCTTCCACCTGCGCCCCGCCTCGGCAGAGCTGTCCGACGTCAATCGCGAGATCGTCGACTGCTACCGTGCCGTGAGGAACCGCCCGCACGACGTGATCCGCGAGCTCGAGAAGCACCGGCACGACGAGCGCCATTACTACGACGTCCGCGCGAACGTGCCGACCAAGCTCGCCGAGCGGGCCGCTCGCACCATCTATCTGAACAAGACTGGCTATAACGGCCTCTATCGCGTGAACAGCAGCGGGCGCTTCAACGTGCCCATGGGACGGTATGCCAACCCCGGATTCCAGAGCCCGACGCTCTTCGCGACGATCCGAGCGTGCTCGAGGGCGCTGGTCTCGGCGCGGCTGTCACCGGGGGACTTCGAGGCCGCGCTGAAGGATGCGGGCAAGGGAGACTTCGTCTACCTCGATCCGCCGTACGTCCCCGTGTCGGAGACCTCGGACTTCACCTCGTACGCGCGCGGCGGCTTCGGCTGGGCCGAGCAGGAGCGTCTCGCCGAGGTGTGCAGGACGCTCTGGCGACGCGGGGCGATGCTCATGCTCTCCAACTCCGACACGCAGAGCGTCCGGGCGCTCTACCGAGACTTTCGCGTCGACGTCGTCCACGCATCGAGGAGCATCAACTCGCGCGGCGCGAAGCGGGGCAAGGTGCGCGAGGTCGTCGTGAGAAACTTCCACGACGGCGCGCTCCTTCCACTCGCTCCCAGGTAGTCTTCTACGATGAACGCATGGTCGACGGGGCGCTCTCGCTCCTGGATCGGCATCGCGCTCGTCTTCGCGGCGGGGGTCGTCCTCTTCCTGCCGGCCCTCCGCGCACCGTTCTTCCTCGACGACTACATGCAGGCGTCGATGGCCAAGGGCACGTTCCCGGCGCCGCGCTTCGGCGCCTTCGACCTCTACGACTTCGTCAACGACGGGGACCGGGCCGTCCTCTACGAGCGCGGCATTCTCCCGTGGTGGACCGAGCCGGACCTCCAGGTCCGCTTCTTCCGGCCGCTCTCCAGCGTGCTTCTCTGGGTGGACTACCGCCTCTTCGACGGCTCGCCGCTTCCGCTGCACATCCACTCGTTTCTCTGGTGGATCGCCACGGTGCTCGCGGCCCGGGCCCTCTACCGGCGCCTGCTCGCGCCGCGAGTCGCCGCGATTGCGACGATCATCTTCGCGCTGGCCCCTTGCCACGTGTTCCCGATCGCGTGGCTGGCGAACCGCGAGGCGCTCGTCTCGATCGCCTTCGGGATCGCGGCGCTCGACGCCTACCTGAGGTGGCGCGCGGAGCGACGGCTCGTTCATGCTGCGCTGGCGACGGGACTCTTCGCGCTCTCGATGACGGGCGGCGAGTACGCCATCGGCTTCGCCGGCTACGTCCTCGCGTTCGAGCTGGTGACGCACGGCGAGCGCGTGGGAAAGCGCGGGCTCGGTCTCTTGCCGTTCCTCGTGCCGACGGCGGCCTATCTGATCGTGCGGGCCATGCTCGACTACGGGGCGCACGGCTCCGGGTACTACGCGGACCCGTTCCTCCAGCCCGAGCAGTTCGTGAACGCGGCCCCGCGCCGCGCCGCGATCCTGCTGGCCGAGGCCTGGGGAGGGCTGCACGGCCTCGTCTTCGACGACGACACCCCGTCGTGGGAGCTGGCGGTCGTCGTGGTCGCCGGCGCGGCGCTCCTCTTCTGGCCGTTCCGCCGAGTGTTCGCGCGGCTCGACGAGACGCCGCGTCGGAGGGCCGGCGCGCTGCTGCTCGGTGGGCATCTGGCGCTGATCCCGGTGCTCGCGGCGGCTCCGGCGCCTCGGCTACTCGGGGTCACGATGCTGGGCATCGCCGCGGCAATCGCCGTGCTCCTCGATCAGGCGTGGTTTCCCGCGGTGGTCGAGGAGCGACGCGGCGGTGCCGAGCTCACGGGGCTCGTCGCTCTGGCGCTCGGCTTCGCCCACTTCGTTCACGGCCCGGGGACCGCGTGGCTCATGGCGCGCGAGTTCTGGCAATCCGCGACGCACGCCGCGAGCCGCACGGCGAAGCTCATTGCCCGTCGGCCCGAGGTGGCGAGCTCCGAGGTCGTGATCGTGCGCGGCATGTTCAACTCGTTCATCCTGCCCTTCTCGCTCGACGAGACGGGTCGGCCCGCGGGACGCTGGCGCGTGCTGTCGCAGACGGGGCACGTGCTCGCTCTCCGGCGCGACGCTCGTACGCTCGACCTCATCGCGCCGGCCGACAAGTGCCTGTACCCGAAGGGCGTGGCCAACCTCTTCCGCGCCGATTCTTCGCCCATCCCCGTAGGCGCGACCTTCCGCCTCCCGGACGCGCGCGTCACGGTGCTCGAGGTAGGACCCCTCGGGCCGCGCTCGGCGCGCTTCGAGTTCGACCACGACCTCGAGGCCGACGGGCGTGTGTGGCTCAACGACGCCATCGAAGGGCTCGAGGACGCTCCGCTACCGCCGCGGGGATTCGGCAAGCCCTACGATCCCTGACCTCTGTCAGGGCGCCGCGAAGCGGTCACGGATGCGGAGCGACGGCTTCTCGACCAGCACGTGGAGAACGTACGCGACCGCCAGCGAGAGCAGGAACGTCGTCGTGAGCGCGGCGGGCCACACGAGGAGCATCGACCAGTGCCGGGCCTGCGCGGCGCGCCCCGCGGGGACCATGATGTGGTCGATGATCGGGATGTGCACCAGGTAGACGCCGTACCCGAGCGTCGCCAGACGCCGGAAGACGGGCATCGACAGAGCGCGCACCACCCAGCCGTCCGTGTAGAGCGCGAGCGGCACGAGGCCGAAGTACATGATGCTGGTGACCGTGCCCCAGAGGAACATGCGGATGATCTGCGCGTGCTCGGGCAGGTCGGCGGTCGAGCGGAGCAAGAACCAGAAGCACGCGAGCGCTGGCAGGGCCAGGAGCACGCGGTGGAACGGCGCCTTGAGCCACTCGGCGATGTCCTTGCCCCACCGCTGGTGAACGATCGCCAGCATGATGCCCGCGACGAGCAAGTCGAACCGCGTGTGCGTGCGGAAGTACACCTTGCCGTAGAGCTCCATGTCGTTCCACGGCGCGCCCCGGTAGAAGATGACGAGCCTCACGACGAGGCCGGCCAACCACAGCACGGAGACGAGGCCGAGGCGCGCCTGGACGGTGCGGAGCCGCCGCAGGACGAGAAAGAGGATCGGCACCGTGAGGTAGAACTGCTCCTCGAGCGCCAGCGACCAGCCCCAGAACATGACCGTCTGCCCGCGATCGAGCGGCATGAAGTTCGTCCCGTAGACGTACTCCCACACGAGATGATGCCGCTGGTTCGCGGTCAGCCCGAACGCGAGAACGAGGACGGTGAGGACGAGGTAGTAGGACGGGAACGTGCGGAAGATGCGGCGGAGATAGAAGCGCTTGATGTGCTGCGCCCCCGTCGTGGCGATGGATCGCAGCAAGATCGAGCCGATGAGAAAGCCGCTGAGGATGAAGAAGAGGTCCATCCCGAAGAAGATCGCGAGCGCCTGCGTGAAGAACGCCGGATCGAGCGCGATGCCCTGCTCGGCCATGAAGATCCACGTCACGTGGTAGGCGATGACGCTGAGGATCGCGATGACCCGCATGCCGTGGAGCGCGGGGAACCGGTTGTCGAGCAGATCCAGCGCGAAGAAGCCCGGCACCTTGGTCGCCATCATACCCGAGGGGCTCGCGGCCTCAGCTCCATGAACGGCCGTTCGACCAGCACGTGCATCACCGCCGCCGCGAGGAACGTGAACCCGACGTCGAACGGCAAGAACAGCCCCATCGGCTCGGCCTTGCCCAGCCACACGATGGGCGCGAGGGCGTGGTCGACGAGGTTGGTGACGATGGGATTGAGCAGGTACGCCGAGTACGCCAGCTGCGAGAAGGGATAGAGCACGCGAGCCGAGAGGACTCCCGCGAGGAAGCGCCCGGCGGGGTGGGTCGAGAGCGAGAGGAGGAGCCCGTACGCGACGGCGATGCCGAAGAGCGTGCGGAACGTCGCCATGAACGCGACCTCGAGGGCCCTCGGGCCCCCCGCGACGAACGGCCAGTGCGTGCATGCGGCCGCGACGGCCACGGCGATCCCGAGCCCCACGGCGGATCCGACGCGCGCCCGGCCCAGCGCCTCCATGATCCGCGGCGCGCGATAGAGGTACGCGGCGGCGACGCCGGCGAGCAGCGGCCCCGCCCGCATCCAGGGCTTCGTGTAGAGGTTGTCGAACCCGAGCGCCCAGCGCCGGAGGTCGCGGTTGATGACGATCTCCGAGTCGAAGGCGCGATAGCCGCCGGCGACCACCACCCACGCGGCGACGGCGCACAGTCCCAGCGCGAGGAGGGCGAGCACGATGACCCGGCCTCGTGGCGTCGACTCACTCAGCCAGCGCACCAGCCAGGGGCACACGAGGTAAAACTGCTCCTCGATGGCGAGCGACCACGTCCACCCCATCGCCACCTCGGCGATGGGGACGAAGTTGCTCACGTAGAAGAGATTGGCCCACGCCATCTCCGGGTGATCCCCGACGACGATGACGTCGGCGAGGACCGCCACGACGAGCGCGGGCCACAGTCGCAGCAGGCGCCGGGCGTAGAACAAGCCAAGCCGGATGCGCCCCTCCTTGCGCTGCTCGTCGACGAGCATCCCCGCGATGAGAAACCCCGAGAGGACGAAGAAGACGTCGACCCCGAAGTCGCCGCGCCACGCGGGGAGCATCCACGGCGTGACGAGCAGCGCGCCGTACATCGCGGGCGGGATGTGGAACGCCGCATACCAGCCAGCGTGGAAGAGCACGACCCACAAGATCGACAGCGCGCGCAGTCCGTCGAGCGGACGCAGATGGCCCGCGGGGGGCACGAAGAGCGCGCGCAGGTTGCGGCGCAGAGAGAAGGCGCCGCGCAGGCGCTCCGCGAACGGCATCGGTGAGCCCCGAGGATACGTGATGCAGAGCTCGGCACGAAGGCTGGTAACCTCGGATCGGTGCTGGATCGCGAAGCCCTCTCCCTCCGCTACGCCCGGGTGCGCACGCGAACCGAAGCGCTCGCGGCGCCTCTGTCGCCCGAGGACGCGATGGTGCAGTCGATGCCTGACGCCAGCCCCGCCAAGTGGCACCTCGCGCACACCACCTGGTTCTTCGAGGAGTTCGTCCTCGCTCGCTTCGACCGCGGGCATCGCTGGCGTGACGAGCGGTGGCGGGTGCTCTTCAACTCCTACTACGAGGCGGTCGGGCCGAGGCACGCGCGCCCGGCACGGGGGGTCCTGTCGCGGCCGTCGCTCGACGCGGTGCGCGCGTGGCGTGCCTGGGTGGACGAGCGCGTGCTCGCGCTGCTGCCCGAAGTCGAGGAGGCGGCGCTCGACGCGGTTCTGCTGGGGACGCACCACGAGGAGCAGCACCAGGAGCTCCTGCTCACGGACATCCAGCATGGGCTCTTCTCGAGCGAGCTTCGTGCGGCGTACACGGACCGGCCACTCGAGGCGTTGCCGCGCCCGTCCGCGGCGCTGCCGCTGACGTGGGCTGCGTTCGACGAGTCGCCCGTCGAGCTGGGGCACGCGGGGGACGGGTTCGCGTTCGACAACGAGACGCCCCGTCATCGCGCGCTGGTGGGCCCGTTCCGGCTGGCGTCGCGCCTGGTGACCAACGGCGAGTACGGCGCGTTTGTCGCGGACGGGGGTTACACGCGTCCGGACCTGTGGCTGGCCGACGGATGGGCGGCCGTGCAGGCAGGCGGGTGGGATGCCCCGCTCTACTGGGAGTCCGGTGGGGAGCGCGCCTTCGGGATGCGGGGGATGCAGGGGATCGACCCCGACGTCCCGGTCTCGAGTGTCAGCTATTACGAGGCCGACGCGTACGCGCGGTGGGCGGGGTCGAGGCTGCCCACGGAGGCCGAGTGGGAGCGCGCCGCCCGCGGTTTCCGGGTGGAGGGCACCTTCGTCGACGACGGGAGGCTCGCGACGTCGCGCGCGACCGGCGAGGGAACGACGCAGCTCTTCGGCGACGCGTGGGAATGGACGGCCAGCGCGTACCTGCCGTATCCCCGCTTCCGTGCCCTCGAAGGTGCGCTCGGCGAGTACAACGGCAAGTTCATGAGCGGGCAGATGGTGCTTCGCGGAGGGTCGTGCTTCTCGCCGCGGGAGCACCTTCGCGCGACCTATCGGAACTTCTTTCCCGCGCACACCCGCTGGCAAGTGAGCGGCATCCGCCTCGCGCGAGACTGACCCCTCGGCGTGCCTTGCCGACCCCTCGGCTTGGCTTGCCGACCCCTCGGCTTGGCTTGCCGACCCCTCGGCTTGGCTTGCCGACCCCTCGGCGTGCCTTGCCAACCCCTCGGCGTGCCTTGCCAACCCCTCGGCATGCTTCTCCAGCCCCTCGGCATGCTTCTCCGACCCCTCGGCATGCTTCTCCGACACGCCGGACCAGAGCTCGCCGTCGTCGGCGCGGAGCGCGGGCTCAGCTCAATCGCACTTCGCGCCGATGCAGGCGGCGAGCTGCGAGTCGCACTGCTTCTCGAGGCAGGCGATGCTGACGGGCTGGCAGTTCTGGAAGTTGTCGATGAAGCAATTGAAGAGCTGGTCGAAGAGGTAGCCCGCGCTCGCACAACCCTCGGCGACGCAGTCGGCCGCGCAGGTGAGGCTCACCTGAGGGGGGTTGCTGTTCAGCCCGAGGCAGGGGAGCGCGCAGGTGAGCATCTGCAGGCACCCGATGGCCGTGCAGTCCCCGCAATCCGCCGGGCAGTTGACGCACGTCTCGTAGGGCGCCTCGCAGTTGTTGTTGCCGCACACGGCGCAGACACCGCAGTCGACCTCGCAGCTCGCGCACGTCTCGGGGGCATCGCACAGGCCGTCGCCGCATCCCTTGCACTTGCCGCAGTCCGCCGGACAGCTGAAGCAGTCTTCCTTGGGCGCCTGGCAGGTGCCGTCACCGCAGGACTGGCAGACGCCGCAATCGGGCGCGCAGTTCTCGCAGGTCTCGTCGCCGTTGCAGAAGCCGTCGCCGCACGTGGGGCAGACGCTGCAGTCGCGAGGACACGAGGCGCAGGTCTCGCTGGCGTCGCAGACGCCGTTGCCGCACGTCGAGCAGACGCCGCAGTCGACCGAGCACGTCGTGCAGGTCTCGGTCGAAGAGCACACGCCGTCGCCGCAGCCGGCCTGGAGCGACCCTTCGGGGAGTCCGCCGTCGCCGTAGTCGAGCGTCGAGCGGCTGCCGCAGCCCACGGCGACGAGGGCGACGAACAAGCAGAGGAGGACGGCGAGCGTGACGGGCGCGAAGCTACGCACGGGAGCGACGGTATCACGGCTCACGCGACGGCGATCGTCCTCTCGAGCCGCTCGAGCATGGGGATGAGGCTGCGGTGCTCGGACTGCCGCGCGACGCGCATCGCCTCGTCGATGTAGCGCCTCGCCTCGCCGGGGTGGCTGCGCGCGTGCGCGACGTGGGCGAGAACAGCGAGCAGTCGCGCCCGGTGCTCGCTGGCGGGTGGGGCGTTGCCGAGCGCCTCGCGTAGGACGCCCTCGGCGTCGTTCCACTGGCTGCTGGCCGCGAGGGCCTCGGCCAGCTTGCGTGCGAACACCAGCATCGCCGACATCGGGTCGTCCAGATCGTCGCCGTGAAGCTCTCGTCGAGTCACGTCGAGCGCATGCCGGAGAGAGCTCACGGCCCCCAGGAGGTCGCCCTGCGCGGCGCGCCGGATGCTCAGCATGTCGAGCAGCGAGAGCGCCTCGAGGGCGCTGCCGCCGTGCATCGCCTGCTTCGCGCGGATCTCGAGGGGCGCGTCCGGGCGTAGCTCCTCCGCGCGTGCGAAGAGCTCGCGCTTGCGGCCTGCCGGGATGCTGGAGAAGACGACGCGCCGCACGAGCGGGTGGGCGATCCGGACCGACCGGCCCGCGTGCACGACGAGCCGGGCGCGATCGAGGAGCCTCAGCGCGGCATCGAGGTCCACCCCCTGCGGAAGCAGCCGTGGCAAGACGTCGAGCGATGCGTCATCGCCCCACACCGCGAGCGCGTGCAGGGCATGACGCGCGTCCGGCGTCACGCGCTCGGCCCGGCGCGCCACGAGGTCGGCCATGCGGTCGGGTGGCGTCTCGCGGCTCTCCCGGGACCAGGCGATGAGGTGCTCGACGTGGAGCGGAGCGAGGGGCCGCGCCTCGTTCATCAGGCGCGCCGGAATCAGGTGGGTGAACGCCGAGGACGGCAGCGGTTCCAGCGTCCTGGTCTCGCCGGCGAGCGGCTCTCCGGCCGGGGACGCCGTCTGTGCGTACGTGACGATGACGAGCGCGCCGACCACCGGCGGTTCCGAGAGGACGTCCGCGAAGGCGTTGCAGCTCGTTCCGTCGACGAAGTCCAGATCGTCCACCGCCAGCACGACGAGGGCCCCGGCCGCACGCTCGCTGGCCTGCTCGAGAGCCCATCGCAGCGCCTCGGCCAGAGCGAGCCGTCGCCTTGCGGCAGTGGGAAATTCGCTCTCGCGGGGTCCCCCGAAGAGGAGCGTGAGGCCCAGCTGAGCGTCGGGGCGCGCATCGGTCCAGAGCTGCGGATCCGGTGCGTCGCTCGAGAATGCGGCGAGGCGGCCCACGGCCTCGCGCAGCGCGGTGTCGGCCACCTTGGCCCAGGCGGCATCGGGTCCGACCGAGACGACGAGGTCACCCCGCGAGGTGCAGCGCGCGAGAAACTCGCCCATGAGCCGCGTCTTGCCCCCGCCGGCTTCGCCGAGGACGTGGGCCGCGGCGAGCATGGCCTCGGCCTCGTGCCGCCGGGCCTCGAGCCATTCGAGCGCGTCGGCGCGCGCCAGGAGGGGTAGGGCGTGCGTCCCGCTGCCGACGGCGTCGGCCCGCTGTACGGTCACGGCCACGCCGTCGGCCTGCGGATCGGTCCGTGGTGGCGGGGACGGGGAAGGCCGCGCTCCGCGACTCGGAGGCGTGCTGCTGGCGATGGGGATGCCGCAGTCTCCGCAGAACTTCTGACCGAGGGGGCTGAGAGCCCCGCACGAGCGGCACCGCGTCGCGGTCATCGGAGCCGGCTGAGAGATCCTGCCTTCGACCGAGAGCAGCGCCTCGCCGAGGGCCGCCGCGAACTCGGCGGCGGTCTGCCAGCGATCCTCACGCGGCTTGGCCAGGGCCCGCAGCGTGATCTCCGCGAACACGGCCGGGATGGCTCGCTGAGGGCTGATGTTGCGCGGATCGGGGGGCGGCTCGTTGAGCTGCAAGAGGAGCGTCTTGGTCGCGGACTCTCCGGCGAACGGCACGCGTCCGGCGAGGAGCTCGAAGAGGATCACCCCCACGGAGTAGAGATCCGCGCGACCGTCGAGCGGGTCTCCGCGGCCCTGCTCCGGGCTCATGTACTCCGGCGTCCCGCACACGAGACCGGGCCGTGTCAGCGCTCCGCCGTGCGCCGACGGCGCGTCTTCCAGGATCTTCGCCAGGCCGAAGTCGACCACCTTCACGAAATCGAGCCCCGAGCGCAGCGGCTCGAGCACCACGTTGTCGGGCTTGAGGTCGCGGTGGACGATGCCGAGCGCGTGCGCTTCCTCCAGCGCGCCGAGCGTCTGCCGCAGGATGTCGACGACGCGTGCCAGCGGCAGGGGGCCCTCGTCGTCCGCCACGCGCGCGAGATCGCGGCCACGCAGGTACTCCATGACGATGTACGGCTGCCCCTGCTCGGTACGCCCGAAGTCGAAGATGGCCACGGAGTTCGGGTGGCTGAGGCGGCTGGCCGTTCGCGCTTCGTTGAGGAACCGCGCGGCGGCGAGCTCGTCGTCGGCGAGGTGCGGGTGCACGACCTTCACGGCGACGGTGCGTCCGAGCGCGACCTGCTCGGCGCAGTAGACGCGGCCCATCCCGCCGACGCCGACCATGTGCGTCACCCGGTAGCCACCGGGCAGCGTCCGGCCGACGAGGGGGTCCTCCTTCGGCTCCGCGGCTTGCCCGAGCTCGGCCCCGCACGCGAAGCAAAAGCGGTGCGCCTCTCCGCACGGGGCAGAGCATTGAGGGCAGAGCAGCATGGCCTCGATCGAGGCTAGGCGCCGAGCCCCTCGATAGACGCGGGCGAAGCGGGCGCGGGGCGGAGATGAGACGCACCGCGGCAGATCGAGCAGACCCTCACCTGCCGGCTGCGCTTGCGTTCCCAATCTCGATGAAACTACGTCCGATTTCCTGACCGAGACCGTCCTTCACGACCACACGGACGACCGAAGGACCCTTGTCCCGGCGAGGGGCGATTCGTCCGGTCCACACGCTCCGCCCGTCGACCATCGTGTGCTGCCAGGCGACCGCCACGGCGTCGAGGTCGGCCATCGCCTGGAGGGTGATGTTCTCGGTCGAGACGTCGACGCGTCCCGTTGGATCCCAGACCACCGCGCGCACGTCGATGGGATCGCGGGCACGGGCCTGTCTCGGCTGGAGGTCGACGTCCGCGTGCAGCTGCCTGTGCGCGAGGACCAGGCGGGTCTCGGCGCCCAGCGTGGCGTCGCGCAGGTGCGCGATGCGCACGGGCGCGTCATCCGCGAGCCTCAGCGGCCCGCCGAGCGCTGCCCAGTAGAGGATGGGCGCCGCGGCCGGGGCGCCGGGGCGAATGTTCTCGTAGGCGACCTCGAGGCCGTCTGCGTCTGCGAGCGGCAACGAGCCGCCGTCCGGCAACACGACGACACCGTCGCGCGCGACGAAGCCGCCGGAGGGCATACGGAAGTGCACCGCGCGCAGCGCTCGCGGCGTCGACCACGCGCCGACGAGCCCCTCGGCGCCCACAGCGCGAACCTGCGCCCAGTAGTGCACGCCGGCGCCGGGGGCCGGCAGGCTGAAGCGCGGATCGCCCACGGCGACCCGCTGGACGATCGACGACATCCCCGCGTCCGATGCAATCTGCACGCGGTAGCTCGACGCGCCTGCGGCCGGTGCCCACGCGACTCCAAGCATCGCCCCCGCGCCCTCGGGGACCACGGCGAACGACGGGGGGCCGCTGCCCGCGCCGTCCCAGCTCGGGACGGAAGGAAAGGCGCGCGATTTGTCGGCATCGCCGCCCTTGTGAAGCACGACGGCGGTCCCGTCGCCGACCCGGAAGCTCTGCTTGTTGGAGCCGACGACGACGGCGCCTTCGTAGACGACGAAGGCGGTCGCGTCGCCGCGAGCCGCCACGTGCATCCGGCCGCGCCAGTCGGTGAGCGTGCCGGCCTTGGTCGTGACGAGGAACGCGTGTTCGCCTTTCGCCGCCGCCGGCATCGTGATGTCCATCTCGCCGTCGGTCAGCTCGATGTGAAATCCTCGCGTCCACTTCGCCGTCTCGCTCCCCAGCTTCCCGGCCCCTGCCCAGTGCGCCGTGCTCCCTGGCTCGAACGTGACCACGACGCCGTCGGGCAGCGCCGTCGTCATCACCTGATCGGACGGTACCTGCACGTCGCCCGTCGGGGGTGGCGGCGGTGGAGGCGCCGCAGAGGTAGCGGGAGCTGCTGGAGGCGGCGCCGAGAAGGCCAGGGCCGGGACTAGCACCAGAGCCGCTAGGCCCGCGAGGAGCGGTGCGAATCGCATGGCTTCTACGCGCATCATCTCACGTTCGGAGGAGATCGTCCCACGAGCCGACGGGCTCCGCACGGCCGGCGACCATGGCCTTCGTCGCGTCCGACGCGGAGCGCAGCGACTCGCGGCGGACCGGCCGCCGGCTCGCGTCGATTCCCACAGCCGAGTCGAGCGCGAGGGCCAGCTCGCCCACGCTCGGGCACCGCGCCGAGCGCTCGCGCAGCAGCGCCGCGTGCACGATGCGCGCGACGGCGGCGGGCACCCAGGGAGCCGCGTCCTGAAGGGGCGGCGCCTCGCGTGACGTGAGCTCGAGGACGAGGCCCATGAACGACCGCACATAGGCGAAGGCAGGGGCCCCCGAGAGCGCGTGATAGAGCGACATGGCCAGGCTGAAGACGTCGCTCCGCACGTCGACGTGCTTCGCGCTCACCGCTTGCTCGGGGGACACGTACTGCGGCGTGCCCATGAATCGGCCGGTTGCCGTCAGCGCTCCGCGCTCGCCCGTCGCGTCGAACGCCTTGGCGAGCCCGAAGTCGGTGACCTTCACGACGACGTCGTCCCCCGCGTTCTCGAGGAACAGGTTCGACGGCTTCACGTCGCGGTGCACGATGCCGCGCGCATGCACGGCCTCCAGCCCGCCGCACGCCTGGACCACCAGCGCGACCGCTACCGAGGGCTCGAGGCTCCGCACGCGATCGAGCACCGCGGCGAGGTCCTCGCCCTCGAGGAGCGGCATCACGAGGTAGGGGACGTCGGTCGCCGCGTCGATGCCGTGATCGAGGACCGGGACGACGTTCGCGTGGTGGATGGTCGCGCAGACCGCCGCCTCCCGGAGGAACCTCGCCCGGCGCTCCGCGGCGTCCCCCTTGGCCGGGGGCGCGAGGAGGGTCTTCAGGGCGAAGCGCGCCCCTGTCCCGTCGTGCGCCTCGAACACGGAACCCATGGCGCCGTTGCCCAGCACGCGCTCGAGCGTGTACCGATCGCCTATACGCGAGCCGAGAGAAGGCGCGCCAAGTTGTCCCTGCACGGCCTCGACGATAGCGCGCGGCGCGACGAAGTGGCAGTGGCGGGCGGCCCGGGAATGCCCTCTCGAGCGCAGCCGCTGACCGGGCAAGACCGATGAGAAACACGCTGACGGTGGCGGTGGTGGCGTTGATCGCGACGTCGACGGCGGCGGCCCAGTCACGCGCCCCCGCGGCGCCCGCCCCTGCGCCGGCTCCCGCGCCCACTGCCGCTCCTGCTCCGGCGCCGTCCGACGACAGGCTCTCGGTGGACAGCGCGCTCGAGCACGCGTCGCGTCGCCCCGACGACCTCGTCACCCTGTCGCTGGAGAACGCAGACCTGCCGGACCTCGTCCGCACCATGAGCGAGATGACGGGCAAACGCTTCGTCATCGCGACGACGGCCAAGACGTTCCAGGCGACGGTGGTGTCACCGCAGAAGGTGACCGTCGCGGAGGCGTACCAGGCGTTCCTCTCGATCCTCGCCGCGAACCACCTGACGGTGGTCCCGCGCGGGCGCTTTCTCAAGATCATCGACGCGCAGGACGCCGTGCACGAGGCGCCCGTGCGTTCGACGCGCGATGGAGTCCTGCCCGAAGACAGGTACGTCACGTACGTGCACCGTGTCTCGCACGTGCCGGGCGACGAGATGGCCGCCGTGCTGGCGAAGCTCGCCTCGCACGATGGCGCCGTGATCCCGTACGGGAACGTGCTTCTCCTGACGGACACGGGCGCGAGCGTGCAGCGCATGATGCGGGTGCTCGACGAGCTCGACGTCGCCCAGGCGGAGGACAAGCTCTGGCTGGAGCCGCTGCAGTATGTGCCGTCGGTCGACGTGAAGAAGGAGCTCGATGAGCTCCTCGAGACCAAGGGCGCCGACAAGGACAAGGCGCGGGCGCCAGCCGTGGCCGGCGGAGCCCGCGTCACGAAGCTCGTCGCGCTGGATCGGCCGAACGCACTGCTCGTCGTGGGATCGCAGGCCGGCTACGAGCGCCTGCTGGAGCTCCTCCGCGCGATCGACGTCGCGACCCCGAACGAGGGCCAGATGCACGTCGTGATGCTCCAGCACGCCGACGCGAAGAAGATCGTGGGTCCCATCAACGAGGCCGTCTCCGCTGCCGTGGGCACCGGGCAGGGGACGGCCCCCGGCGGGGGGCAGAGCGCGAACGTCGCCCGGGTGCTCGAGGCGCCGGTGAAGGTGAGCGCCGAGGAGACCAGCAACGCGCTCATCGTGACCGCGAGCGCGCACGACTTCGCGGCCGTGCGCGAGGTCATCCGGCGCCTCGATCAGCCCCGGCGGCAGGTCTACATCGAGGCGGTGATCATGGACCTCAGTGTCACGCGCACGAACGCGATCGACACGGCGTTCCACGGGTTTGCCCCTGCCAGCAGCGACGGCTCGGTTGCCTACGCGGGCTCGAACCCGCTGAAGTCGCTCCTCTTGCCCACCGATGCGAGCTCGCTCCAGGCCCTCGTGCTCGGTGTCCGTGGCCCGTCGGTCCCGGTGCCGGACTTCCTCCAGAGTACCCTCGGCACGTCCTCCATCCCCGGCCTCGGCTTCTTCCTCGACGCGTACAGCGTGGCCAGCGACAGCGACATCCTCCAGACGCCCCACATCCTCGCGACCGACAACACCCCGGCCGAGATCCACGTGCAGCTCAACACGTCGCTCCAGCGGAACGCCGCCTCGTACGGCACGCCGGCGAGCGCGGGCACGGCGGCGGGCGCGTCGTCTGCGCTGTCGAGCCTCTCGCTCCTCTCGGCTCCGGCGACGGCCAACTACGGAAAGATCGGTCCCAAGATCAAGATCACTCCGCACATCGACGAATCCGACGAGGTCCGCCTCGACGTCGACGAGACCATCTCCGACCTGGGGACCAACGGGCCGCAGGGGACCCTGGGCACCATCGACTTCACCGAGCGGGGCGCGACGACGACGCTCACGGTGAAGGACCAGCACACGGCGGTCATCGGCGGTCTCGTGCGCGACAAGGTCAATCACAGCGTCGTGAAGATCCCGCTCCTCGGGGACATCCCGGTCCTCGGCATGCTCTTCCGATCGTCGAACGACACCATCGAGAAGGACAACCTCGTCCTCATCCTGACACCCCACATCATCCGCAACGAGGACGACATGCGCGAGATCTTCGAGAAGCGCATGCAGGAGCGGCAGCAGTTTCTCGATCACTACTTCGTCTTTCGCGATGGTCCGCCGATGGGCTTCGACCCGAAGCACGGCCACGGCGTGCTCGCCGAGCTCCGGGCGTCGTACCTCGAGGTCGCCGAGAGACGGCGCCTGGAGTCCCAGGTGCCGCAGACGGTCGTCGCGTCTCACGATCCGCGACCGCCCCTCGACATGCCCTCGACGGTCCTCGGCGTCGCCGCGACGCAGGGTTCCACCCCTCGGCCGGCGCAGGCGGCGAGCCTGCACGTAGGCGCCCCGTCACGGACGATCGACCGGGTCGAGAAGTGAAGGCGGAACCTCCGGCGCGTCGCGCTGTCCTCTTCGACAACCATGCTCTCCCGCACGACGGTCGCCTTCGGCGCCGGGCTGGCGGCGCTCACGTGCGCCTGCAGCTCGGCCACCACCACGCTCTCTTCCAGCCCCATCCTCCCGCTCCGCACGCTCCGGCTCTACGAGACTGGCGTCGGCTACTTCGAGCGCTCCGGCCCGCTCGCGGGCGACAGCGCATCCCTCCCGATCCCGGCAGGGCACCTCGATGACGCGCTGAAGACGCTGGTGGTCCTGGGGCCGGATGGCAAGAGCAGCGTGCAGGGGGTCGAGTTCGGCAGCAGCATCAGCCGGGGCATGGCGCGGGCGCTCGCCGGGTTGCCCGTCGAGGGCGACGAGCCGCTCGGTCTGCAGCAGCTGCTGGTGGGGCTGAAGGGGGCAGGCGTCGAGGTGCGTGCCCGGGGCGCGACGCACACGGGAAGGATCGTCGACGTCGTCGAGGCGAGCGACGACGGTGTCGCGGTCAAGGATGCCCCGGCCGCCACCGAGGCGCAGGGCGACGCCAAGGTGCACGAGAAGGCGAAAGCGTTGACGCTCCTGGTCTTGACCGATCACGGGGCGATCGTTCGCATCTCCGCCGCCGACGTCGAGTCGGTCCGTCCCCTCGATCCGGGCTACCAGGCACGCCTCGGCTCGGCCCTCGACGCGCTATCGACGCGTGGCGCGCAGAGCGAGCGCCTCCTGCACGTCCTGGCCCACGCCGGCGGCGCGGGTCCCATCACGCTGGGCTACGTCGCCGAGACGCCGGTGTGGCGGACCACGTACCGTCTCGTCCTCGACGGCACCGGGAAGTCCGGCGTCCTCCAGGGCTGGGCGCTCCTCCACAACGACACCGACGAAGACTGGCGCGGCATCCGCGTGGAGCTCGCGAACGGGCGGCCCGACTCGTTTCTCTTCCCGCTGGCCGCCCCACGCTACGCGCGCCGGCCCCTGGTCACACCCGACGACCAGCTGGCGACGGTACCGCAGCTCATGGGAACGACCGTCGACGCCATCTGGGGCGACCAGATCGGCGAGTCGTTCGGCGCCGGCGGCCTCGGTCTCTCCGGCGTGGGCGAGGGCGGAGGGGGGCGCGGCGAAGGCATCGGGCTCGGGAGGATCGGCACCACCGGCCACGGCTCGGGCACCGGCAGCAGCACTCTGCTCGACGTGGGGAACCTCGCCAGCGCCGCCCCGGCCGCGGGTGTCGAAGCGGGGGCGCTCTTCGTCTACACGCTCCCCGGTCCCGTCGACCTCCACGCCCACGACTCCACGCTCGTCCCCTTCGAGCAGCAGCGCGTCGACGCCACCGCGATCGCGTGGATCGACTCCCCGGGCTCGCCGGCTCGAAGCGCCGTGCGCTTCGTCAACTCGACGTCGCAGACGCTGCCCGCGGGGACCATCGCCTTCTTCGCAGACGGCGGCTTCGCGGGCGAGTCGTCGCTCGCGCGTGTCAAGCCCGGGGAGCGCCGCTTCATCACGTATGGCCAGGACCTCGACGTGGAGCTCCGCAGCGTCGACAGCCGCGCGACGGAGGAGGCCAGGCGGCTCGTATGGGAGAAGGCGGCGCGTCGCCTGGAAGAGCACTACCTGCGCACGAGTGACTTCACCTACGCCATCGAGAACCGTAGCGGCCGGCCGCGATCCGTGATGCTCGCCATGTCGCTCGATCACAACGCCACGCTGATCGGCCCGGACTCCGTGGACTTCGACGCCGCCGCGTCGCGCCCGCTCGCGGTCTTCGCCGTCGAGGCGCGCAAGAGCGTCGAGCGCAAGGCGCACGCCGTGGAGGGGCTCGTGCGGACGACCGCGTTTGCGTCTCTGACGGCGACGCGTCTCACCGAGATCGCCGCGTCCGGCTCGCTCGAGGCGCCCGATCGCGCGGCCGCGACCGAGGCCGCTGCGCGCCTTCACGAGGCGGAGGACGACGCGAAGGCCGCGGCGCAGGCCAAGGCCGACATCGCCGGGGTGGAGAAGGATCTCGAGCGGCTCCGCGAGCACATGAAGGCCCTCTCGGGTGAGCACCCGGCCGGCGGCGCGAACCCGTTCGCCGCGCGCGTCCTCGCCGCCGAGGACAAGCTCACGGCTCTTCGCAAGAAGCTCGACGGCCTGGAGGCCGACGGAAAGGCCAAGAGCGAGGCAGCGCAGACGGCGCTGGGAAAGCTCGCACCCAGGCCGGCGTGACGGCGCCTTGGGTAGATGGGCCGGCTCACCTGAGGACCACGTCGTCCGACGCCGCGGCCATGTGCTCGAGCAAGAGCTCGCGCCGGGCGCCGAGCGCGGCCATCGTGGAGCGGACGAGGTCGAAGTGCTCCTCCATCAGATCGAACAGCGCCTCGACGGGGAACGAGATCCCGCGGGTCGGCGCGACCGTGCGAGCCTGCCAGTCGCCCGCCACCCCGCCGAGGATCGCAGCAGCGCAGACCATGTCGCCGGGACCGTAGCGCCGGACCATTGCCGAGCCCTCGCGTTCCGCGAGCACCTCTCCGTCGACGACGCAGATCAGCTGTCCGCGGTCCACGCCGCGCTCGACGACGAGCTCGCCGACGTCGAACGAGACCTGCTGCGATGTGGCGGCCAGGTCCGCGAGCGCCTGGACCCCGGCCAATCGGAGCATGCGAACGTCGAGGAGGAGTGCCAGACGCTCGACGAGGCCGAGCGCCCCGGGCCGCACTGACGACAGCTCGCGAGGCGCTACGGGGGCTCCGGTCGGGACGCGCTCTTCGATTCGCGTCAGGGCTCGCGAGGCATTCATCACCGCGGAGCGCGCGAGAGCGAAGCTGTCCTCGAGGAGCTCCACCCAGTCGACGGCGGGCACCCTCATCCCGTAGAAGTCCGTCAGCGCGGTGACGGTGTGGGTCGACGGGCGATCGGACATCGCCTCGAAGCCGCCCATGACCCAGCGTCCCTCGAGCGTCCAGGACGGCCCGTCTTCGCGGGTGAACCGGACCCGCCCGTCCTGCATGAAGTAGATGAACGGGACGGGCTCGCCGGCGGTGAAGATCGTCTCGCCCTCGTGGACCTCCTGCTCGTCCAGGATCGACGTCAGACGGTCGATGACCCAGGTGTCCACCTTGTCGAGCGGCAGACCGAGCGCGGCGAGGAAGATCTCGCGTCCGATACGCTGCAGGCGTTCCTCATGCACGAGGGGACAGCTCCTCTCCTTCGACCCCGAGGATCTGCGCGCCTGCCGTGCTCAGCTCGACGGACCTGCGCTGGCCCAGACCTCCGCCGATCGCCACCCGCGCGGGCTTGCCGGCCAGGGTTGCCGCATGCAGCGACGCGAGCGCGGCAAGGGCCGTGTCGGCGTCCCCGATCATCTGCGTCAGCGCCACCTCGCGGGTCGGAGGCGGTGTCGTCTGCAGGAGCGCCGCGCCGCGCGCCACGCGGTCGGCGATCGAGAGCTCGTCGGCCACGAGCAGGAGCAGCTCGCGAAGGGGACGCTGATCGCGGCGCCGCAGCAGCGCATCGAGGAACTCGCCGGCGTTGGCCCGGGCGCGGCTGTCCCTCGACTGGATGGCAATCTGTACGCGGTGGATGTCGTCGCGGGGGTGGGCGATCTTGAGCAGCCGGAAGGTCCGCTCCAGCGACTGGCGGAGCTTGTCGTCCAGCAAACCGACCAGCAGAACTCCGGTCGTCGACAGCCCGCCGGTCTGTTCGGAGGGTGACGCCGCGAACGCCGCGAACGGCGCGAGCAGGCCGAGCAGACGGAAGTGCTCCACCAGGTTCGCGTAGGCCAGCCGCTCGATCCGCACACGATCCACCGTGATCCGCTGATCCGCGGCGAGCCTGCCGAGGCCGCGGATGGCCTTGTAGCGAACGAGTCCGTCCTTCTCCGCCTCGATGCACCGGAGCAACAGCTCGGCCGCCGGCTTCGTGCCGAAGCGGGCCAGCGTGTTGGGCAGGTGCACGCGCAAGCCCCGCTCGCGCAGCGGGTCGAGCAGCGTGCCCCACACTTCGTCCAGCGCCGGACGGCCGAAGGAAACCAGTGCCGCGCGCACCGTCTCGCGCGTGTCCCCCAAGACGAGGCGCGACACGAGCTGAGGGATGAGCGCGGTCGACTGCTGGGACGCCGCGGCCTTGGCCAATCCTTCGGTCCACTCGCGCGACATTCCCGCCCTGGTCTCGAGCGCGGCCAGCAGGCGTGAGAGCTTGTCGCTCGGCTTCGCGTCGGCGATCACGGACAGCAGTCCGAGGCGCGCCTGCTCGCCGTCGGCGCCCGGCAGGTCGAGGAGCTCGGAGACACTCCGATCATCGAGTGGGTCCCGGGCCGGCGACGCGAGCGACAGATGAAGCATCGCGTACGCGTGCAGGCGCGGGTCCACATCGAAAGCGAGATCCTCGGCGTCGAGCTGCCCGTGCATCGCGAGCGCACGCGCCGCGGCCGCGCGCACCGACTCCCGCGGACCGGTGAGCAGCTGGCGGGCCCTCGCGATCCAGTCCTCGCGGGCGGACTCGCCGAAGATCTCCAGCGCGCGCACCAGCACGGTCGGGTCCTCGTGCAGCAGGATCAGCGCGGGGATCAGCCGGCCCCGCCCGCGGCGCGCCAGCACGTTCATGGCGCCGAGGACGACCAGCGGATCCGGGTGCGCGAGGTGCTCGACGAGGGTCTCGGCGCTCTCGAGGTCGATGGGCTCGAGGTGGGGAGGGGCCACGTAGTCGCCCATCACGGCATGCCGGAGCAGGCCGAGGTATGGGCCTCGCGTCGTGACCGCGACGGCGAGCCACACCGCGATCGCGGCGACCACGATCCCCCCGAGGAGCCACGACGAGAGATAGTTTGCGCCTCCGAGGCCGAGCAGCAGCAGCCCCGCCACCGCCTGCGTCGCGCGGGCAAGCGCCCCGTCGATGAAAGGCTTGGCTCGTGCCCGGAGCTCCGGTGGCACCGGCAGGTAGACGAGCTCCATGGTGACACGGTGCACCGAGTTGCGAAGCGTCCCGTCCACGGCCTTGAGCGTGAGGACGGCCGTCAGCGCACCGGCCGCCGCGAGCGCTCCGACGCCACCCAGCAAGAGGAGGAACGGAGTGACGATCACGGTCGTGGCGACGCCGATGCGACGGACGAGGACGCCCGTGACGAAGAGCTGAGCGACGACGGACAGACCGTTGAGCCAGGCGTAGTACCGCGCGACGAACCGGGCGATCTCGTCGTGGGGAACGGTGCGGGCGACGGTCCACTTGAAGAAGTAGTCGAGCAAGAGCGCGGCGGCGGTGGAGACGACGACGAGGAGCGCGATGCGACGCAAGAAGGGCTCGGCGCGCAGATCGGCGGCGTCTCGACGCGACGGCAGAAGCGCGGTCGGCCTCGGGGGCGGCCCGTGCTCTCCGTCGGGCATCCAGACGAGCACGATCACAGTCACGAGGAGCACGCCGGACGACACGAGGAGGAGCGATCTCGTGTGGAGGACGATGAGGATCGTCGCAGCGGCCGCCGAGCCCACGGCGCCACCGAGCACACCGGCAGCCCCCACGATCCCGAGCAGCCGGCGCGCCTGGGCGACGTTGAACATCGAAGCGAGGAGGTTCCAGTAGAGGGGCACGAGTACGGCGCCGATGAGGCCACTCGTGACGTAGACCGCGACCGCCGTCGTGCGGTTCATCGGCAGGACGAAGAGCGCCACGAGGACAGCCGCCGCCGTCACGAGGCCGCCGCCGAGGGCCCGCTGAGGACCGAGGCGCACCGCGACCCGAGAGGCGAGCGCCACCGTGGGCAGCACGCAGAGCGCGACGGCCACGTAGACGATGCCGAGCCCGCGCGCCGGCAGCCGGGTCAGCACGAGCGCGTCGCGCGCCGTCTCGAGCGCCGTGTGGGCCGTGATGAGCAGCAGCAGCGTGGCGAACGCCTTCACGAGCGGCCGCCACTCGCCGCGCCGTACGTCCACCAGCCGGGGCAGCCACGCCATTCTAGAAGATCCCGACTATTCCGAGCTCGGTCCCGTCCGTCGCGTGACTCGGCCCCCCCGTGTGCCTCATGGCTCCGGCCGCTCGATCCCGGCGAGTCGATAGCCGCGCGCGGCGCCGAGGTCGTAGAGATGGGCGACGAGCGTTCCGCCGGCCACGCCGTCCGTGATCGTGACCTTCACGTAGCGCTCGGCCGCGTCGTCCCGTGCCCCGCCATCGGCTGCGACGTGCGGCAGCGTCACGCAGATCCGGCTGTCGGGCTGCCTCGTGACGGTCAGCCGCTGCTCGGCAGCGCCGTTCGAGAGGCGCGCGTCATGATGGAACTCCGTCGGCGGTCGCACGCGGCGCGTCTCCGCGAGGTCCTCGGCGCACAGCTGATCGGGCCCGTCGAGGCGTACGTCCGCCAGTGGCGACAGGCGCGTCAGGTACCGCGCAAGGATCTTGTCGAGCCGGCCTTGCAGTATGGTCGTCAGATAGGCGGTCTTCTTCGGATCGGTGAAGTTCCCCATCCGGCCAAGCTCCTCGACCATCTCCGGCGTGAAGCGCGCGAGGATGCGCGCCATCCACGCTCCGTCGTGCTCGGTCATCCGGCTGAACGTCGCGTTCGGGTACTCGTTCTTCCACTGGTCCGGTTCGAAGTCCTTCACGTTGAAGAAGCCGAAGATCTCCTGCCCTG
>Ga0182030_10003683_pt1 | contig 32758 bp, 33 predicted proteins | sample 812S3MmetaG_FD_121299 | JGI IMG/M metagenome (GOLD analysis project Ga0182030, IMG submission 121299) | Permafrost microbial communities from Stordalen Mire, Sweden - 812S3M metaG (Illumina Assembly) | ecosystem: Environmental > Terrestrial > Soil > Wetlands > Permafrost | place: Sweden... | reverse complement strand
TGCCGGCGACCGCCAGCGGGACGGTCGCCAACTGGCCCGCCCTATGGCTCGACGGGCAGGTCTGGCCCGAAGACGGCGAGATCGACCTAATGGAGGGCGGCTACGGCTATACCGCCTTCCACGTCCACTACGGGACGGGGATGAGCACGGCCCAGGGCGCCACCGTCAACGACCTCTCGGGCACCCACACCTACGGCGTGTTGTGGACCACCACCGGGTTCACCTTCTTCTACGACGGTGCGGACGTCGGCACGGTGAACGTGGCGCTCACCAGCCCGGAGTACATCCTCATGGAGAACTCCTACAACAGCGTCGACCCCGTCGTGTTCCCCACCACCATGTACGTGCGTTACGTGCGCGTGTGGAACTAGGGAACGCCCTGAAATAGTCGCACCCAAGGGCTCGCGATCTGTGCCCCGGTCGGAGCCGCCCTCGTGCGCCCTGGCTTAGACCTCGGCCAGCCCCGAGGGTTCAATTCGGGGTGGTACGAAAATTGGTACCAGTCGAAAAACCATGCTCGCTCGAGGCGACCGTCAACGAGAACGACGGCGTCCCTCTACGAGTGAGAATCGGGGCGCCGAAGATCGCCGGACCAGCTCAGGGCGGGTCTTCGACCTGCTCCATGAACTCGAGGCGAATGCCGCCGGGAGCCTCGACGAACGCAATACGTCGAACTCCGAACGATCCCGACACGGTGCGCGGTCCCCACAGGACCGTGTGCCGGGCCAGTTCGGCATCGAGATCGTCGACGAAGAGCGCTGGATGCAGGAATCCCTCCGCGGGGAGTGGGCACACATCCTCGTAAATGGCCTTGGTGAACAGGGTGATCTGGAGCCAGCCGAGCGACACGTCGGCCCTCCGACCGTTCTCCCATTCCACGGGCTCGGTGACCGTCGCTCCCGCCTCGAGGTACCAGGCGCACGCCGCTTCGAGATCGCGCACCTTGACGGCCAGATTTGCCATTCCTGTCACACCCACGGGCGAATGGTAGGCCGGGCGGGAGAACGGCGGCGGCAGTGGTGGGGAGCGGGTGTCGGGTGCCGGGTGCCGGGTGCGGCGGGTCGGGGGTGAGGGGACGGAGGGAGCGCCGGAGGGGTTCAGACGATCGAGGCGCGCAGTCCGGCCAACCAGTCGTCGGCGGCCCGCCAGGCCACACCGGCTTCCCGGCGCCTGTCGGGCCCCGAAAGACCGGCCGCCGGGTAGGAGCCGAGAAACTTCACACCGGCCAGGCTGGCGTGAAGATCGCGCAAGCAGTCGCCGACCACCTCGTCATCGATATGCCCGTTGAGATCAATGACGAAGCAGTAGTCGCCCAGTCCCTGCTTGGTCGGCCGTGATTCGAGTTTGGTCAGGTTGATGTTGCGCGCCGCGAACTGCCCGAGGATTCCATGGAGGCTGCCGGGGTGGTCGGCCTGCTGGAAGCACACAATGCTGGTCTTGTCGTGTCCCGACGGTGGGGGCACACTCCCGCGTGCCACGGCAACGAAGCGGGTCTGGTTTTCGGGGTGGTCCTCCACGTCCTCGGCCAGAATGGCCAGCCCGTACCGCTCCGCAGCCAGACGCGGCGCGATGGCGGCGGCGTCCCGCTCCTCTGACTCCCCCAGCATCCGCGCCGCGTCGGCCGTCGAGTTCGCCGCGACCTGCACGGCGGCGGGCACCTGGCTGGCCAGGAACTTCTGGCACTGCGCCAGTGCATGGGGGTAGGACGACACCCGACCGATATCGGCCATGTGCGTGCCGGGCCTGGCCATCAGGTGGAGGTGGATGTCCATGACCACCTCACGCTGCAGGTAGAGGTCGACGTCGAAGATCAGGCCGTCGATGGTGGCGCTCACGGTGCCCTCGATCCCGTTCTCAATGGGGACGAATCCGAGGTCCGCGTGGCCGGCGGCAACCTCTTCGAGGACGGCCGTGATGGTCGGGAGCGCACGGAGATCGGCTTCGGCCAGGTCGGGCTGGGTCAACAGCGCCTCCTGGGTGAAGGTGGCCTCGGGGCCGAAGTAGGCGACCGTGGTCGCAGGGGGGTTCACTCCCGGGCAGGATAGTGAGGATCTATGAACGCCTCCTCACTTCGCGCCCTCATCGACCAGGTGGCCTCCGGCGAGTGTGCCCCCGACGACGCCGTCCGCCAGTTGCGGCGCCTGCCCTACGCCGATCTGGGGTTCGCCCGCATCGACCACCACCGTGACCTGCGTCAGGGGATGCCCGAAGCCGTCTACGGGCCGGGCAAGGCGCCCGAGCACTGTGCGGCGATCATAGAGGAGCTGCTCGGCGCCTCCACGGCCCCGGTGCTCCTCACCAGGGCCAACGATCAGCAGATCAAGGCGGTCGCCGCCCTGACCGAGGCCCTCGGCCACGGGACCGGGGAGGTCACGGCGACCGGCACCTCGTCCACCATGACCTTTCGCCCCGCCCCGGTCCGCCAGGGAAACGTCGTGGTCGTGACAGCGGGAACGGCGGATCTCCCGGTGGCGCACGAGTGCACGGCGGTGTTGAGGGCACTCGGCTTCGCGCCGAACCTCCTGGTCGACTGTGGGGTGGCCGGCCTGCACCGTCTGCTCGCCGAGGTCGACGGGCTGGCCATGGCAGATGCAGTGGTGGTGATCGCCGGCATGGAGGGCGCGCTGGCCAGCGTCGTGGGCGGCCTCACGCCCGCACCCGTGGTCGCCGTGCCCACCAGCACCGGCTACGGGGCGGCCTTCGAGGGGCTGACCGCGCTCCTGGCCATGCTGGCCGCGTGCGCCTCGGGCGTGACCGTGGTCGGCATCGACAACGGCTATGGCGCCGCCTGTGCCATCGCCCGACTGCTCCCATGAGCGGGCCGCCGTCCGCCACGCCGCCGTCCGCCACGTCCACGCCGCCGTCCGGCACCACCATCGCCTGGTTCCACTGTTTTGCCGGCATCGCGGGCGACATGGCCTTGGGCTCCCTCATAGATGCGGGAGCGGACACCGACGAGATCCGCCTCCTCCTGCAACGGCTCTCCCTCCCCGGCTGGGAGTTGGCGGTCGAGCAGTCACTCCGTGGTGGCGTGGCGTGCACGCGGGCCCTGGTGCGGGGCAGTGGCGATGCCGTGGTGCGCACCCACGCGCACATCGTCGGGCTGATCACCGAGGCCGCACTGCCGCCGAGGGTGGCCGAGCGGGCGCTCGCGGTCTTCCGCCGGCTGGCCGAGGTGGAATCGGCACTGCACCGCCACCCGGTCGAGCAGGTGCACTTCCACGAGGTCGGGGGGCACGATGCCATCATCGACATCGTCGGCACGGTCGCCGCGCTCGAAGTCCTGGGGGTCGACGAGGTCACGGCGTCGCCGGTGGCCACCGGCACCGGGACGGTCCGCGCCACGCACGGGATCCTGCCGAACCCCTCGCCAGCTGCGGTCCGCCTCCTCCAGGGCGTCCCGACCTACGGGCGGGCCACCGGAATAGAGCTCACGACGCCGACCGGCGCCGCGTTGCTCTCTGCCCTTGCCACCTCGTTCGGACCGATGCCGGCCATGGTGGTGACCGCCAGCGGGTTCGGCGGAGGGGCGGGCGAGCTCGACGAGCTGCCCAACTGCACCCAGGTGGTCATCGGGCAACGCGACGGGGCGTCGATCGGACAGGGGCAACCCGCGTTGGTGCTCGAGACGAATCTCGACGACGTGACGGGGGAGCAGCTCGCCTACGCGGTGGGCGCCGCCCTCGAGGCCGGGGCGTTCGACGCCTGGGTCAGCCCGGTCACCATGAAGAAGGGCAGGCCGGGCCATGTGCTGCACGTCCTCACCGACGCCACCCACCTCGACGCCATGCGTCACCTCATCCACTCCACGACCGGCACCTTCGGGGTGCGGGCCACCGGGGCCGAGCGCTGGCCGGCGGCCCGGAGCCTCGACCAGGTCACGCTGGATGGCATGGTGGTGCACATGAAGGTCGGCTACGGGCGGGCCAAGCCCGAGTTCGAGGACGTCGCACTGATCGCCACCGCAACGGGGATGGCGGTGCACGAAGTGGCCTCCCGGGCCGAAGAGGCCTGGAGGCTGAGCCGGCGCGCCGCCGCGGCCGAATTGGACGGCGGCCGAGGTGCACCGCCGCCATGACGTCGGGGGGGATGTTCCACTACGACGAAGCCATGACCGACCTGGTTGTCGCCTACTGCAAGGAGCGTTTGGCACTCGACCCGGTACCGCTGGACTTCGGCGGCCAGGAGTCGGGCCTGGTCTCCGTCCTGAAGGGCCTGATGCGTCCCGAGGGGAACGAGGCCGCCGAGGTCATGCGGCTCTTCGTGGACAAGCTGGCCACGGCCGTCGTCTCGTGTGACAGCCCCCGCTTCCTGTCCTTCATCCCCGCCGCTCCCACCAAGGCGGCGCTCCTCTTCGACATGTTCGTCTCGTGCTCCTCGCTGCAGGGGACGTCCTGGCTGGAGGCGGCCGGTGTGGTGGTCGCCGAGAACCAGGCGCTCGAGGTCATCGCACAGGCGGCCGGCCTCCCGGCCGGGGCCGGCGGATGCTTCGTGTCGGGTGGCTCGGCCGGGAACCTCTCGGCGCTCCTGGTCGCCCGCGACACGGCCGGCCACCGGCGCGGCGGGACCGGCCCGGCCAGACCGCTGGTGGCGGTCAGTGAAGATGCCCACTCCTCGGTGGGCAAGGCTCTCCACGTCATCGGCGTCGAGGCGCTGGTCGTCCCGACCGAGGACCACCGTCTGACCGGCCTGTCGTTGCGGGCCGCCCTCGAGGGGCACCCGCGGGCCGACGACGTCATCGCGGTGGTGGCCACGGCGGGGACGACGAACGCGGGCATTGTGGACGACCTCGCCGGCGTGGCCGACGTGGCCACCGAGCGCTCGCTGTGGTTCCACGTCGACGGCGCCTACGGAGGGGCGGCCCTGTTCGCCCCCTCGGTCCGGGACAAGTTCGCCGGGTTCGAACGGGCCGACTCCTTCATCGTCGATCCGCACAAGTGGCTGTTCGCACCCTTCGATTGCGCCGCGCTGCTCTACCGCCAGCCCAACCTGGCCAAAGCGGTCCACACCCAGGACGCCTCGTATCTCGAGGTCCTCCACAGTAAGAATCCCGAGGAGTGGAACCCGAGCGACTACGCCTATCACCTGACCCGCCGGGCGCGCGGGCTGCCCTTGTGGTTCTCCATGGCCGTCAACGGCCTCGATGCGTACCGCGATGCCGTCGAAGCCGGCCTGTCGATCGCCCAGACCGCAGCCAGGCTGATTGAGGAGACGCCCTATACCGAGCTGGTGCGATCGCCCGGTCTGTCCGTGGTGCTCTTCCGCCGGCCGGGGTGGGAGAAGTCCGACTACGAGTCCTGGTCAGCCACACTGCTGGCGGAACAGACGGGGTTCGTCACCCCCACGACATGGGAAGGCGAGACGGTGGCCCGCTTCGCCTTCCTCCACCCCGACACCACCGAGGAGATGGTCCGGGAGATCCTCGACACCATGGCCTGGCCTGAGTAGTCAGGGAGCGGCGGTCTGCTCCAATCCTTCCGTGCGCTCCCAGGCCCGATCCAGCGCCAGGACGAGCGTTTCCACATCCTGCGCACCGGGCACGGACCACTTGCCGTCGATCAGGAAGTGCGGCACCCCCGTGATCCCGAGGTCCCGTGCCGTCGCTTCGTCGGCTCGCACATCAGACCCGTAGGCGTCGCTGGTCAGCACGGTGGCGACGGCAGCCGGATCCATGCCCGCATCCGCCGCGACCTTCGCCAGCACCTCGTGGTCCGAGAGCAGGTTGCCGTCGGTGAAGTAGGCACCGAAGAGCCCCTTGACCAGGTCGTTCTCCGCTGCGGTGCCGCGAGCGGCGCGGGCGAGTCGGTGGGCGTCGAACGTGTTCCCCAACTGGGCCCGGTCGAACCGGAAGTCCATGCCGACCTCTGCGCCCAGCGACGTCAGCCGTTCGTGCCCGGCGTGTATCTGCGCGGGGCTCATCCCGTATTTCGTCGCCAGCATTTCGGTCATCGACTGGGTGCGGCGCGCCGGGGCCCGCGGGTCCAGCTCGAATGCTCGGTGCACCACCGTGACGTCGTCGGCGTGGGCGAACTGCCGGAGCGCCTCCTCCAGCCGGTAGAGGCCCAGGGCACACCACGGACAGGCGAAGTCTGACCAGAGAACTATGTCCATGCACTGGTCAACCCCGCCGGGGAGGGGCTATTCCCCGGCTTCCCAGGGCAGCTCGGGACATCCCTCCGCCGCCGCCACGAGCACGCAGCTGGCCGCCATCGGCCATGCCCTGGTCCAGCAGTACGGCGCCCCGTCAGACGGCGGCGGCTGACTCCAACGCGGCCCCCGCCGCCAGCAGCCCTTCCTCGCTGTGGGCCGGGCCGATCAGCTGGATACTGGCCGGCAACGGTCCTCTCGTCCGCAGCGGCAGCGAGAGGGCGGGCAGCCCGGCCAGGTTGACCGGGAGGGTGCAACGGCCGGCCAACAGAGTGGCCCCCTCCGCGAGGAGGGGAGGAAACAGGGACAGCGTGGGCGTGACCAGGAAGTCGACCCGATCGAGCAGTGTGGCCAGCGCGGCGGTCCAGGCCCGCTGGCCGGACCGGGCCGCCGCCACCGCCGCGGCGTTGAATGTCGCGCCCGAGAGCAGGCGGTCCCGCACGTCGGTCCCGATCCCCTCGGGATCCCGGGCCACCAGGGCCCGATTGGACTCCCACGCCTCGACCACCAGAAGGAGGGCGGCGTCCGCCGTCGCCGAGTCCCACCCGGGGGCCTCCAGCTCGAGGACGGGCCACTCGGCCTCATGGAGGACCCGGTCGACCGCGGCGTCGATGAGCGGATCAGCCGGGGGCCGGAGCCGGCCGATAGCCACTCCGGTGGTCTCGGCGACCGCGAATCCCGGCTCGAGGAGTTCCATGCCGCTCACCAGGCCGGCGACATCGCGGGCCATCGGGCCCACCGTGTCGAAGCTGGGTGCCAGGGGCCAGACCCCAACGGAGGAGATCCTGCCCCAGGTCGTCTTGAGGCCCGCCGTCCCGCAACACGCCGAGGGGATCCGTATCGACCCACCGGTGTCGCTGCCGTAGGCGATGTCGGCTTCCCCGGTGGCCACCGCCACCGCCGACCCGCTCGACGAGCCGCCCGGGACCCGTGCGGGGTCGACCGGGTTCACCGGGGTGCCGTACCACGGGTTGATCCCCGTCACCCCCAGGGCCAGCTCGTGCAGGTTGGTCCGCCCGACAATGCGGGCTCCGGCGGCGCGGGCCCCGGCGAGGCACACCGCGTCCCGCGGCGCCGGCTCGGCGCACTGCGCCACGGCCCGGCAGCCGGCCGTCGTGGGCTCCCCCACCATGTCGATGAGGTCCTTCACGGCCAGGCGGATGCCGCTCCCGCCGGTCTCGAAGCGGCTGATGAAGGTCGTCACGGGCGCACCCAGTCCGCGTCACCCCGACCGAGGAGGCGGGCACCGCCCGCCACGGCCACCAGCACCACCAGCGCCGTGACCAGGGGGAGAGCGATGGCCACGTGAAGGACGAACACGGCCCCCACCAGCGCACCCACCAACATGGACGACACGGAGACCACGCGGCGCCCCGTGCTCGATCCTTGGCCACCGGCGACAGTGCTGTCCGCCGCGATGCCCGTGATGGTCAAGGTCAGCACGGTGGTCGTCAGGTCCGGCACGGCCAGCTTGCGCGCCGTTGCGTTCTGCACTCCCATGGCCAGAGCGAGGCTCACGATCAGCGGGTAGCGAAACCCGGCGCTGACGGGTCTTCCACTCACGGCGGCCAGAATGACGGCCACGACCACGAAGGCCGCCTGAAGAGAGGCGGCGGTCGCGAGGAGCCGCCCCCGATGCTGCCCCAGCCGCGCCCCGATCCTCCCCCCGACGAGGGCTCCCAGCCAGAACGTCACCAGGGCGACGAGGGAGGCGGCGATGGAGAAGCCGGGCGTGCCCACGAGGGCAAAGCCCAAGAACACCACGTTGCCGGTCATGTTGGCGACGAACACGTGCCCGAGCACCAGGTAGCTGAACGCATCGACCAGGCCGGTGACCACCGTCAAGCCCACCAGCAACGGCGGCAGCGGACCGTGACGGCCGCCGGGACGTGGGAGCAGAGTCTCGCGGACGTCCGTGAAGAAGCGGCTCACTCGGCCACGGCGCCCACCGCGTCGAGGTGAGCAGGCTCTTGCAGCCCCCGGCGCAGACCGAGAAGGGCCACCACCCCGGCGAAACCCATGATCCCGCACATGACGTAGAGCACGGATTGGGTCGCGTAGGAAAAGTCCACTGAGTAGTAGTGGGGAATGGAGCTCACCGAATGCCCGCCCTGGGACTGTGAGATCCGTGACGCCACCTGGGCCGCGTGCGGCACGTGTTGCGCCTGGAGCGACGCGGTCAGCTTGGAGCGTTGCACCGTGAGCAAGATGGTGCCGAGCACGGCCAGGCCGAGACTGGCCCCGAAGTTCCGGATGGTCTGGGTGATGCCGGTGGCCTCGCCGTAGGAGAGACTCGACGCCCTGTTGACGGCATCCGTGTTGGCCGGGCCCAACATCATCCCCATGCCGGCTCCGGCCACGATGATCCAGATGACCTGATTCGAAAGGCTCAAGTGCGTGACCTTTGAGGCCCACACACCGAATCCGACTGCGGCGATGGCACATCCCATGACCACGGCGCGTTTGGCCCCCTCGCGGTCGAGGATGCGGCCGCCGATCTGGGCCGCGATGGCGAATCCGATGAAGAAGTAGAGCAGGAAGAGCCCGGACTCCGATGCCGTCTTGTGCAGTGATATCTGGGCGTACTCGCTGGCGAAGAAGAACACCGGGATGAAGGCCGCCATGGCGATCAGGAGCACCAGGTTCTCCACGAAGAAGGCCCGGACGCGAAAGATGGTCACGTCCATGAGCGGCGACGCCGTCCGCATTTCGACCCTGACGAACACGACGATCACCAAGAGCCCTCCGATGATGCAGGCCCATGTGCCGCCATTTCCCCAACCCCACAACGCGGACTGTTGCAGTCCGAAGATACTCAGTCCGATCCCGATGGCCACCAGCACGGCGCCGCGGTAGTCGATCCGCGCCGACACGGGTTCGTTCTCGGGCTTGGCCATGAAGGTCAGCACCAGCGCGATGACCGCGACCGGGACGTTCACCCAGAAGATGGCTCGCCACGTCCACTGCGTCAGGTAGCCGCCGAGGATCGGCCCGATCGCGGTCAGGCCACCGGCGATGCCGAAGAAGATGGCGAGTGCCCTGCCCCGCTCACGTAAGGGAAAGGTGCGCACCACGATGGCCAGCGCCGCCGGGAACATGAGCGCGCCACCCGCACCCTGGACCACGCGGAAGGCCACGATCCACGCTTCGGCGATGCTGCCCTTGGGGGTCAATCCGCACAGCACCGAGGCTGCGGTGAAGATGACCACTCCCAGGACGCACATGCGGCGGTGGCCGAAGATGTCGGACAGCCGACCGCCCAGGGCGAACAGTGCGGCCAGCGAGAGGAGATAGCCATTGACCACCCATTGGACGCCGGTGGAGGAAAGAGCGAGCTCGCGTTGGATGTTGGGGACGGCGATGGAGACGATCGTCTGATCGATGAAGGTCATGGCGACCGCGAAGATCATCGCGGCCAAGACGAGATTCCTGTTCTGGCCCCCGGCAGTCGTCATAACGTCCCCTCTGTCGTGGTTGTCGTGCCTGTCGTGGTCGTCGTGCCTGTCGTGGTCGTCGTGCCTGTCGTGGTTGTCGTGCCTGTCGTGGTCCCGTCATCGTCGCGCACCAACCATCGGCCGTGCCTCGTGCAGTTTCGATCCCCGCGACGAAAACCGGCAGGAAACGAGCAGCCAGTGTACGGTCGCCACCGGGAATGACCGAAATGTCAACGCGAGCCGTCCGGGCCACACAACGAGCGCTCAGTGCCACCCTGGTGGCCACCCTGGTGGCCACCCTGGTGGCCGCGGGGATGCTCGTTGGTGCGACGGCGCTGCTCGGTGCCGCACACCCCGCCTCGGCGGGCACACCGCTGCCCGGAGCGCCCAACTGCCCGATGTTCCCCGCCGACAACGTATGGAACACGAACATCTCGCAACTGCCCGTCGACCCCCACAGTGCCGAGTGGATGGCCAGCATGGACAGTGCCACCACTAACCTGCACCCGGACTTCGGACCGTCGGGCGACCCCAGCACCCCCTACGGCATGCCCTTCACGGTGGTGTCACCCTCCCAACCCCTGGTGAACGTGACCTTCCAGTACGCCTCGGAGAGCGACCCCGGCCCGTATCCGTTCGGGCCCGCCACGCCCATAGAAGGGGGCGCACAGTCGACGGGCGACCGCCACGCCATCATGGTCAACCCGACCACGTGCACCCTGTACGAGCTCTACGACGCGCAGTACAGCTCTTCGGGCTCGACGGCGGGCTCCGGGGCGATATGGAACCTCAATTCCAACGCCCTGCGCCCCAGCGGCTGGACGTCAGCCGACGCCGCGGGTCTCCCGATCCTGCCCGGCCTGGTGCGCTACGACGAGGTGCAGTCGGGCGCGATCACCCACGCCATCCGCATGACGGCCGAGTCGACGGATACGTCCTACGTCTGGCCGGCCCGCCATGAAGCGGGGACCTCCAGCAATCCGGACCTCCCTCCGATGGGCGCCCGCTTCCGCCTGAAGGCCAGTTATGACATCTCCGGCTACTCGCCCCAGGCGCAAGTCGTGCTCCGGGCCATGCAGCAGTACGGCCTGATCCTGGCGGACAACGGGTCCAACTGGTACTTCGGCGGGACGGCGGATCCGGCGTGGCCGAGCGCACTCGTCAACGAGCTCAAAGGGGTGCCGGCGAGCGAATTCGAGGCCGTCGACGAGTCGTCGCTGATGGTCGATCCGAACTCCGGGCAGGCGCGCCAGACCGGCGGCCCGGCTTCGTGTTCGGCCGCCCCGGGCTACCGCCTGGCCGCCGCCGACGGCGGCGTCTTCTCCTTCTGTGCGCCGTTCTACGGGAGTATGGGCGGGCACACCCTCAACCAGCCCATCGTCGGCATGGCCGCCACCCCCGTCGGCGGCGGCTACTGGCTGGTGGCCAAGGACGGCGGCGTCTTCAGCTTCGGTGATGCCGGCTTCTATGGCTCCACCGGCGCCATCCATTTGAACCAGCCCATCGTCGGCATGGCCGCCACCCCCGCCGGCCGGGGTTACTGGCTGGTGGCCGCCGACGGCGGCGTCTTCAGCTTCGGTGATGCCGCCTTCTACGGCTCCACCGGCGCCATCCATCTGAACCAGCCCATCGTCGGCCTGGCCGCCACCCCCGGCGGCGGCGGCTACTGGCTGGTGGCCAAGGACGGCGGCGTCTTCAGCTTCGGTGATGCCGCCTTCTACGGCTCCACCGGGAACCTCCACCTGGTCCAGCCCATCGTCGGCCTGGCCGCCACCCCCGGCGGCGGCGGCTACTGGCTCGTGGCGAGGGACGGTGGCGTCTTCAGCTTCGGCGACGCCCCCTTCGACGGCTCCGCCGGCAACGTGCCCCTCGACGCGCCGATCGTGGGCATGGCGGCCACCCCCGACGGCGGCGGCTACTGGCTGGTGGCGGCCGACGGCGCCGTCTTCACCTACGGGGATGCCCCCTTCGACGGCTCCGCCGGATCAAACGGCCTGGTGGCGCCCATTGTGGCCGCGGCCGGCTGAGCGCCGACGGACTGGGCTCAGCGCGGCAGCCGGAGCGTGCGCCGGTAGACATTGGTCTCGCGGCGTGCAAAGCCCATACGCAGATAGAGGCGGTTGGCCGCCTCGCGCTCGGGGCGCGAGGTCAGGTCCACCGTGCGGGCACCCTGCTCCTGGGCGCGCTCGAGTGCCGCGGCGACGAGTGCGCTGGCTATGCCGGCACCCCGGGATTCGTCGTCGACGACCACATCTTCGATCCAGGCGCGGATGCCCGTCGGAAGCATGAAGATGGCCAGGGTGAGCATGCCCACCACGTGGGCATCCCCACCTCCGTTGGTCGCCACCAGGAGCGTGGTGGCGGGGTCGGCGACAATCCGGCGCAGCTGTTCGAGCGTGGGCGGAGGGGACGAATGCGAGAGCTGCGGGATCAGCCGTGCCGCGGCGTCCCGCAGGGCGTCGTCGGCGGTCTCCGCCTCCCGGATGGTGAGTGGATCTCCCCCGGTCATCAGATCTTCTGGGCGTCGCCCCGCCACATCGGCTGGCGGACGCTGTCGTAGAGGACGTCCCTGTGTTCGCCTCCCAGCGCGGCGAAGACGACATCGGCCCAGCGCTCCGACCCGACGATCGGCGAGGGCATGGTGTCGCGGGTGAACCAACCGACGTCGCTGCACTCGAGGGGATGGGGGGCCAACGTGCCCCCGGTGGCGCGGCAGTAGAACAGGAGCGAGTAGAGCGGCACCCGAGTGAAGCCGAGTCGCAGCCCGTCGAGGACTGCGATGAGGCGCACCGGTTCCACCTCGATGCCGGTCTCCTCTTCCACCTCTTTGACCACCACCTCGGCCGCGGAGTACCCGACGTCACACCACCCGGTCGGGTAGAGCCAGATCCCCGAGTCCGCCCGCTGGATCAACAGGAGCTCTCCCTCGTCGTTTCCCACGGCGGCGCCGACGGCCACCTTCGGGGTGACGTAGCCCGGGACGCCCTTGCCCACGGTGTCCATCCATTCCTGCACCAGCCCGCCGGCGGCGTCGCCGTCCCGTGGCTCCTCGTCGGCCTCGGAACGGATGTCCGCGGCCACCTTGAGGATCTCCTCGAAGCGTTCTTGCTCGTACAGGCTCTCGGTGAAGCCCAGACCCGTGCGGGCGATGCCCGCCAGGCTCTCGCTCCAGCGCAGGAGGGTCTTGAGGGGGACAGTGCGATCCACGGCTGATGACGCTACCGCGCCCCGCCCGGTGAGCCAGAATGGCCCGTGCCCGTAAACGAGGATTGTCGCCACTATGTGATGCGGACCACTCCCCGGGGCGACCGCCTGGAACGGTGCAAAGTGGACGCCAACGAGCCGCTCCCGTTCGCCTGCCCGGACGGCTGCCTCTTCTACGAGCCCCGTAGGGTGTCCCAGGCCGGCTGGCAGGTGCGCCGCAAGGACGAGGGGGGACCGCCGCCCGCCCGGTAGGTCCGCCCGGTGGAGCGGGTTCCCGTTGCCTAGCCCTCCAGCAGGTCGCCCAGCAGGTCGACGGCGATGCCCTCCTGGCGCAGCCATTCGACGGCGGACTCGACCTGGAGGGCGTCCCCTTCCAGCTCGCAGACGATCCACCCCCGATGATCCTCGACGTCGGCCCGGCGGATGTTGGGCTCCACGTCGAACCGGCGGACCAGGGTGGCGAGGACCGGTCGGCGCACCTCGGACTCGGGAAAGGTCAGCTTCACCCGTACCTGGCTCACGGGGTGCCCTCTGTTTCGCCGGCCGTCCCGCTGGCTGTGCTGCGGGCCGGGCCACCGGCCGGGCCGCCGGCCATGGCCACTTCACCCAGCATCCGGTTCATGCTGCCCGACGTGAAACCCTCCAGGTCCAGGGCGACGAAGCGAAAACCGGCGGACTGCACGGCCGCCACGACCTCATGTCGGCGGGCCAGCACGGCGCCGAGGACCTCCGCCTCGAACTCGAGGCGGGCGGCCGGGCCGTGGTGGCGCACCCGGAGCTGCCCGAACCCCAGCGCACGCAGTGCCGCCTCTGCCGCGTCGACCGCCTCGAGGCGACCGAGGGTGACCGGGGTCCCGTACGGCAATCGCGAGGCCAGGCAGGCGGCCGCCGGCTTGTCCCAGGTGCGCAGGCCGAGCTCCCGCGACACGTGCCGGATGTCGTCCTTGGTGAATCCGGCCTGCACCAGCGGGAAGGTCGCCCCGGCCCCGGCGGCGGCCTCTTGGCCGGGTCGATGGTCGCCCAGATCGCTCACGTTCACCCCCAGCACCACGTGGGCCGACTCGGCCTCGGCGAGGGGTCCGAGCACCGCCATCAGCGCCGTCTTGCACCGGCCGCACCGGTCGGCGCCGTTGGCCACGTACGCCGGGTCCTGCATTTCGTCGGTGGGGACGCCCACCCAGCGCAGATCCCACTCCTGCGCCAGGGCGCGGCAGTCATCCGCCTCCGCGGCGGCCAGCGAGGGGGACAATGCCGTCGCGCACAGCACCTGCGCTCGGCCGAGGGTGTCCTGCGCCACCTTGGCCAGCAAGGCGGAGTCCGCCCCACCGCTGAAGGCCACCACCACCCGCCCCAGCTGGCGCAGCTCGTCGCGCAGCACCGGGAGGGAGGCCGTCATGCCGCCCCACCGGGCGCGCTCTGGCCCAGGGACGTCAGCACCTCGTCGAGGTCACCCACCATGCCGGCGTAGAAGGGGCCGAACTCGGCGTAGCGGGACGATGCCTCGTCGAAGCGCATTTCGTAGACACAGTCCTTGAGATCGTCCGGGTGCACGCCGAAGAGGGTGACCCCCCACTCGAAGTCGTCCAACCCGGTGGATCCGGTGATGACCTGGAGAATCCTCCCGTGGAAGGTCCGGCCGACCTTGCCGTGTCCCACCATCAGCTCTTTCCGGCTTTCGAAGTCGAGGCTGTACCAGTTGTGCTCGGCCCACCGGCGCTTCGACATGGGATAGAAGCAGAAGGCCGACTTGCCCTCGGGGGGCAGCTGGGGGAAGAGGCGGGCCTGGCGCATCTCGTCGGGGACGCCGGCCGCGTACTCGGAGATCTCGGTCAGGGAGAAGTAGGAGGCCACGGGCACAGCACCCGACGCCTGAACCTCGGTCTGGAAGGCCCGCAGGCGCCAGAGGTCGGGGCCGAGAACCATGAGCCCGAGGTCGGCCTTATGGCCGAGGAGAGCGGCCGAGACGACCTGGTAGCCGTCCGCCTGCGCCGATTTGACCGCCTGACGGACGACCTCGGCGTCGAAGCCGGAGGCGGAACCGGGGTCGGGCCCGGGGCCGGAGGGGACGTGGCAGAACAGGTGGAGCACGGCCTGGCCCACCGAGGGGGCGAGCGGAGGGTCGGGGGGCACACTGAGCAGTGTAGGGAACGAGGACGTGCATGCCCGCCCAGGCCTGACTGCACCCGTCCCCGGGAACGCGACAGAGCGCCCCCGAAGGGGCGCCCTGTCCTTTTTCGACTGGTACGACTTCGCGTACCACTTCGTACGGCACTGCCGCCGTCCGGACGGGCTGGCCGACCGGGCTGCGACTCTTGAGGCTTCGTCTAGTAGTCGTCCATCCCGCCGGGCATACCGCCGCCGGCGTTCTCTTCGGGCTTGTCCACAATGACGGCCTCGGTGGTGAGGAACAGGGCCGCGATGGAGGCCGCGTTCTGCAACGCCGAGCGGGTCACCTTGGCGGCGTCGATGACGCCATCCTTGAAGAGGTCCCCGTACTCGCCGGTGGCGGCGTTGAGGCCGTGGGCACCCTTGAGGTGGCGCACCTTGTCGACGATGACGCCACCTTCGAGACCGGCGTTGACGGCGATCTGCTTGAGAGGCTCCTCGACGGCCTTGGCCACAATGCGGGCCCCGGTCGCCTCGTCACCCTCGAGCTTCTCGGCCCGCTCGAGGATGGCCGCCTGCGCACGCAGCAGGGCCACGCCTCCACCGGGAACGACGCCCTCTTCGATGGCCGCCTTGGTCGTCGAGACGGCGTCCTCAATGCGGTGCTTCTTCTCCTTGAGCTCGACCTCGGTGGCCGCGCCGACCTTGATCACCGCGACGCCGCCGGACAGCTTGGCCAGGCGCTCCTGCAGCTTCTCCCGGTCGTAGTCGGAGTCGGTGTTCTCGATCTCGGCCTTGATCTGGTTGATCCGGCCCTTGATGTCGGCCTCGGTGCCCGCACCTTCGACAATGGTGGTCTCGTCCTTGGTGATGACCACCTTGCGGGCGGTGCCCAGCAGGTCGAGGGTGACGTTCTCCAGCTTCAGGCCGACCTCTTCGGTGACCACTTGGCCGCCGGTGAGGATGGCGATGTCCTGGAGCATGGCCTTGCGGCGCTCGCCGAAGCCCGGAGCCTTGACGGCGACCGAGCGGAACGTGCCGCGGATTTTGTTGACGACCAGGGTGGCCAGGGCCTCGCCCTCGACGTCCTCGGCGATGATCAGCAGCGGCTTGCCGCCCTGCATCACCTTTTCGAGGACCGGGAGAAGGTCACGGACGGCGGTGATCTTCGAGCCGACGAGGAGCACGTAGGCGTCCTCGAGGACGGCCTCCATGCGCTCGGGGTCGGTCACGAAGTACGGGGCGATGTAGCCCTTGTCGAAGCGCATCCCCTCGACCAGGTCCATGTCCATGCCGAAGGTCTGCGACTCCTCGACGGTGATGACGCCATCGCGGCCCACCTTGTCGATGGCCTCGGAGATCATTTCGCCGATTTCGGTGTCGGCGGCCGAGATGGACGCCACCTGGGCGATCTGCGACTTGGACTCGGTCTCCTTGGAGATGGCGTGGATGGAGGCTACGGCAGTCTCGACTGCGGCCTCGATGCCCCGCTTGAGCGACATCGGGTTGGCCCCGGCCGCCACGTTGCGCAGGCCCTCGCGGACCATGGCCCAGGCCAGGACGGTGGCCGTGGTGGTCCCGTCACCGGCGACGTCGTCGGTCTTCTTCGCTACTTCCTTGACCAGCTCGGCCCCGATCTTCTCGAAGGGGTCCTCCAGGTCGATCTCCTTGGCGATGGAGACCCCGTCGTTGGTGATTGTGGGGGCGCCCCACTTCTTGTCGAGCACCACGTTGCGGCCTTTGGGGCCGAGGGTGACACGCACGGCGTCCGCCAGCTTGTTCATGCCGGTTTCGAGTTTCCGCCGGGCTTCCTCATCGAAGGCGATCAGCTTGGACATCTGGTGTGTTCCTCCATCACTCTGCTGGCCCATCGAGGGCCATTAGCACTCTCATCTGTCGAGTGCTAATAGGAAACCACGCCACGACGCCGCGCGCAAGGGCAGCCGCAACCGCCCTGCTCAGACGGGTTACCCTCCGGCGACGGCGGGGACGATGGAGAGCGTCTGCCCCTCCGCAATGGGCGTTGCAAGCCCCTCCAGGAAGCGCACGTCCTCGTCGGCCAGGAACACATTGACGAAGCGACGCAGCTGGCCGGAGTCGTCGAAGAGGCGCTCGGCCAGACCGGGGTGCGCCGCATCGAGGGCCTTGAGGGCGTCCCCGACGCTGGTCGCCTCCACCTGGACCTCGCCCGATCCGCCCGTGAAGGTGCGCAGCTGGGTGGGGATGCGGATAGTCAGGCTCATCGGTAACTCCTCAGTGAGGTGAGTGCGAGTCCAGCGCGGCGTCGAAGGCAGCCAGGGTGGGCGTGATCGTAGCGGTGGGCCCGGTGTAGTCCGACAGCGCTTCCACCGTCTTGAGTCCGTGCCCGGTGACCAGCGCCACCACCCGTTCGTCGCGGCGGACCGCGCCGGACGCCGCCAGCTTGGCCAGCGTGGCAATGGTCACACCCCCGGCCGTTTCGGCGAAGATCCCCTCGGTGCGCGCCAGCAGGCCGATCGCTTCCACCACCTCGTCGTCGGTCACCGAGGCACAAGACCCCCCGCTCTCGCGCATGGCCGCCAGGGCGTACCAGCCGTCGGCCGGGTTGCCGATGGCCAGCGACTTGGCGATGGTCTTGGGCTTGACAGGCCGGATGGCATCGGTGCCCTGGGCGAAGGCGGTCGCCACCGGCGAGCATCCCTCGGCCTGCGCACCGGAGACCCGGACGTGGGGCACCTCGTCGAGCAACCCGACCTTGCCCAGCTCGGCGAACCCCTTGGCCACCTTGGTCAACTGGCTGCCCGAGCCGATCGGGACCACCACGTGGTCGGGCGCCTGCCACCCGAGCTGCTCGGCGATCTCGAAAGCGAGCGTCTTGGAGCCCTCGGCGTAGTACGTCCGCACGTTCACGTTGACGAACGCCCAACTGGGACGCTCGCTGGTCAGTTCGGCGCAGAGCCGGTTGACGTCGTCGTAGGTCCCCTCGACGGCGATGACGGTTCCCCCGTAAATGGTGGTCATGGTCACCTTGGCCCGTTCCAGGTCGTGCGGGATCAGGACGACCGACTCCATGCCCGCCCGGGCGGCGTGCGCGGCGACCGAGTTGGCCAGGTTTCCCGTGGAGGCGCAGGCGGCCACCTTGAACCCGAGCTGGCGTGCCTTGGTCAGGGCGACCGAGACCACCCGGTCCTTGAACGACCCGGTGGGATTGGCCGTGTCGTCCTTTATCCACAGCTCGCCCAGGCCGAGCTCCGCCGCCAGGCGGTCGGCCCGTACCAGGGGCGTGAACCCGGCACCGAGATCGACCGGTGTCTCGTCGCTGACCGGGAGCAGGTCCGCGTAGCGCCAGATCGTCCGCGGCCCGGCGGCGATGCGCTCGCGACTGACCGTGGCGGCAATCCGCTCGTAGTCGTAGGCAACCTCCAGCGGCCCGAAGCAGTAGTCGCAGACGTGCAGGGCCTCGGCGGGGAATTCGCGGGCACATTCCCGACAACGCAAACCGGTGACAAAATCGACCATTTGGTCCTCCTCATCGATCGGGCATTGGCACCTGTTGCCCCCGGAAAGGAGTGCAGCGGTTGCCGCGACGTCGACGGGCCCGTCCCTCAGTCGCTCTGGATGATGTCGTCAATGGTAGCGCCTGGGTCCCGCCGCCTGCCAACGCCCTCCGGGGAGCCGGTGGCCTGCCGGCCCTTTGCGCCCGGCGGGTACCATTACTCCAGCATGTCGGGACGCAGAGACGGAGGAGGGGCGAGCCCCCGAACCTTCCACCACGGGGACTTCCCTTCGGCCAAGGTGCTGGAGGCCAAGGCCGGACGCACCGTTTCGGTGTGCATCCCGGCCCGCGACGAGGGGTCCACCGTCGGCTCCGTGGTCCGGGCCGTGGTGCAGCCGTTCCTGGCCTCGGCGGGAGGGAACGGGCTCGTCGACGAGGTGCTGGTGCTCGACGACGGCTCCAGCGACGACACGGCGGAGCAGGCCGCCGACGCCGGAGCGCGAGTGGTGCGCGGCGTCGACGGCGACGGCGGCAAGGGGCAGGCGATGGCGGCCGCCCTCGCCGCGTCCCACGGCGACCTGGTGGTCTTCCTCGACGCCGACGTGGCCAACACGACCCCTGCCTTCGTCACCGGCATGCTCGGACCGCTCCTGTTCTTCGACGACATCGCCCTCGTGAAGGGCTTCTACACCCGCCCGCTCCACGGTGATCCCACCGGCGGGGGCCGCGTCACCGAACTGGTGGCCCGACCGGTACTCGAGCTGCTCTTCCCCGAGCTGTCCGAGGTACGCCAGCCGCTGGCCGGGGAGACGGCCGCGCCCCGCGGGGTGTTCGAGAAGGTGGGGTTCGCCGACGGCTACGGGGTCGAGCTCGGCCTCCTCATCGACGTGGCCCAGCAGATGGGGCCGGGCGCCCTGGCCCAGGTGGACCTGGGCGTGCGGATCCACCGCAACCGGCCCCTCCACGAGCTCCGCCCCCAGGCCACCGACGTGTTGCGTGCCGCCCTCTCCCGCGCCATCCGCTGAGCCGGTGGCGGCGAACGACTGCATCGTCGTCTCCAATCGCGGCCCGCTCTCCTTTCGCTTCGATCCTGACGGCGCCCTGGTCGCCGTCCCCGGCGGCGGTGGGCTCGTGTCCTCCATCGCGCCGTTGCTGGCCGGCACCGGGGCGACCTGGGTCTCGGTGACCATGGGGGCCGCCGACCGCGCCGCGGTCGAGCAGGGCCGCATGGTGGACGACAGCTTCACCCTGCTCCCCGTCGCCATCGATGACGAGACCTACAGGTCGGCCTACGACGTCGTCGCCAACACCACCTTGTGGTACCTGCATCACCATCTGTTCGATCTGCCCCGCCGGCCCCGCTTCGACCGGCACTGGCGGCTGGCGTGGGACGGCTACCGCCGGTACAACCAGGTCGTCGCCGACACCGTGATCGACCGGGCCCCGCAGGGTTCGACGGTCCTCGTACAGGACTACCACTTCTCCCTCCTCGGCGCGATGTTGGCGGCGGCCCGCCCGGACCTACGCGCCGTGCACTTCTGCCACATCCCCTTCGCCGACCCCAACATGGTGCGCGTCCTACCCGAGGCCGCCGTCGGGGAGCTCCTGGCCGGCCTGGCCGGATTCGTGGCCTGCGGCTTCCATGCCCACCGGTGGGAGGCCGCATTCCGGGCCTGCTACGCCGACCCGGTCCTGGCCGAACTGGCCGGGACCGCTACGGCGCCGCCCTCGTTCGTCTCGTCGCTCTCCTCGGATCACGAGGGTCTCGTCGCCGAGGCGGCCAGCCCCGAATGCGCCCGGTCGGTGGAGGCCCTGCGGGCCGAAGCCGGCGGGCGCCGCATCGTCCTGCGGGTCGACCGCGTCGAGCTCTCCAAGAACATCGTGCGCGGGATGCTGGCTTTCGAGGAGCTCCTGATGGCGTACCCGCAATGGCGGGACGAGGTGGTGCACATCGCGCTGGTGTACCCGTCGCGACAGGGGCTGGCCGACTATCTCGCCTACGGGGCGGAGGTGACGCACACGGCGGAGCGGATCAACCACGCCTGGGGGACCCCGACGTGGACGCCCATCGTCTTGCACGTCGAAGACGACCGCCCCCGGTCGCTGGCCTCGCTGACCATCTTCGACGTCCTGCTGGTCAACCCGGTGCGCGACGGCCTCAACCTGGTGGCCAAGGAGGGCTCGCTGCTCAACGGCGCCGACGGCGTGCTCGTCCTCTCCCACGAGGCCGGAGCATGGGAGGAGCTGTCCGAGGCCGCGTTAGGGGTCAACCCCTTCGACGTGGCGGGGACGGCCGACACCTTGCACCGGGCGCTCTCGATGGACCCGGCGGAGCGCCGGGCCCGCGCCGCCCGCTTGCGCTCCCTGGTCCTGGGGAGAACCGCCGCGGACTGGCTGGACGATCAGCTCGCCGCGGCGGCGCAGTAACTCAGTCGCTGACCGCGGCCGCCTGCGCCAGCTGCTCCAACAGCGTGAATGCACCCGCCGGACCCTCCACCACGAGGTCGGACCGCGCCGCCACCAGCTCATCGCTCTCGGCATCGACCACGGCGATCCGAGCCACCGCCACCCCCCGAGTCGCCAGCTCGGCCACGGCATCGAATGCCGGAAGATCCCCGAGGTCGTCGCCGAACACCGCCACGGCCCGCATCCCCTCCGTCAACGAACGGACGACCGTGCCCTTGTCGACGTCGAGGGGGGGCCTGAGCTCGAGGGACATCCGTCCCTGAGAGACCCGCAGCCCGTGCCCGGCTTCCTCCCGGGCTGCGAATGCCTGCGCCCACGCACCGCTCTCAGGAGCGTGGCGCCAGTGCAGCGTCACCGTCAGACCTTTCGGCTCGACGTAAATGCCTATGGGCGCCTCGGCCCGGGCCCGGTCCACGACGTCGGCGATCAGGGGCTCCCAGGGCCGGGCGTCGGGACCTACGTGGCCCAGGCCGTACAGGCCGACGAGCGTGACGCCGGCGGGTGAGCCCAGGACTTCGTGGAGGAAGTCCGCCGGGCGCCCCGAGATCACGGCGACGAGGGCGAAGCGGGCGGCCAGGCGGGCCAGCAACGCCGGCACGCCCGGCCACGGGCGGGCCCCGACGGGGTCGGGCACGATGGGTGAGAGCGTGCCGTCGAAGTCGAGGCAGAGAGCACTGTGACCGGGGTCCTCGGCTAAGGGGAGAAGGATCTCGGGCAGGGCACCCATGACGGGCGCAGGGATCAGGAGCCCGCGACCAGATCGGAACCGGCGACCACCACCACGTCGTCGTGGCTGACTCCGGTGACGGGCACTGCGGTGGTCAGCGGGAGCACGACCGCCGGTTTGAGCGTCAGTGTGGCGGCGATGGCGGCGGCGGCGGCCTGTTGACCCGCGGCGTAATACACCGAGGAGGTGGCCTCAGTGGTGGCCGCGTCCACGGGAGCCTGGACCGCCCACCCCTGTGAGGTCAGGACCTGGGAGTAGTGCGCCGCCAGCCCGTTCGTCTGGGTTGCATTGGCCACCACCACGGTGACCGAACTGTGCGGGACCGTCGTGGTCGTCGTGGTGGACGCGGGCTTGCCCGGTGCCGTGGTGGAGGTGGTGGTGGTCGCCGGCGGCGTGGCGGCGTTGCCGCTCACCGTGGGGCGGGTGCCGATCGCCACCAGGGCAATCGCCGCCACGACGAAGAGGACCAGCACGACAAAGGCTCGCACCGGTGCGATCCCGGCACCACCCCGCCCGTTCGAACCGCCACCGCCCGAATCACCGTGACCCGAATCTCCGTGACCGGAATGAGGAGGTTCAGAGGTCATCGGGTGTCCAGCCTGACGTGCCGACTGCCCCGACGCAAGCCTTTCGCCTCCCGCCCCGGTAACCGAGTCCCGAGCTGTGCGGACTTTCGCCGGCCGGATCTAACGTGGACCTATGCGCTTCGCCTTCAAGACCTCGCCGCAGAATACGACCTGGGAAGACATGCTCGCCGTGTGGAAGGAGGCCGACGACGTCGAGCTGTTCGAGTCGGGTTGGACCTTCGACCACTTCTATCCGATCTTTTCCGACAGCACCGGGCCCTGCATGGAGGGATGGGTCACCCTGACGGCGCTGGCCCAGGCAACGACTCGCCTGCGCATGGGAACTCTGGTGACCGGCATCCATTATCGCCACCCGGCGATCCTGGCCAACATGGCGACCACCCTCGACATCGTGTCCGGGGGCCGGCTGGAACTCGGCATCGGGGCCGGCTGGAACGAGGAGGAGTCAGGGGCCTACGGGATCGAGCTGGGCACGCCGGGCCAGCGCAGCGACCGTTTCGAGGAGGCGTGCGAGGTGATCGTCGGGCTTCTCACGCAGGAGACGACGACCTTCAAGGGCCGGTACTACGAGCTCAGCGAGGCCCGCAACGAGCCCAAGCCGGTGCAGCGCCCCCATCCGCCGATCTGCGTGGGCGGGAGCGGTGAAAAGAGGACGCTCCGCACCGCCGCCCGGTTCGCCCAGCATTGGAATTTCGTCGGTGGCACGCCGGAGGAGTTCGCTCGCAAGCGCGACATCCTGCATCAGCACTGCGAGGATCTGGGCCGCGACCCGGCGGAGATTCTCCTCTCCAGTCACGTCCGATTCGCCGGGGACGCGAACGCGGTGGCCGCGGAGGCCGCCGCGTTGGCAGAGGTCGGCGCCGGGCTGGGCATCGTCTACCTCCCACCGCCACTGGACCCGGGCGTGCTCGAGCCGATAGCCAACGCCTTGCGGGAGCTTGCCTCACACAACACCGACGCCGGTTAATCCCGGATTCTCGTGGCACACAGCAGCCACGCACGCGCACCCTCGGGATCGATGGTGATCTCGATCCTGGAGTGCTCGAGGGAATTGATGCGCCACCCGTCGGCGAAGCTCGATTCGATCTCTGTGCGGCTGATCCGTCGCGGCCCCCAATCACCGGGCTGCTGATCGCTGAAACACAGCATGAGGTAACGCCCGCCGGGAGCGACGATCGCAGTGAGGTTTCTGACGTAGATCGCCCGATCGTCGTCGTCGAACGCGTGGAACAGACCGCAGTCCAACACGGTGTCGTAGTGCTCGTTTCCGGTCTGCGGCTCCAACGCGTCGCGCACCACGAAGCTGGCTGCCAGGTTTCGGTCCTTGGCCTTCTGCTCGGCGAGGGCAATAGCCCGGGGTGATGAATCGATCCCGGTGGCATCGAGGCCGAGTTCGGCTGCCATGAGTGCATGCTCACCCGTCCCGCACCCAATGTCGAGGACTCGACCACTCAGGTCGCCCGAACGGGCCAGGGCCACAAAAGCCGGTTGCGGGTGCCCGATATCCCACGGAGGGGTGCTCCCTTTCCCGTAGACCCCGCCGTGAAGGTCGGCCCAGGTCTGATGCGCGCGCGGGACGTCTTCCATGGGCCCAGGTTATTGGCCGGAGATGGGCGGCCTCATTCCTCGAACCGCTACCGTGGCCGAATGAGCAGCCCTCGAGTGCCCGGTGGGGTGGTGCACCAGCTTCCACCAGACCTGCGCAAGGCGCTGGTAGCCAACCCCGCGGCGCTCGACGCCTGGAGGGACATCACGCCCCTGGCCCGCAACGAGTTCATCTGCTGGGTGGAAGATGCCAAGCAGGAAATGACTCGGGAGCGCCGCATCCGGCGAACCGGAGAAGAGCTCGAGGAAGGCCAGCGACGACCTTGCTGCTGGCCGGGATGCACACACCGCGAGCGCACCGGCCGCTGAATTGCCTTCACGCGGGGTCCGGACTTCAAGGAGATGTGAGTGGCGATACGGGCGGTGATGTTCGACTTCGGGGGTGTCATCTCGAGTAGCCCCTTCGAGGCGTTTGCACGCCTCGAGACCGAGCACGGCCTTCCTCCGGGTTTCATCCGCACCGTCAATGCGACCAATCCGCATGACAATGCGTGGGCCAGATTGGAACGAGGCGAACTCGGTGTCGACGCGTTCGGGCCGGAGTGGGCCACAGAGGCGCGCACCCTCGGCCACGAGCTCGATGGCCGGCTTGTGCTCGAAAGGCTCGGGGGCGAACTCCGCCCGCAGATGGTGGCGGCCATCAAGACCTGCCGGACCACATACAAGACTGCGTGCTTGACGAACAACTTCGCGTTGGCCGAGCGCGTGGTCTCCGAGGAGGTGGCCGCGGTGTATGCGCTCTTCGATGCCGTCCTCGAATCACGCGTCCTGGGGATACGCAAACCCGATCCCCACTTTTACGAACTCGCCTGCGAGAGCCTTGGCGTAGAGCCGGAGGAGTCGGTGTTCCTCGACGACCTCGGGGTCAACCTCAAGCCAGCCCGGGCCCTCGGTATGCACACCATCAAGGTGACCGACCCCGACCAGGCTCTGGCGGAACTCGAGCGCCTCCTCGACCACCCCGTAGTGATCAGGTGAGATCGATCGAAGAAGACTCGATCCGGATCCCTGGGACTCGGAGGAGTGCTCTTGGTCATTGCACACTCCCCCGTGAGCAGTTTTCGAGAGGTGGGGCTCTGCGAGCCCTTCGCCGGGTCGCCGCGGGCCTGTCTCAGCGAATGGCGCTCCCGAAGCGGATGACGTTTCCGTCGGGGTCGGTGATGGAGCCCTCCCGCTTGCCGTAGTCCTCGTCACGAGGGCCGTCCACTTCGATCCCCGCCTCTCTCCACTCCTCGGCCACCCGGTCGGCCTCTTGACAGTGCAGGTAGAGAACGCCGCGACCCGGAAAATCGTCTTCGGCAGCTTGGGCAAGGTGGATGGTGAGATCGCGATCCCGGTGGGCAAAGGCGTAGGTGTCGTCGTGCATCGACATCTCAAAACCCGCACGCTCGAACCACGCGACCGAACGCGGCACATCTGCCACCTTGAAGATCGGCTCGAATCCCGTGACCAGCCACTTCCCGGTCATGAGCTGGACTTGGCCATCTCGCTGTCCATTCAGTCCGCCCAGACAGTCGTGGCAGATCGGCAGGTCGGGGTGTGATCGCAATCTGACCCACCAATCCACCGACATCGAACAGCAGCTGCACACCGCAGGCATGAGGACAAATGTAGACGGCCACCGGGCGGCGCTCGGGTGGTCGGGCGGGTTCTGGAAAACTCCTCGAATGGAACGCTCCTCTCGTCAGGGTGGTCGGAGTGCTCTGATCGCGAGCTACCTGCCGAGAGTGCTCGCCGGCGTGGGCGTAGCCGTTCTGACCGCAGCGGCTGTGCTCAGTCCATCGGATGCCCGAGCGGCCGCCTCCCAAGACTGGTCACCTTTCGTGCTGGTCAGCGGACTCATCCTCGTCGGCCTGGTGGCCGAGAACGACGGCCTTTTCGCCGCAGCCGGCCAGCAGCTGGCCAGAGCATCCACCAACGGCGGCGTCTTGTTCCTGGGCGCGACCCTCATGATCGGCACGGTCACCGCGGTGCTGAACCTCGACACGTCGGTGGCCTTTCTCACCCCTGTGCTCGTCTACACCGCCAGGAACAGGGGTGGGGGCGAGGCGCCACTGCTCTACGGGTGCCTCTTGCTCTCCAACGCGGGGTCACTCTTCCTCCCGGGCTCGAACCTCACGAACCTGATCGTTCTCGGGCACGTCCGACTCAGCGGCGCCGCCTTCCTCTCGCACATGTGGGCACCGGCTCTGGCCGCCCTCGCCGTGACGGCCCTTGTGGTCGCCGGCCTCGAACACCGTGCTCTGCGGACAACGACCGATGAGCTGCCGGCACCCGAGCGTGCGACCCTCGGACTCGGATTGCTGTCGATCGCCGTTGTCACGCTTCTCGTGCTGACCCTTCGCTCTCCGGCGCTGCCCGTCGCGATCGTCGGCGTCGTGGCGGTTGGCGTCCGGGTGGTTTCGGGCCGGGAACAGATGCGCCACGTGTCCGAAGTGCTCGGGATTCCTCTCCTCGTCGGCCTCTTTGGTGTCGCCGTGGCCCTCGGGACGTTGGGCCGGGTGTGGTCGGGTCCGAGCACCCTGTTGTCGCATCTCGATCTGTGGGGAACGGCAGGGCTCGCGGCCGCGACCTCGGTCCTGGTCAACAATCTCCCTGCCGCCTCTCTCCTGGCCGCGAGGACTCCGCATCATCCCTTTGCCCTGCTCATCGGGCTGAATCTCGGGCCCAATCTCTTCGTGAGTGGATCGCTGGCCTGGCTGCTGTGGCTGCGCTCGGCCAGGGCCGCAGGAGCGCGCCCCTCGATCGCCAGGGCAGTGCGCCTCGGTGTGGTCGCCGTCCCCATGTCGATGGTCGCCGCGGTCGGAGTCCTGATCGCCACCGGGGGCCACTAGCAAAGATCGGCATCTCTGCTGGCAGCCGGGCGGAAGCACTCTTCAACGAAGCGCACCTGCGGAGGAGGCGTCGACGCACGGCGTTAGGTGCCGCTCTTACCAGTTCAGCTCGGCGGTACCGGGTTCACCTCGGAAGCCGGCGCATACTGATTTCGCCGCCGGGTCCGCACCGGGGCCAGGCGGACGAGTGCGTTATAGGTCACCAAGGCGATGGCAAGGTGCATGCACAACAGCACCACCACGGCTTTGGCAGGCTGGCCCTGCTTCAAAATGTAGAGATCGGGAAGAAACAGGACGAGCGTGACCACGATGGCCAATCTGAAGAAGAGCCACCTCGGGGCCGACGAGATCCTCGTCACGACGGGCCACGCCACACAGGCGATGACAACCCCGATGATCGTCAGCTTGGAGTAGTCGCTGAATCGAAAGTGCACGTAGCCCTTGGTGGAGGGAAACGCTGCTTCGCCGATGGCCACCAGGGCGGCGTCCAGGGCCAGCGACCCAACCAAGGAGACCACCGTGGCGAGCACCAGGCTGGCAGTCGAGGGCTGACGGTGCGTCGGCGCGAAGTCGACCTTCAGAAGCCCCAGGGAGCGCTCGAGAATGGTGTCCGAGGCCAATGTTCTCCTCTCAAATTCGTTCGAACCGACTGCCGATGAAGCGAGTCCACGCCCGACTCGGGTGGATTCGAACTTCTCGAGTCCCGGTGCACTATGTCGCCGATTGCCCTGAGGGTACGGCGAGTTTATTACACCAAGATGAAGACGGATGGACGAGGGGCCCGGTCGGCGCCGAACCAACGACCGGCGCCCCGGGTGGGGTGCTCCCGAGAAGGGAGGGCTCGGGGGCTTCCCGTACACCGCCTGGGCCTTTGGCCGCCGGTGAGCGGTGCCAGCGGACCTCCATGTGCGCGCCACCCAGCTCGGCCTGGCCGACACGCCACTCGCCTCCCGTGGCCCGGACGACCGAGTCAGCGATCGCGAGGCCGAGACCGGCCCCACTGCCCTTGTCGGTCGCCCGATGAAAGCGGTCGAAGAGTTTGGAGCGCTCCTCCGGCGCGATGCCGGGGCCACTGTCGTCCACGGTCAGACTCACCCGATTGCCGTCAACGGTCACCGCGATCCGCACGGTGCCTCCCGGTCCGGCGTAGCGGCAGGCGTTGTCCACCAGTACCGCGGCCAGACGGTCGATCCATTCCGGCGGGGCGTTGATCCACGGCGGATTTGGGCCCTCCTCCCCCACAAACAGAGCTATCCCGTCGCGTTGGGCCACAGCAGAGAAGCGGTCGGCACACGCCGCCGCGATCGCTGCGACGTCCACCGGCTCGTCTCCGGGAGGTGGCGGCTCGGAGTCGAATCGTGCGAGCCAGAGCAGGTCCTCGACGATGTCGCGCAGGCGCATGCTCTCCCGTCCGACCCTCTCGAGCGTGGCCCGGTAGTCGTCACCACTTCTCGAGTCCTGAAGGGAGAGCGTCACCTCCGCCTCGATGACGCTCAGCGGCGTCCGGAGCTCGTGGGACGCGTCGGCCGTAAATTCGAGCTGACGTCGACGAGACAGCTCCACCGGGCTGGCCGCTTTGACCCCGATGAGCAGGGTTCCGAAGAACACGGCCACGAGGAGTAGCGGTCCCGCGATCGCCTCTGACAACAACAGGTCGGACTCGACATGGTCGACGTTGGCCAGGCTCTGGGCCGCCACGAACCAGGCGTCACCGTTGCGTTCGGCTTGCAGCCTGAAGCTCCCACTTCCAAGGTGAGCCTCATGCGACCGATTCGACGCCGACCAGGCGGACGGAGGGAGCGCGGGCGCGCCCGGAGTGAGCGGGGTTGAAATTCCACTACTCGTCACCCTCCACAAGAACACCGGTGCGTCGTCCGCGTCGTGCACGTTGTCGTAGTCGTCGATGGATCCCGCGGTGGTGGAATGGCCGACGACCTGGAGCAACCGTTGCTGCAGCCGGGTGTCGATCTGACCCACGAGGCGATGCCGGTCGACGATGTCGAAGCCGGCGACGACGCAGACGTACATGGCCCCGATGACCACCGTGGCCACGACCGCCACGCGGGCGGCATGGGCCATGTGCGGTCGGCCCCAAAGTGGGCCGGCCTTCATGACGGCACCATCCGATAGCCGATGGCCCTGACGGCTTCGATCTTGGCCCCGCTGCTGGCGATCTTGGCCCGTAGCCGGGCCAGATGGACATCAAGGGTGTTGGACCCGAGCGCGTCCGCCTCTTCGTTCCACACGGCCAACGCGATCGAACGACGGGACACGATTGCCGGGGAACGCTGCATCAAAACCTCCAAGAGCGCGAGCTCGGTGGCGGTCAGGCGGGGTTGGACCGAACCGATGCTGACCTGTCGGGTGACGGAGTCGAGCGACAGGTCGGCCACCTTGATCACGCGGGATTGCATGGCTTCTCCCCGGCGCTGCAGCGCCCGCACCCGGGCCAGAAGTTCGGAGAAATGGAACGGTTTGACCATGTAGTCGTCCGCCCCCTCGTCCAGTCCGGTCACCCGATCACGCGCCGTGTCACGTGCCGTCAGCATGAGGATGGGAAGGGCAGAGCCTCGACGGCGCAATCGCTGGGTGACTTCGAGGCCACTGACCTTGGGCATCCGCCAATCGAGAATGGCGACCTCGTACTCGTAGGTGTCCAGGTAGCGCAACGCCAGTTCGCCGTCCTCGACGGCGTCCACCGCATATCCGCTCTCCCGCAAGCCACGCTCGAGCACCGAACGCAGCCCCTCATCGTCCTCGGCGACGAGCACTCTCATGCAGACTGTCTACCCGCAGATCATGACGTGGACATGACGGCCGGACCGACCGATCCTGGTCCCGCGTAATCCTGGCGTAAGTCCGCCTCGTAGGGTGAAAGGGTGCCCGGGGCCCAAATCCGCACACCACGTTCGAGTGGTAATCGAAGCCCTCGAATCGACGTCCTACGCCCTCACGCGCGGCCCGGGATGCGTCTTGGGGTATCCACAGGGGGTTCTCAGGCCCCGATTACGCCCCACTGCTTGTATGGACCGATGCGGTACCCAGGGCAAGACCGGTGAGCGCGGCACCCCGGTTCAACTCTCCCGAGACCAGGGGCCGCGCCGACGCCCGCCTCCGGCGGGTGACCCGAGCCGCGGCCCTTCTGGCGGCCGGGGCGACCGCCGCCATCGGCGTGGTGGTGGCCAAAGAGCACCCCGGCGCCAGCGCGACCTCCCCCACCGTCCCGGCTCAGAACCCTTCGGCGTCGCGCCCCTCGACGACAACCACGTCGCCGCCGATCACGGTATCGCCGCCCACCCCGACGGGGTCGCGTCCGCTCGTCACCTCGGGCGGTACGTCGCGATGAGCACGTCCGCCCAGCCGTCGGCGCAACCCAGTCTGACGGCGCGATCATTCCGCGCCCTGGGCACGACGGCCACCGTGGTCGTGCCGGATCCATCGCGCGCAGACCGGGCCCACCTCATCCTGCGCGCCGAGATCGAGGCGATCGACCTTGCCTGCAGTCGCTTTCGCTCCGACTCAGAGCTGGCGCACCTCCACGCCAACGCGGGCCGCACCGTCAAAGTTTCCTCGCTTCTGTTCGAAGCGCTCGATGTCGCCTACTCGGTGGCCGAGAGAACCCACGGGGCGGTCGACCCGACGGTCGGTAACGCCATCGAGGCGCTCGGTTACGACCGTGACTTCGAACAGATCGAGTCTCGCCCGCTCCCGATGGCTGATCCGGGCCCGGTCGCCGGGTTCAGACACCTCCACCTCGACCGCAAACTGAGGACGGTGCGGATTCCGAGGGGCGTCCGCCTCGACCTCGGATCATCGGCCAAGGCCTTCCTCGCCGATCGGGCGGCCGCCCACGTCGCAGTCGAACTCGGCTCGGGATCGCTCGTCAGCATTGGGGGCGACGTTGCGGTCGCGGGCGAGCCACCACCAGAGGGGTGGGCCATCGGCATCGCGGTGGACTCATCCACGGGAGCCGACGACGTGGACCAGGTGGTGGCAATCCATCGCGGCGGGCTGGCCAGCTCGAGCACCGCAGTACGAACCTGGCAGATGGGGAGCGAACACGTCCATCACATCGTCGACCCCGCGACAGGATGCAGTTCGGCCCCCTATTGGCGCCTGGTGTCGGCGGTCGGCGCCAGCTGCGTCGACGCCAACGCCCTGACGACCGCGGCGGTTGTCTGGGGTGATCAGGCCGTCGAGCGGCTGCGCCCATTCGACCAGGCAGTTCGGCTGCTGCGCCACGACGGAGAGGTCTTCACCCTCGGCGGTTGGCCCGAGGACGGACGGCCGTGAACTCCACCTACCTCTGGTACACCACCCGGGCCAGCGGGATCGTCAGCCTGATCCTTCTCACCCTGACCATGGTCCTCGGGCTGACCACCACCAGCCGGGCCCGGTCACGCAGCTGGCCCGGTTTTGCCCAGCAGGAGATCCACCGCCGCATCTCGATCCTGGCCGTGGTGTTTCTGGCCATCCATGTGCTCACGAGCATCCTGGACACCTACGTCCATATCGGATGGTTCGCCGTGGTCGTGCCGTTCACCTCGCCCTACAGCCGGTTCTGGGTGGGTCTGGGCACCGTCGCCCTCGATCTGATGGTGGCCGTCTTCGTGTCCAGCCTGCTGCGCGCCCACCTCAGCCCCGGTACCTGGCGAGGCATCCACTGGCTGGCCTATGCCTCATGGCCGATCGCTCTCGCCCACACCTTCGGCATGGGGACCGATTCGCGGGAGCATTGGGTGATCGCGCTCGGTGTCCTCTGTGTGCTCTCGGTCGGCCTCGCGCTGGTCTGGCGACTGAGGGCCGGCGTGAAACGACGGGCACCGGTCTTCATCGACACCTCCCATGTGGACCCGCTGACCCGTCGTGTGACGACCGCCACCGCCAGAGGAAACCGGGATGACACATAGCGCCAGCGCGGCGCAATCGCGGAGCGACGTGCACCAGCTCCTGGGGCATCCGAGCGACCTGAGGGGACATCTCGAGGCGCACGGCCCACTCAACGTGGCCCTCTACCCCAACCACTCATGGGAACAGAGCCTGGTGACCAGCATTGAGGCTTCGGGTCTCACCGGTCGTGGCGGTGGGGCGTTCCCCACCTCGATCAAGGTGGCGCTCGCCCGTCGTGGCGGCGGAGGCGGGACCATGGTGGTCAACGCGATGGAGAGCGAGCCGGCCAGCGACAAGGACAAATTACTCTTGACCAGGGCGCCCCACCTGGTCCTCGACGGCGCCCAATACCTGGCTGTCTTATGTGGCGCCGATCGCATCGCGGTCTGCATCCCGATCGGCCGTGAGGCCATCGCCGCTGCGGTGGGCCACGCCATGACCGAGCGCGCCGGACTTCGCTACGCCAGGGTGAGGGAAGAGATCGTCCGGCCACCCAGCCGCTTCGTCTCCGGCGAAGAGTCGGCGCTGGCCAACTGGTTGGACTCGGGGCGCTCGCTGCCGGTCTTCCGGCCGGACAAGGGCACGCCACTGCGCATCGCGAGACGCCCTGGTTTGGTGCACAACACCGAGACGCTGGCCCACGTCGCCCTCATCGCACGCCGCGGCCCCGGACCGTTCCGGGGCCGCGGGGTGACCGAAGAACCCGGGACCTGCCTGGTGACGATCAGCGGTGCCGTGGCCCACCCCGGAGTGGTCGAGGTGGACCGGGGCACCCCCCTGTCGGACATCGCCACGCTGAGCCAGCCCGTCGAGCCCGTGCAGGCGCTCCTGGTCGGGGGCTACGGCGGGACGTGGGTGGGCCCGGAACACTTCGGCACTCCGTATGCCTCGATCCCCTTGCGCACGATCGGCGCGGCGGCCGGCGTCGGGGTGATCGTGGTGCTCGGGGAGTCGACCTGCGGCCTGGCCGAGTCGGCCCGGATCGCCCGCTACCTGGCTGACCAGAGTTCCGGCCAGTGCGGTCCGTGCGTCCACGGGCTCCCCGCCATCGCCGACGATCTGGCCCGACTGGTCCGGGGCCAAGGAGACCATGACAGCGTGACGCGGCTGCACCGTCGTCTACGCGAAGTCAACGGGCGTGGAGCGTGCCGCCATCCCGATGGCGCGGTCAGTCTGGTGCGAAGTGCGCTCGCCGTCTTTGCCACTGACATTTCCGCCCACGGCCGGGGAGAGCCCTGCGCCTACTGGCGCCAGCTCACCACGCTCCGCTTTCCGAGGCCGAT
>Ga0182030_10003682_pt1 | contig 32764 bp, 23 predicted proteins | sample 812S3MmetaG_FD_121299 | JGI IMG/M metagenome (GOLD analysis project Ga0182030, IMG submission 121299) | Permafrost microbial communities from Stordalen Mire, Sweden - 812S3M metaG (Illumina Assembly) | ecosystem: Environmental > Terrestrial > Soil > Wetlands > Permafrost | place: Sweden... | reverse complement strand
TTCCGCATGCCGCCGAGTTACTCCGGGAGGACGCTGACGGCAAAGCAAATTGAGCTGATCAAGGAGTGGATTGACCAGGGAGCCAAATGGGAAATGCTCTGGTCCTTTGTTCCTCCCAAGCGTCCTTCCGTGCCGGAGGTGAAGGAGAAGGAGTGGACGCGGAATCCGATCGACAACTTTGTTCTGGCGCGCCTTGAGTCGGAAGGGCTAAAGCATTCTCCCCCAGCGGACAAAGCCACGCTTCTGCGCCGGGTTTATTTCGACCTGACGGGCCTGCCGCCCACCCCCGCGGAGATTGACGCCTTCGTTGCCGACCGTTCCCCCGCCGCCTACGAGAAGCGGGTGGACGAACTTTTGGCCTCACCTCACTATGGCGAACGCATGGCGATGCCCTGGCTCGATTTGGCGCGTTATGCCGACACCCAGGGGTACCACATCGACCCTCTGCGCCATATGTCGCCGTGGCGCGATTGGTTGATCAGGTCTTTCAACCAGAACCTGCCGTACGATGAGTTTATCGTCGAGCAAATCGCCGGCGATTTGATGCCCAATGCGACCCAGGACCAGAAGATCGCGTCCGGCTTCAACCGCAATCACATGATCAATTTTGAGGGCGGCGCCATTCCGGCTGAATACCACGTGGAGTACGTCGTCGATCGCGTCAGCACCACGTCCACGGCCTTCCTGGGACTCACCATGGGGTGCGCGCGCTGCCACGATCACAAATTCGACCCCATCACGCAGAAGGACTTTTACCGCTTCGCTGCTTTTTTCAACACGGTTCCGGAGCGCGGCTTGGATGGCCGAATGGGAAACGCCGTGCCGGTTCTGCCCCTGCCCTCACCTGACCAGGAGGAGAAACTCGAAAGCCTCAAGACGCAGATTGCCCGCACGCTGGCCGCCCTGCCGGAGAAGGAAATCCTGGCGCAGCGCAACGAGTGGCAGAAGTCTGCCCTTGCGTCCATCCCCGAGCCTTCTCGCCAAGGGTTAACTGCCTATTACCCCTTTGACGGCGATGTGGCGGATGCCTCGGGGGGCCATCACGATGGCAAGGTGGTGCGGGGCGAAGTGGTTTACGAAGGCGGAAGTGTTGGAAAGGCCGCCGATTTCAGCGGCGAGGTCCATCTGAATTTCGGCAACGCCGGCGACTTCGAGCGCAGTCAACCCTTTGCGCTCGCGGTGTGGGCGGCCCCCTCGCCTTCCCATGGGGTCAAGATAATCCAGAAACGCGAGGCCGGGGAAAAATGGCAGGGGTGGGAGATCGCCGCCGATAAGCCATCCTTCACCGGGCCCCACAAACGGATTGCGCATTTCCAGGTGCGATTGGCCGGCCGCTGGCCGGATGACGCGATCGAGATACAAACCAAGGAACGCGTGGCCGTCACTGCGCCGCATCACCTGCTGGTTGAATACGACGGCTCGGGTAAGGCCTCCGGTATCAAGATTTACCTTGACGGCAAGCCGGTGGAGAAGGAAGTTCTCAAAGATCATCTGAGCGGGGACTTTCGCACCTCGGCGCCGCTGGAAATTGGCGATAAGAGCCTGGGAATACCGTTCGAAGGCAGCCTGGACGACCTCCGGATTTACGACCGCGTCCTGAACGATGGGGAAGCGGAAAACCTTGCCCTCCAATTCCCGGTGGCCGCAATACTGGCGGCGCTGGACGGGCGGCCCGGCAAGCAGATCAATTCTCTCCGCGAGGAGACGGAAGCCGGGGACGTCCAGATCGGAGAAGAAGAAAAGGCCCAAACCCCGGAAGAGAAGGAGGCGGGGTTCGAGAAAACCCGTCAGGCCAGACTGAGCGAGTACTTCCTTGACTACGCGGCGCCGGAAAACGAACGCCGGCTATACGCGCAACTGAAGACTCTGCGAACGCAAGAGGCCAACCTGGAAGAAGCCATCCCGTCGGTCATGATTATGGCGGAGATGAAAAGCCCGCGCGAAACGGTCGTCCTCGGTCGCGGCCAGTACGACAATCCCAAGGAGAAAGTCACGGCGGGCGTGCCGGCCTTTCTGCCCCCCATGGCGCCGGGCTTGCCGATGAACCGGCTTGGCCTGGCGAAGTGGATCGTGGACCCTGCCAATCCGCTTGCGGCGCGCGTGGCGGTGAATCATTTCTGGCAGGAATACTTTGGAACCGGCATTGTCAAGACGTCGGAAGACTTCGGATCGCAGGGTGAGCAGCCCAGCAATCCCCTGCTGCTGGATTGGCTGGCGACGGAATTCGCGCGCACGGGCTGGAACGTAAAGGCCCTGCAACGGTTGATTGTGACCTCAGCGACTTATCAGCAATCGTCGCGGGTTAGCCCGGAATTGTTTGAACGCGACCCGGAGAACCGCCTTTTGGCGCGCGGCCCGCGCTTTCGCCTGCCGGCGGAGCTGATCCGCGACAATGCGCTTTCCGTCAGCGGCCTGCTCGACGAGCGCATCGGCGGTCCCAGCATTTACCCCTATCAGCCCAAGGGCCTGTGGGAAGAAATGGCGAACGGCGAGGGTTACACCGCGCAGACTTATACGGAATCGACGGGCGGGGACCTCTACCGGCGCAGCATGTACACCATTTGGAAACGGACGGTGCCGCCCGCGGCGCTCACCACCTTCGACGCTCCTGACCGGGAAAAGTGCACAGCGCGCCGTTCCGTAACCAATACGCCGCTTCAGGCGCTGGTGCTATTGAACGATCCGACTTATGTGGAGGCCGCGCGCTTTCTCGCCGCGCGCCTGTTGACCGAGGGCGGGAAGACGGCAACGGCGCGCATCAACTATGCTTTCCGCTTGGCCACGGGGCGCAATCCGGATTCCCAGGAACGCGCGGTGCTGTTGCAGGCGGCGCAGGATGCGCTTGCCGACTACCGCCAGCACCGCGGCCAGGCGGCGGAATTGCTGAACGTTGGCGCCTCCCGGAGCGACCCCAAGCTCAGCCCGACTGAACTCGCGGCCTGGACAACTGTCGCCGGCATCATCTTGAATCTCGACGAGACGATTACCAAGCAATAATGTCTTCGGGAAGTGGCCTCTGATGGACTCAAAAGAGACTGCCGGACATGTGTAGCTCGCCCAATCTCTGGCCCTCTGGAAAATCAAGAACATAGCTCCGCCTTCCCGTTTTACTTAACCGAAGTGACAACAATTCGCTAGCCCGGATTTCTCACCGCGACTCTGGAGGGGCGGGGCATTACAGGCTGCGGAAAAAAACTACAATGCTGTCATCCTGAGCGCAGCGAAGGATCTCGCTCTGAGTATTTTCAAGGCAATGCGAGATTCTTCGTCGCCGCTGCTCCTCAGAATGACAGCGCTTTTGGGTTTTTCCGCAGCCTGTTTAGCCCCGCCGTTGCATGGCCACCCTGATTATTTCCCAGTCCGGCACCCAGCATTTTTGCCTTGGTGGATGAGAATTGAAGCAGTATTCTTGGGCCGCCGACGGGGGGATTCGACCGGACGGGTCCTACCCGAACGAAGCCGCTCCGTGTGTGGGGCACAAGCCCCGCAAAGGGGCTCCGCCACTGGAATGCCCGCAATTCCGTGGGGGGCGCATCAGCTATGATTTCCGGGAGAGGGGTGCCGCATATGCGCAGAACATGTATTTCCACAATAGGGATGGTTGTGCTGGCCGGCTTATTGACGGGTTGTGCCGGCTCAGTTCTGGGACAAACTCCAGCCGACCCCTTAGAGCGCGGGTTCAAGGATCCGCCGGATTCCGCCAAGCCGCGCGCTTGGTGGCACTGGTTAAACGGCAATGTTACCCAGGAAGGGATCACCGCGGATCTGGAGTGGATGAAGCGCGTCGGCATCGCCGGAATGCAAATGTTCGACGGCAATCTGAATACACCGCAATTCGTTGACAACCGCCTGGTATGGATGACTCCGGATTGGAAGGCCGCGTTCCATCATGCCGGGGATGAAGCCGCCCGCCTGGGACTCGAAATGGCGATGGCCGCCTCAGGGGGCTGGAGCGAGACGGCGGGACCTTGGGTGAAGCCGGAAGAGGCGATGAAGAAGATCGTCTGGAGCGAGACCCTGGTGCAGGGTCCAAGCAAGTATTCGGGCGTGCTCGCGCATCCTCCCACGGTGAACGGCAAGTTCCAGAACCGGGAGATACTGACCGCGACAAATTACCTCATGAACAGCGACCTGCCCGGCGCCAAGCCGATGCCTGCTCCTCCGCCCCCCCAGCCGGATCCAACGTTTTACGCCGAAAGCAAGGTGATTGCCTACCGCTTGCCGGAAGGCGAGGTGCGCATGAACGACCTGCATCCCCAGGTGACGGCGAGCGCGCCTGATGTCGATTTGTCGCCGCTCACGGATGGTGATTTCGCCACGGCCGTCTCGCTACCAGTGAATAACGGAGAGACGCAGGTGTGGGTTCAATTGGAATTTCCGCAACCTTACCGGGCGCAAGCCATCACTCTGGCAGTTGGCAATGTGGCGGGAAGAGGAAGAGGGGGAATACCCGATGGTGAGGTCGAGTACAGTTCAGATGGCGCAAAATGGTTGACGCTGGTCAGCCTGCCGGGGCCCATGCAAGCCACGGGAGGATTTCCCGTCCAGACGTATTCGTTCCCTGAGACAACGGCAAGGTTCTACCGAGTCGTATTGAGGCCCGCCGCGCCGTTCCAACCTCCCGCGGGTATGGCGATGCCCCAGGGTTCGCGCCCACCGAGTGTCACCGTGGCAGAAATTGAACTGTCGGGGCCCCGGGTGAATCACTGGGAGGGCAAAGCCGCTTACGGCAACGCCATAGAATTCCAATCCATCTCCACTCCCAGCGTGCCGGCGAACGAGGCCGTGGATCTCCGGGACGTCATGGATTTGACCGCGATGATGAAGCCTGACGGCGCCCTGCAGTGGGACGTTCCCCGCGGGAAATGGGCCATCCTGCGCATGGGCTACTCGCTGACGGGTGAGAAGAACCACCCCGCCAGCCCTGAGGCAACAGGCTTCGAAGTGGATAAGCTGAGCGCCAAACACGTCGGCAATTACGTGAAAACCTACGTAGATATGGTTTCGGACGCGCTGGGTTCGAACTTCGGCAAGAGCTTTCGCTACTTCCTGATGGATAGTTGGGAAGCCGGCGTCGAGAACTGGACGGATGATATGATCCCGGAATTCCAGAAGCGCCGGGGATATGATCCCACACGCTACCTGCCCGTGCTCACCGGCCGTATTATCGAGAGCTCGCAGGTGAGTGATCGTTTCTTGTGGGACTTCCGCCGCACGATTGCGGATCTGCTCGCCGAGAACCACTATGGTGTCGCGACCAAGTATTTCAACCAGCACGGCATTGGCCTATACGCCGAAGCGATGGGAACCAACGCTCCCACCACCGGTGACGGACTGCTGAACAAAGGGGAACTCGATGTCCCCATGGGGGAGTTCTGGGTGCCTTCTCCAGGGATGAAGGATTCGGCCGCTCATCTCGCGGATGTTATCGAGGCCGGGTCTGCGGCGCACATCTACGGCAAGAAATATGCCGCCACGGAATCTTTCACCACGGCGCCCGCCAATCCGGTTTGGGCTTCACCGTACTACCTGAAGCCGCTGGGCGACAAGGCCATGGCGCTCGGCATCAACCGCTTCGTTTTTCACACTTCGGACCAACAGCCGTTCGTGGATGACCACCATAAGCCGGGCATGACCCTGGGCCCTTACGGCCAGAACTACACGCGTAACAATACTTGGGCGGAGCAAGCCATCGCATGGAACACCTATCTGGCGCGCTGTTCCTTCCTTCTCCAGCAGGGAAAGTTCGTAGGTGATCTCGCCTATTTTTACGGGGAGGGCGCTCCGGCCACGGTGCCCTTTTGGAAGCCCGTGAATCCTGCGCCGCCCTCGGGTTACGCCTACGACTGGATCGATGCCGATGTCCTGCTGAACCGGATGTCGGTCGAGGACGGGCGGCTGGTGCTGCCGAGCGGCATGACCTACCGCGCGGTGGTGCTGCCGGATTACGTGGATCGGGTGACGCTGCCAGTTCTCGAGAAACTCCGCGACCTGGTGTCGGCGGGAGCCATCGTGATTGCGCCCAGGCCGACTGGGTCTCCAAGCCTCTCTGACCAAGCTCGCGAGCCGGAGTTCCGCTCTATCGTGACCGAGGTTTGGGGGCCCGTTGATGGCATGGGCTCGACGGAACACCATTACGGTAAGGGGAAAATCTATTGGGGCAAGCCGGTGGAAGAGTTTCTGGCCGGCGAAAAAGCGACGCCCGACTTTGCGTACAACCATCCGGGGTTCGACTCCGAGTTGGTCTGGATCCATCGCCGTGACGGTGACCAGGACATCTACTTTGTGGGTAATCAGAAGGAACGAGCCGAGGACGTGCGGACCAGCTTCCGCGTGGAGGGCAAGGAACCCGAGCTTTGGCATCCGGACACGGGCGCCATTGAACCCGCTGAGTACCAGATGGAAAACGGGCGCACTCAGGTGCCGCTGCATTTCGATCCCTATGGGTCGGTTTTCGTGGTGTTCCGGAAAATCGCAACCGCTCCGTCCCGCACCTTGGCCCATACCGTGCGCACCGAGGTGGGGGCGATTGAGGGGCCGTGGCAGATCAGTTTCCCGGAGAACTGGGGAGCGCCGCCGCAAATCAAGATGGACCCGTTGGTTTCGTGGACGGAATATCCGGACTACGGCGTGAAGTATTTCTCCGGCACGGCGACGTATAAGAAGGAAATCGACGCCCCGGTGAGTTGGTTCAAGCCGGGGGCGAAGGTGTTGCTGGACCTCGGAGAGGTCAAGGAGATCGCGGAAGTCTCCGTGAACGGAAAGCCCGTGGGAGGAATCCTCTGGAAGGCGCCGTTCAAGGCGGATGTAACCTCGGTGCTGAAGCCGGGGAAGAATCACCTCGAGGTGAAGGTCACCAACCTGTGGCCCAATCGCATCATCGGTGATCGCCAGCCGAACGCCACCAAGAAATATGCGTGGCTCGACTACAAGCCCTTCCAGGCCGACACGCCGCTCTCTGAATCGGGCCTGCTCGGTCCGGTCAAGGTGGCTTCGGTGTCGATGAAATAAGGCGCCGGAAGGTCCGCCGAGAGAGCGGGACAGCCGTTCACGGTACCGCGGGTTGATGGGTTAGCATCCAGGCCCGTGAGCCCATTAGCCAGCATCACTCACGGGACCAGGACACTGTTAGGGGGTTGCAGGAAGGGCGGGGCTAAACAGGCTGCTGAAAAACTCTTTGGCGCTTGGCGCTAGCACTTCAGCACCACCCCGGCGCTCGGCGCGCCACCCCTCCTCATCTGAGGAGGGGAGCGTTTTTAACAACTCCCCTCCTGATTCAGGAGGGGTGGCGCGCCGAGCGCCGGGGTGGTTGTAAGCCGGGGGCAGTTTTTCCGCAGCCTGTAAAGCCCCGCCCTTCCAGACTCGTGGTGAGAATTCCGAGTTAGTGTGTGGCAGTAGAATAGACGTGCACCGGTCCAAGAAGTCCCGACGGAAGCAATGGCGAGTTCGCCTTGTACGGCCTCACATCTGCGAATGTATATTTCGTCGTCGCATCCGGTTGTTGATCGCCGATCAGCCGGTTGACCCACGCATTGATCACCTTGATCGTTACTTCGTTGGCGCCAGGCTTCAGAGCGCCGGTGGCATCCACACGGTACGGTGTGTGCCACACGACGCCTAGCGATTTGCCATTCACCGTCACCTGCGCCAGGTTTTTCACGTCGCCTAAGTCAATCCACAGCTTCGCGCCCTTCTTGAACCAGTCCGGCGTAGCCGTAATCGTCTTCGTGTAAGTGCCCGCCCCTGAGAAGTACTTCACACCCGCATCCGTGCTGTCGGGCCACGAGATCAGCTTGTCCAGAGTAACGAATGCCGGCGCGCCACGCCCGGGCTGGAAGCTCACCATCCACGAGCCCTCCACCGTCGCGATCTCCGTCTTCACCACCTTGGGCAAAGTACGTGATGTCTCCTTCGCAGGCTTGCGGAACACCACGAAAACCGTGCCCCACGGCTCCAGGTGCAGCGGCACGGTGGTGCGGCCGTCCGCGATATTGTAAGACACAGGCTCAGATTTGCCGGTCTCGGCATGCCACAGTTCCGGCGCCTTCCCCGTTACACGGAAGGTGGCATCCACCGTCTCGTCACGATCGTTGCGATTATCCACGAAGTACAGATCGCCATCCGCAAGCTTGCGATGGACGAAGAGAAGGCGCGTATCGCTCTCCGGCTTGGTGTAATCGAAGTCCGGCGGCACCTTTAACGCGTGGAAGACCTCCGCGAGACTCTGGCCTGCATACACCCTACCTTTGCCCACCGCATGCACCCCGTTTCCGTCGCCAAACAGTTCGTCGTTCAGCTTCTGGAACTCCGCCTGATCGTCGGCAAGGCTGGGGTCATCGGTCGGCTTCGCGCCGGCAACGACGGCGCCATCCTCCACCAGTTTGTGAATGGCGCGGAGAACGGGCAAGGACATATGCTTACTGTATGGATCAAGCCCCAGCGCACGATAGCTCATGCCGCTCTTGGTAGTGATGCGGCCATCGGTGACGTGCAGTTCGTGGATCAGGGCATCGGCGTTGATGTAGTCGAACCCATAGGCCGCCGGCACATCCGGTGACTTATTGGCAAAGATCGCGGTGAGGTTGGAATCTTCACCGTAAAAGTAAATCAGGTCAGCGCCGAAGTGCCCCTGCTGAAGCAGATAGCTGCTGCGCGCAATGTAGTTCACCCAGGGACCCGCCTCTTCCGCCCAGGTTTCGTTGCGATTGAACCACTGCCCGAAGGGCCCCAGGGTTAATCCCGGCGCCTTGCCTACCAGGGGCTGGTGCGCCGATTCGTGAATCACAAAGCGATTGATCCCGTTCAGCAGTTCCTGGTCCGCCGTCGGCTTGAGTGTAGCCGGCGACCAAGCCCAAGGCGCGGCAGCCGCCGTCAACGATTCCGCCGCCGCCAAGTTCTGACCATAGATATGCGCCACCGACGCCGATTCCCGATCATCCGCGTTGTAGCCGTATTGCTCCTTGTTCACGCCGGGGACCTGGGTCCACATGGCGCTCATGGGCACTTCATTGAACTTCTTCACTTCCATCCCATCGGCAACAAAGGCGCGTCCGCTCTCATGCGACTCCCCGTAATGGCCCATGCTGCGCTCGTGCAGCGTGGCCTCCAACTGGCCGTAATGCTCGTTCGCGATCAAATCGCCAATGGTTTTGCGAAAGTCCCACAGGAATCGGTCACTGGCTTCTGAACTTTCCACCACCTGCCCGGTGAGAACCGCCATCCACGGCCGTGGGTCATAGCCCCGGAGCTTGGTGAACTGCGCGATCATGTCATCGGTCCAATTCTGCGAACCGGCCTCCCAGCTATCGTTGACCACGTACCGGATGCCGCGCTTGCCCATGTGATCCGCGCCCACGGTTTCCTTGTAGCTGTCCAGGTAGGTGTCCATGTACTTCTTCACATAGTTGCGGTTCAGCTTATCGACTTCCAGGCCCGTGGCCTCTGGGGTCGCCGGATGGTTGGTGATCCCTAAGAGTGAATAGCCGAACCGGAGTACGACCCAATTGCCGGCGGGTGGGGTCCAGTCGAGGGTACCGTCCGCGCGCATTTTCGTCGTCAGGTCGATTACGTCGGACTTAGCGACGGCATCGGTTGTCGCGACGGCGGGCGTCGAGAACGGATAGAGATCCTCAACGGGAGTGAAGGCGGCCTTGTCCTCGAACCGGTTGACTCGCGCTCCCGGATGCAGCACCAGCTCGGCAATTTCATAGTCGGTCGGAGGCGGGCCAATCTTGAGGCCCATGGAATTGGGGTCCACGCCGACCATCCAATCCGGCAAGGGTGGAGGGGGAATCCGCTTGAATACGACACGGAAAAATTTCGCCGACACCGGAAGGAAAGAAACGGTGTGCTGGGGAGAGTCACCGTCCGCAATCTTCACGATGGTCCGGAAGCTTTGCCCGTCTTCACTGGCTTCGAGGGATTTCTCCGGATTTGTAAGCCCGGCCACCATCGCGCTAATCCAATCGAAATCTTTCGTCACGATGGTAACGGCGCGAATCGTCTGGGGCGCAGGAAATTCATACTGAATCCAGGCGTTCTCGCCGGCGGCGGGAATGGGGAGCTTGGTGGTTTTTTCCAGGTCGCCATCGCTGAGGATTGTGGCGTCAGGCGTTCCGGAGCTCGCCGTAATCTTCGGCTGCAAGGATTCGATGGACACGTCGCTTGCGGGCCGGCGGTAGGCGATGACCGCCGCATCCGCGTAAAACTGAGGAATCGCCTGGGCCCCATTGGGTGCCGGCATCAGATCGTGAATACTGATGTTCTGAAATGCCCCGGTGTTTGACGGCGGATGAGCCAGGGTGCCCGTGAACGGCCTGCCGCCTTCGACGAAGGTCTCACTCCACACATACTTCTTCATTCCCTGCGACGCCGGGACCCAAGGGCCGCCCGATTCGCTCCAACCCGGCGAACCGGCAATCGCTTCTTCCAGGCCCAATTGATCGGCGAGAGTCGTCGCGTACTTGAAAGCATCTTTCCAATCAGGGGTCATGTAAGCCAGGCGCTTTTCCACCACCTGGGGCGTCGATAAAGCCGCATCAAAATTCTGAAAGCCGCCCAGACCCACCCGGTGCATCCACTCCAGGTCCAGCTTGATGCCTTCTTTGGTGATGTTGCCGTTCATCCAGTGCCACCATACCCGCGGGCGCGCACCTTCCGGCGGATTCTCAAATCCGCTCTTGAGCGGATCGGGTTGGTTCTGAGCCATGACGGTACTGGCGCCGAGTAAAACCACCATGATTGCGTAGATCAGCATCCTTGACCGAGGCTTTGTGGCATAACACTTTTTCGCGCTCATCATGTTCCTACCTCTCCCAAGCCAGCCATGGGTATTCCTTCCCCGCCGACGAAATCCGGGGATGGGTCATCCGCGCCGCAGATCATAGCACGCGGGAATTTGATCGGAAAGAACATCCCATGCCGGGGGTTAAGCGTACTCCTGCGCCAAGCGCACGAAAAGCGCGCCATTGGGGTAAAGGCGATTTACATTTTCAGGAGTTACCAATTCGTGTAGTGAATGCCTCTGGGGTTGCGTTCTTTCCCGACAGGGCATCCGTGGCGATGCAGACAAGGGCGTCGCCATACCTTTTCCGGAAAATAGGCCACCGGACCCATTAACCGGGTTCCGGTCTCGCGCATCTCCGCGCGGGCCTCCGGTTCGGCATTCTATCCCCCCCACAGCACAATGGGCGCCGCGTCCACATTCTTGAAAGGCTCGAAGTGCGCCCAAAGCACTCGGATCGTCGGCGCCCCCAACCATTATGTATTTGGCGGCGTTATCGCGAAGGTATTTCCTGAGGCATTCGAGAGGCGCACGGCACTCCCCTTTGGCATCCAGCAGGACGATTCGGCATTTTTCCACGGCGGGGAAAACCTCCTTGATCCCATCCAGGATTCCGTCCACTCTGGCACGGACCAGCGGGCCCGCTTTGGAAATCTCCAACAGGAGTATGTCGTCTACCGACCCCTGCCAGTGTTGCGCAGCGTGCTGAAAACGAGGTTTCCTGGTATCGCCTGGCGCAAGTGGAAAGGAGGCTCGGCAGTGTTCGAGAGCAGCAGAAGGCGCTCGCCGAATTTCCGCGTCTGCATGGTCGCGCGGCGAGCCAGCAGGAAGCCGGGAGAGACCTGTTTTCCCCCGGTGAGGTGACGAGACAAACGATTGACCCATATGCTCCGCCGTAGTAAGTGCGGGCGGGGCCCGTGATGGCCCGCTTTTGGGGAGGCTGAACTCGATTGCACATCCCGGCGCGGTAAAGATTAGGGTGGTGTTAAGTTCCAAATCCCCACAGGTTCCAAAGCCGCTATTGACAACTCGTGTGAGCAGATTTATACTAATCCTCGACGAAATTTGTTTGCACAACTTGCCGGAACTCGGGAACTAGGCCGGGTCCGTGCCCCAGAGCCCCTTGGTCGTTAGTGCTGGCGAGAACCAATGCCCACGGACACGTCGGGTGTCATCATTAAAAATGAGCGGTGAAGAACAGCCGCAAGAAAATGTTGGAAGATGGCATAAGGAGAGTCAATTATTCTTGCCGGTTTCCAGGGACAGTTCTTTCCGGGTGGTCAAGGAGAAGCAGGGGTGAGAGAGAATGCCGTGCACCCCGACCTGCTTGGGGGCTCAGTTCGAAGCTTGCGTACTGTGGTTAGAAAAACCCTTTTCCGACTTCCCCGCTGAAGGTAGCCCTCCACGGAGGCCGTGAAGAAACAAATCAATCGGGCCGGCCCCCGGAGGATGAGGTGGATGGGTTGTCAGCCGGAGATTCCCCTCGACTCGCCGCAAAGAACTCCGGGAAAGTTGAAGCCCGGCACCATTAGGAATCGTCTACAATCTGCCGAACATAAAGGCGCATTGATCTACCCGGAGGAGTAAAGCTGGCAGGTTCATAAAGCGGTAGGAAGAGTCTGCGGATTTTGCCGCGGCAGTGGTCGGCGCTCGAAGAGCATGGTTCGAATTTTTGCCGCTTTCGTGAGAATTCTAGCGGTGTCGAGCTTCAAACCGGGAAGCGGAGCTACGTAGCTTGCGGGTGGAGCAGGCTCACACTGAGGGAAGTGCCGGTACCGGTGGCCGCGGTTATCATCGAGTCGTGAGGTTGAGTATCGGATTGAGGTGAGGCCAATGGTAAGGAATAGAGTACGGGGTCGGGAAACACGAAGAGTTACGATGGTAAGTGGGTCAGGGCTCGCGGTTTTTCTTCTGACCAGCATGGTCGCGGGCTGGGCCCGGCAGCAGGCCGCCACTCCTGCGGGGCCGTCGGTGGTACCATCGACGAGTACCAGCACTCCTGAGGGTCCGCCCGAGGCCCTTAAGGCGCCCATCAGCGATTATGCCGTGAGCCCGGAGGACCTGTTGGACGTCAATGTTATGGACGTGCCGGAAGTCACTCGCGCCTACCGTGTTAGTTCCAATGGGCTTCTGACCTTACCCCTGCTGCCTGAACCAATCTCTGCCGCCGGCGAAACCCTGGATCAACTCTCGCACCTGATTGCCGCCAAATTTCGCGACGCGGGCATGCTCAATAATGCGCATGTAACAGTTTCACTGGTAGAAACAAGGTTGCATACGGTTCTGGTATCCGGGGAAGTAAAAACCCCACAGTCGTACCCAATTTTCGGCCCAACGCGGTTGCTCGATATGATCGTTAAAGCGGGGGGGCTGGCCGAAGGTGCCGGCAACGATGCCATCATCATGCGGGGAGACATCGGCGTGCGGGCGGATTTGGAAGAAAGCACCCGGTCAAGTGCGGTGAGCCCCCCAGTCCCGGGACAGTCATTCACTGTGGATATTCGCAAGCTGATGCAGACGGGCGACGATCCGGGCAATATCCTCCTTTATCCGGGGGATCGAGTCACGGTCCAACGAGCCGCCCTCATTTACATTTTGGGAGCAGTGGGGCACCCGGGTGGATACGTGCTGAACGCAGCCAGTGACCAGATTACCGTACTTAAAGCATTGGCAATGGCGGGGGATGTGACCAATCTTGCCAAAAAGAGTCGAATCACGCTCCTGCGACGGAAGTTGGCAGGCCCGGAAGAGAAACGGGCGGAGATTCCTTTGAATTACAAGGGAATGCTGAAAGGGCAGATTGCTGACGTGCGGCTAATGCCAGACGATATTCTCTATGTTCCCGAAAGCGCCTCGCTAAAGGCTTGGCACACCTCGGTTAATTCTGCTGTTTCCATTGCGACTTATGGTGGCTCGGCATTGTTGATTTACCGCTGAGGGTTGCGGTTGACAAGAGGACTGCCAAATTTGATTTCTCGAGGGGAGTTTGCCGGTGTCAGATAATGAGTCTTTAACACCCATAGAACGTCATTTACCGCAGAGGATAAGCAGCTTCTCGCCGGCGACGCTTGAGCTGGAGGCACAAGGTGGGGAATCCCACTTCACTCTGTCTTCCTTTTGGCGCCTCATCGTAAAGCGCCTTGCCACCATCCTTACCGCCACCCTTGTCGTGTCAGTGCTGACGGGGATTTACACATTTAAGCTGCGGCCCTTGTATAGGGCGACGGCAACCATACAGGTGGAGAATGCCTCTCCCCAACTCCAAAGCCTCAATGAGGTTTACCGCCAAGCACCCATTGACGATTTCATGTTCCTGTCTACCCAGATGCAGGTGCTGCAAAGTGACAGCTTGGCATGGACAACGATCGAGCAACTCGGACTGGACCGTGCAGTAGCCTCCCCTGGTAAGGCCGCGGCTGCGGGGGAGTCGCCAGCGCAAATCGCGGAAGCAAACAAGACGTCCCTGATCGCGAGTTTTAAACAAGGAATCACGGTCGAGCCCGTGAAGGAAACCCGCATACTCGCCGTGAGTTACGAATGCCCAAGTCCAGTCATGGCGGCGAATGTCGTCAATCATTTAATCAACAACTACATCGATTCCAATATCGAGGAGCGATTCGTTTTTACCCGCCGGGCCTCCGGGGGAATGGAGCAGCAATTACAAGATTTGAAGACGAAGATGGAAAAATCTCAGCAGGCTTTGGTCGATTATGAGCGCCAATACCTGATCGTCAACCTCGGGGAGAAGGGGACCATCAACGACGAAAGGCTGGTGGAACTCAACAAGAACTTCACCAGTGCTGAGAGTGACCGGGTGCAGAAGGAATCCGTTTACAATCTTGCCAAGGCTAACGAAGGGCAGGCTGGAATCATTGTGCAGGATTCCCTTCTCCAGCATTTGGAGGAGAAATACACCGATCTCAAGGAGTCGTATGCTGATGCCCTGGGCCAATATGGACCTAATTTCCCCAAGGTTACTCGATTGCGCGACCAGCTTACGCAAATGGATTCGCTAATGGAAAATGCCCGTAAGCTGGCAATTGAGAAGGTTCATAATGACTACTTGGCGTCGCTCAGCCGGGAAAAGCTCCTGGGCGAGGCTTTGATTAAAGAGAAGGGGAATGTGGGCGCGCTCAGTGAGCGCATGATCGAGTACAATATTTTGAAGCGGGAATTCGAAGCCAACCAGCAGCTCTATGAGACCCTCCTGCAACGCTTGAAGGATGCCACTCTGGCCGCCGCCCTGCAAGCCCCCAACGTCCACTTTATTGATGCCGCGACTCCCCCCGTGCATCCGATCAGTCCGAATCGGCCGCGCAATCTGGCGGCGGGCCTGTTGGTGGGCTTGATTCTTGGGATAACCCTGGCCTTCGTGCAGGAAGCTCTCGACAGTTCGGTGCGGACCCCGGAAGAAGCGGAAAGACTCGTAAACGCTCCAGCTTTGGCGGTTATCCCTGCTGAAACCGACGGATACAGGCGAAAGCAACTGTCCGCCGGCCGCCCTCTAACCGCAGGGGGGCCGGACGGAGTTGGCTTGGCACTCCTGAAGCGGCCGTCTTCACCCATGGCGGAGTCATTCCGCAGCCTGCGGACTTCGGTGTTGCTTTCCACGGCCCCGCGTCCGCCTCAAACCCTGCTCGTTACTAGTGCCCAGGTCGGCGAGGGAAAGACGTCCATCGCCTCCAATCTGGCCATGTCTTTCGCCCAGAGGTCAGGCCCCGTTCTGATCATTGATGCCGATTTGCGCCGCCCTTCTGTCGCGAGGACGCTGGGAGTATCCAATGACAAGGGTTTGAGCAGCTTCTTGACCGGTGCTCACTCCCTCGATGAGGTGTTGATCCAATATGAGCGCATCCCGAACCTTTGGATCTTGCCGGCGGGCCCGCGACCTCCCGATCCCGCTGAACTGCTCTCTTCCCACATGATGGAGGCAACGCTGAAGGACCTGACGAAACGGTTCACGCAGATTGTCACTGATTCTCCCCCGCTCCTGCTGGTTACCGATGCTGTAGTCCTCTCCGCCATGGTGGACGGAGTTATTCTCGTGGTTGCCAGTGGAACGACGGCGCGGGGGGCGCTTGCCCGTGCCCATCGAATCCTTGAAAACGCCGGTTCGCGGGTCCTGGGCATGGTGCTTAATAAGGTTGACATGCGTTTCGACACTTACTACGGATCCTATTACGGTCCCTACCACAAGGCGTATTATGATGAGATCACTGTAACAAATCCCTCACATTCATCAGGAGGAAGCCGTGTAAGAAAGGATTCATCCCGCAGGGTTTGAGCATTCAGATTGGTCGAGCGCATCAAAGTGGATTTCTCCCGAGGCGTGGCGGGAGCCGGTTCCGAAGCATTCACTCATCATTGCTTCCAGGATCATTTACGAAATGAGTCAAATTCCCAACCCTGTCCCTTCTGGTGAGAGGGTTTTGTTCAGGCGCAGTTCAAATCACATCTATGAATGGTCCTTGCGCCCTTGGTGGCGAGTCACCTTTTTCTTGATACCCATCATTGCCTGTAGCGTTTGGTTGGCCTATGAAACGATTCGTGTGGCGTGGGTTACAAGCGAGCTTGATTCCTTTTCCATCGGGGATATTCAGAAGGCGCTCCGACAGGATCCGGACAATCCCGATTTGGTCCATTGGCTGGGACTGGTTTATTCCTTTAACCCCACGGAGGTAAACCTGTCAGAGTCAGTGAAATACCTTCGCCTGGCAGTCCACCTCAACCCTCGGCGTTGGGATTCTTGGTCGGACTTGGCTACGTCCTGTGATTTTGTTGGCGACACCGCTTGCTCGGATGAGGCCTTCGAGCGGGCCCAAGCCCTCAACCCCATGACGCCGGCTTTACAGTGGGCGATGGGTAATCATTATCTCCTGACGAATCGCGAGGAGAAGGCCTTTCCCTACTTTCGCCGGCTTCTGGACCTGGACCCGGGTTATCTCGACGCAACATTTAGGTTGTGCCTGCGCGCTACACGGGACCCGCAAGCGATCTACACCGAGGTTGTCCCCCAGGGAAAGGATGCCTCTGCAAGGTTCGCTTTCCTTGGGTTTCTAAGCTCCACCGCCGATTACGAAAGTGCCATGCGGATTTGGGGGCAGATGCTTTCCGGACCTGATCGCTCTCCTAACCTGTCGATGGTAAAACCCTTCCTGGACTCACTCATCGGCCATGATCAGTTTCAGGATGCCGGCACGGTTTGGGACGACCTTCAGCGCACTGGAGCTATCCTACCCGCGCCTAATCGCGAGCCCCGCAACCTTCTCTATGACGGAAGTCTTGCCGGGCCGCCCCTCAACACGGGATTTGCCTGGCACATGAACGCCTCTCCGGATTTGGAGTATGATTTCTCTGATCCCTCTGGCTTCCAAGGCGCGAAGTGCCTCCGGATTAATTTCGCCGTGGGTCGAAATGCGGATTATGATTTGTTGGACCAAGTCGTTCTGATCAAGCCGAAAACGCGGTATCAATTAACGGCTTACGTGCGCTCCGACAATCTCTCCTCCGACAGCGGACCGAGGTTGCGAATGGACGAGCTGGGTTGTGCGAATTGCCCTACCCAGACGAGCGATCCCACGGTGGGAACCACTTCGTGGCATCCCATCGGGTTGGAGTTTATGACCCAACCGCAGACACAGGCGGTGAGAGTTTCATTTTGGCGGCCACAAGAGCAGAGGTATACAGGCGATATAACCGGCACGGTTTGGCTGGACGACCTTACGCTTCGCACCGTGGAAGCTCCCGGACCCGAGGTAAGCCAAGCGAGGCCCCATTGACCATCCCCAACCTCTCAAGGTCTTCGGCTCATCCCCGCGGACCCTCCTCGCATGACGATCGCCGAATCTCTTCATCTCCTTTTCACACTTCCGCCCGAGTTCTTCTCGTGGCCACAATTTGTGCCGCCCCATGGGCTTTCGGCGCCGTACAACCATGGGCGTGGGGAACCTTGATGGTTCTGTCCCTCCTTATACTGATTCTCTGGGCAATGGGCTGCGCCTATCGCGGCGTTCTTAGAATGACCTGGTCCCCGCTCTACTGGCCTTTCCTGGCGTTTCTAGTCCTTGCCGTCGTGCAATATCTCGCCGGCCTGAGTGCCGACCACGTGGCGACGCGTGAGGCAGTCCTGAAGATTGTCACCAACTTGATTTTTTTCTTTCTGGCGGGCCAACTTCTTAACGCCCAACCAGAGAATGGCAAGGCTTTGGAATGGCTCGGCCTGATCGCTGCCCTGTTGGCTTTTGCTTTGTGCATCCTGGGTTTGGCGCAGATGTTCTGGGGTGTGAATCCGCAAGTTATTTACTGGACTTATCCCGTCGCCGTGGGCTCGGTCTTCGGACCCTACGTCAATCACAATGACTATGCCGGCTTGATGGAAATGCTTCTTCCTATTTCCGTGGCATATGTTCTTTCCCGTTCCTCGAGTATACTCCCGAGGTTATTGCTATGGTCCGGGGTGATTCTTGTCATTACCTCCATCTGGATATGCGGCTCGAGAGGCGGCACGCTTGTCCTCTTGATTGAGGGGTTGCTATTGGCAGGCATTTTGTTTTGGCACCGGCCACGCGGCGTTTCCCCACGTCTGCTCCCCGTCCTATTGGGAGTTGTGCTGATTGCCGTCGGCGCTTTTTCCTGGATGGTCAGCGCTGGGCACGTGGGTAGCCGTGCGTGGTCTATTTTTGAAACCAATCGATCCTTGGAAGTAACAATCGGAGACCGGTTTCGGGTGGGGATTGACACGCTTCATATTGCTCGAAGCCATCTTTGGATGGGAATAGGCGTGGGATGCTTCGAGCAGGCTTTTCCAAAATACATGACGTTTCCCTCCGAACTGCATTGGACCCACGCCCATGATGACATTCTGGAGGCTGTGGCTGAAACCGGGTTGCCGGGGGCGGCACTGATTTTGGTGGCAGTCGTGCTTTTTTTTGGTATTGCGTTCCGCCGCATCCAGGAACGCCTGCGGCACGGGTGGGGCTGGATTCAAATGGGCGCGACAGTGGGGGCAGTGGGATTGTTCTTCCATAGCTTTGTCGATTTTAACTTGCGGGTTCCCGCCAACGCCGCGTGGTTTGTGATATGTCTGGCCGTCGCGACGCACCCGCGTATCTCGCCCGAACGCCCCCAAGGGTGGCCCGGGAGTCGATCTCAGAACAGAGCGGGCGATTCGTAATCTAAAAAGCCAAGGGGACGGGATCGTCTGATTCGCCACTTGGACCATTCTGCAGACCCGAATGTTGCGCTGGTCTAAGGCCGGGGAGAGATTAACAATAATTAACCCTGGGGATGGGCTAAAACAGACCGTCGGAACGTGGCGAGATCTTGCGCGGAATTCGGCGCGGTTTTGCTGTATGCTATTACGGTTTAGATGTTTATTGGGTTCTCGGAAGGGCCGCATCGGGAGGACGCCCCCCGAACCCTTCAGCGTCTATGGACAGTCGAAGTCATGAGATGAATAGCAAGTGCTATCGTTGCGGGCGCAGCACTTCATGGGGAGATCCACGTGGCTGTACGGTCCCTGCGGCAAGAATTTTGGGACCACAAATTTCAAGGCGTGCAAAGTGCTGGGGACGAACTCCGGGATGCTGGTTTATTCCACCAAACGGACCTACAACCCCAAGGTGGAGAGTCGAGTTGCCTTAGACGATCCGGTATGAACTACGAATGAATAACGCGGCCAAAGTGGTGCGATCCCATCGAATTGCACCGGCGAGTCCAGGCCAGGCCAAAATGGATTGGGGTGGGGAGGAGGCGGTTTGAGGGACGTCGTCATCATCGGAGCAGGTCCGGCAGGCATACATGTCGCCTTTCTATTAGCTCAGGCGGGGCTGGATGTCGTCCTCTTCGAGGCCCAAGGCCGGATTGGCGAGAGGGCAATCTGCTCCGGCGTGGTCGGCGAGGAGGCTTTTGGCCGCTTTGATCTTCCCACTCAGCCCATTTTGTCAGACATTCGGTGTATTCAAGCGATCTCTCCCGGAGGCAGGAAGCTGGAGCACCGGACGGAAGCACCGCTTGCGCAAGTAATCGATAAAGGTGAGTTTAATCGTGCTCTGGCAGAGCGCGCGATCAAGGCCGGGGTAGAATTGCAACTCGGCTGTTGGGTAGGTTCTGTGCAAGTGGAAAAGCATTCGGTAGAGATCCAATACCGCTCTACCGAGGCAGGGCCGGCAAATCTCCGGGCGCAGGTAGCCGTCATCACCACCGGCGTCAATGGTTCCCTGAACCATGCTTTGGGGTTGGCGCATCCCCGGCAATTTTTGCGGGCTCTCCAAACGGAATTGACCCTGCCACCCAATGGCCACGGTAATGCCACACGGGTATTTTTTGGCCAAGGGGTTGCCCCTGGAGCTTTTGGATGGGAAATCCCACTGGGTAACAACCGGTCGAGGGTGGGGCTGATGACGGAGTACAATCCTGACCCTTATTTCACGAAACTCCTCCGGAGGATTGCACCCCACATCGACATTTCAACTTTGCGGATCGACCGAAAGGGGATTGCGCAAGCGGCCGCGGGCCGTTGCGTGGTCGAGCGCGTTATCGCTGCGGGTGAAGCCGCCGGCCACATCAAGACCACGACCGGTGGAGGAATCTACTACGGCCTGCTTTCAGCCGAACTGGTCGCCGATGTGCTGATTCGCGCGTTCCGGAGCAAAAACTTCAGCAATCGCACCTTGGGCGAGTTCGAACGTTATTGGCGATCGACTTTCGGTAACGAGCTGATGGTCGGCTATTTCGCCCGGAAGCTCGCCAGCCACTTTACCGATGGGCAAATTGACAGTTTCTTCGATGTGGCAAATGCCACTGACCTGCTGGCTCGGTTGAACGGCAGGTTGAAGTTTGATTGGCACCATCGCGCGCTGCTGGCTACCTTGCGAGCCTTGCTGACCCTGCCCGGGGGCTTAGGGAACAGGCTTTAGATGACAGCCGGTAGGGTTATAGCGCACAGGGCATAGGCGAAAGGTCCCAGGTGACGGAAGGCGCGGTAACTTGTCGCCTGCAAACTGTAACCTAATCATGTTAAAACGGCTTTTTGACGTTTCGCTATCCGGGCTCGGGCTAATTATCTCTTCGCCCCTTTGGGCAGCAATTGCCGTGGCCATCAAGGTCGAGGACGGGGGGCCCATCTTTTATGGCCAACCTCGCGTGGGGAAGGATTGCAAGGAATTTCAGAGCGTCAAGTTCCGCTCCATGGTGCCGGATTCGGATGCCAAGTGGGGGGTCGTTCCCGCCAAAGAACGCGATCCGCGGATTACGCGCGTGGGCCGGATTCTGCGGTCCACAGCCATGGATGAACTACCCCAGCTCTGGAATATCTTCCGCGGCGACATGAGCTTTGTTGGACCAAGACCAGAGTGGTCGGAACTCGTAAAGAAGTTTCGCTTGGATATTCCCGAATTTGACCGCAGGCACGCCGTCACCCCCGGGCTTACGGGAATCGCACAAATATACGGCCACAGCGAACTACCCCGGCGCCAGAAGCTCCGTTACGACCTGCTTTACATCAAAAGGCAGACCTTTGGGTTGGATCTTCGCTTGGTCTGCATCTCCTTCCTCGTGACCTTTACCGGAAAATGGGAAGAGCGCTCCGCAAAATTGCCGCGGCTGCTGGGAGGACGGCGCGCCGCAAGAGGGCGAGTCGCGCCGATTTCCAAGTCTTCGTACCAGGCCCCGGCCGGGCGGAGTTGAACTAAAGCCCAAGGCGTTTTCACCCAATAGGTCTTTGCCAGCCAAATCTTAGTATGAAAATGCAACCCTTGATCCAGCAGCCAGGGTACCCGCCCTGTACCGATGTTCTCGGGGCTCCTGTCCATATTATTGACGTCGAGAACGTTGTGCGCATGATGGAGCAATGGATCCGGGAGCGTGACCGGCCCCATTGGATCGCGGTAACGGGCTCGCACGGGGCGCTCGAGGCGCACAAGCATCCCGCTTTCCGCGCCGTTCTCCGTAGCGCCGATCTTTCTGTGCCGGACGGGCGGTGGGCTGCACGCGTTGCGGCCAAGAAGATGTCCTGTGAAACCCATCAGGTTCGCGGGGCAGATCTGTTGTCGGCGTTTTGTGAGCTTTCCCGTCAGAAGGAATTCACAAATTACTTCTATGGTGACACTGATGAAATCCTAGCGTTGGCCAGCGAGCGGCTGAGGCAGAAGCATCCTGGGGTAAAGATTATCGGCGCATACTCGCCGCCTTTTCGTGAGCTTAGTCCCGACGAAGACGCGGAAGTTATTGAAAAGATTAATCATGCTAACCCCGATGTGCTTTGGGTAGCTCTGGGCCTTCCCAAACAGGAGAAATGGATTTTCGCCCATCGGCACCGATTGAGAACGCCTGTAATCGTAGCGGTGGGAGCGGCGATCAAGTTTCACAGCGGAAAGGTTGTTCCGGCGCCGCGCTGGGCCAGCCAAGCCGGCTTGGAGTGGCTGTGGCGATTATTGCACGAGCCCCGCACCGTCTGGCGAAGGGCCTTGATTTACGGCCCCCAGTTTACGGCTCTTTCGTTGCTCGACTTGATGTGGCACAAGAAGCGGCGGCAAGAAGTCAAGGGCCCCTAGCAGGCGTGTGCGCCGTCCTTCCAAACCCGCAATGACAAGCCAGGACTAGCTTACTGGGCAATTTTGGACATACTGTGGAGCACTACCCTTGAACAAACCGGCGCCGGTTACGCCTGGGAGCAGCGAATGGCCTATCGCCATCCTGGGGGGCGGGATGACGGGCTTGGCTGCCGGCTGGGCCTCCGGCCTGCCCGTTTTCGAGGCCGAGGAGGCGCCGGGAGGAATCTGCTCGTCTTATTACATCCGCCCCGGTACGCAAGAGCGGCTCCATCAGTCCCCGCCGGATGAAGAGGCTTACCGGTTTGAAATTGGCGGTGGGCATTGGATCTTCGGCGGAGACCCTGCCGTCCTTCGCCTGATTCGTAAGCTTGCACCAACAGTCGCTTACGAGCGGAAGTCTTCTGTTTTCTTTCCTGATCAGAATCTTTTTGTCCCCTATCCGCTTCAGAACCACCTGGGCCACTTCGGCCAAGAGTTTCGCGCCAAGGCGCTGGTAGAGATCCTGATCGCTCCTCAGGGTAAATTTCGAACGATGGCGGACTGGATGTTCCAGAGTTTTGGCCCTACCCTAACGGATTCATTTTTCGGACCGTTCCACGAGCTATACACCGCAGGGCTTTGGAAAAGGATTGCCCCGCAGGACCCCTACAAATCGCCCATCGACGTTGCCTTGGTGATCCGCGGCGCCTCTGAGGCTACGTCCCCAATCGGGTACAATACCACTTACCTTTACCCAAAAGGCGGGCTGAACGCTTTAGCCCAAGGGTTGGCACAAGGGTGCGATGTGCGCTACGGGAAGCACGTCGCACGGGTTGATATCCTGAGCAAGACCCTCATTTTCCAAGATTGCGGCTCATTCCGGTACGGATCCCTCATGTCAACCCTTCCCCTCAACAAGATGATTGAAATGACAGGAATCAAGCTGCCTGAGGAAGCAGACCCTTATACCTCCGTGCTGGTGTTGAACATCGGCGGCATACGTGGTACTCAATGTCCGCTCGATCACTGGATTTACCTTCCCTCCAGCCAAACAGGTTTCCACCGCATCGGGTTCTACAGCAACGTCGATGTCAGCTTCCTGCCCAGTTCGGCCCGGGCGTCAAATAATCGGGTCGGCATCTATGTGGAGAAAGCTTATGGAGGTGGCCAGAGACCCTCGGCCCAGGAAATCCGGGATTACTCCCAGGCTGCGTTGAGAGAGTTACAGCAATGGGGGTTCATGGGGGAGGCAGAGGTGATTGACCCCACCTGGATTGAGGTGGCCTACACTTGGTCCTGGCCCGGATCCAAATGGCGCGCGGCGGCATTGAAAGCATTGGAGGAGCATGACATCCAGATGGTGGGAAGATATGCCCGCTGGGGATTCCAAGGTATTGCCGATTCCCTGCGCGATGGCCTTTACGTGGGGGCCGCGAACCGGGTGCAGGGGCCAAAAGGCTGCTGATCTAACCCCCCGGGAGTGGGTGGTATTGGGCCAGGCCAGGGGGAGAGCACCACACCTTGCGGTTGGGAGAGAAGAGAAATCCGGTGGGCGGAATTGCCTTAATAGGATATACTTAATACCTTGAATCTTAGGTCAAATTGGCGGTCTCCGCGGTGGTTCCCGTCCAGAATCGCTTCATACTGTTAAATGCAAAAGGGCTATGGGCTTTCCCGTGTTGCTCTCGGGAAGCGGGGTGAGGGGCGCGAGGTGGCGAAAATGAAAGTCGTCATTCTATGCGGGGGGATGGGAACCCGGCTGAGGGAAGAGACAGAGTTCCGGCCGAAACCGCTGGTGGAAATCGGCGGAAAGCCGATCCTCTGGCACATCATGAAAATATATTCCCATTACGGCTTTAAGGAGTTCGTGCTCTGTCTCGGCTATAAAGGTCATCTGATCAAGGAATACTTCCTCAACTACCGTGTGATGCAAAGTGACTTTACCCTCCGGCTTGACTCTCCTGAGCATCCCGATTTCCATCATCGGAGCGACCCCGTCGATTGGTCGATAACCTTTGCGGAAACGGGCGCCGATGCCATGACGGGCGCGCGCGTGAAACGGGTTGAGAAGTACATTCAAGAAGACGACTTTCTACTAACGTATGGAGACGGTCTTGCCAATATCGATGTCGGCAAGCTTCTGGAATTCCACCGCGGACATGGAAAAACCGCTACCGTGACGGGGGTACGCACCAATTCGCGCTATGGTGAACTCTCCGTACTGGACGGGCGAGTGAAGCGCTTCAGCGAGAAGCCCCAGACGGAAGAGGGATTCATCAGTGGTGGATTCTTTGTATTCCAGCGCCGGCTCTTTGACTACCTTTCGGACGACGATGGCTGTGTGCTGGAGCTTGCACCTCTCGAAAATCTGGCCCAAGAAGGCCAACTGATGAGTTACCTTCACCCCGGATACTGGCATTGCATGGACACCTATCGAGACTTCATCGTTCTCAATGATTCATGGAGGCAAGGGGCCCCTTGGAAAATATGGGAGTAGACGGGAACAAGAGCCGGCCAGGTGGGCAGGTGGGCAGGTGGGCAGATGCTAAAAACGGGCGGGAGAACACTTGCCGTTCGTGCGGCAGCCCCAGACTTGAAACCGTCCTTTCCTTGGGTGTGACGCCTCTCGCGAACTCACTCTTGACGAAAGAGGATCTCGCACGTCCGGAGCCAACTTTCCCCCTGGACCTTGCCTTCTGTCCCGCTTGCTCGCTTGTCCAGATTACCGAGACTGTTCCTCCTGAAGCGCTGTTCCGGGAGTATCTCTACTTCTCTTCGTTTTCCGATGAGATGCAGAGCAACGCCGCGGCCCTCTCCCGGCGCTTGATTGATTCGCTGCGTCTCGGAGCCGACAGTCTTGTGGTGGAAGCCGCCAGCAATGACGGCTATCTATTGCGTCATTACCTGTGTGTCGGCGTCCCCGTGCTCGGAATCGAGCCCGCCCTCAATATCGCGCGTGTCGCCCAGGAAAAGTATGGGATTAAGACACTTACGGATTTTTTCGACGAATCGTTGGCGGCCCGATTGCGCCATGAAGGTATCCGAGCAGACGTGTTTCATGCCAATAACGTGCTGGCGCACGTTGCGGACCTTAATGGGTTCGTCGCGGGCATTCATTTGCTCTTAAAGGATGACGGAGTTGCGGTTATCGAAGTTCCTTATGTTATGGAAATGATCGATCACTGCGAGTTCGACACCATCTACCACGAACACTTGTGCTACTTCTCGGTAACCGCACTCCAGCACCTCTTTCAGCGGCATCAACTGGAGATTCAAGACCTGGAGAGGCTGCCGATCCACGGCGGTTCAATTCGATTGTTCCTTCGACAACGCGCGGCCGTTGATCCCACGCCCGCGGTGTCACATCTTCTTGAGCAGGAAGCTTCCTGGGGTGTCAACAAGTTTGGCTTTTACAGCGGTTTCGCGGGCCGCGTGGGGCAGGTTAAGGGCTCGCTTTGCCGTCTACTCGCGGATTTAAAGGGCACCGGGGCCCGGGTGGCCGCTTACGGCGCAGCCGCCAAGGGTAGCACCCTCCTGAATTACTGCGGCATTGGTCAGGAATGGTTAGATTTCGTCGTCGATCGCAGTCCCTACAAGCAGGGGCGATACATGCCCGGCGTCCATCTCCCTATCTACCCGCCCCAAAAGCTCCTGGAGGCAATGCCGGATTACACGCTTCTGCTCACCTGGAACTTCGCGGACGAAATTCTGGCGCAGCAGGCGGACTACCGGCAGCGCGGTGGGCATTTCATCATCCCGGTTCCCGAGCCCAAGATCGTTTAAGGCAGGTGCAAACGCGGGGTTTCCTGGACAACACGGCGAGTGGAGGCGAGTGAGTGGTTTTTGCCGAGACAAAACCAGGCGGGGTGTATATAATTGACCAGAAGCCTCCGGAGGACGAACGCGGTTTCTTTGCCCACACGTTCTGCCCGCATGAGTTTGCGGTCCACGATCTCGACCATCGAGCGGCGCAATTTAGCACGTCTTTCAACAAGAAGAAGGGCCCCGTGCGTGGATTGCACTATCAATTGGCGCCGTAAGCCGAGGTAAGGGTCGTTCGCTCTACGGCGGGTGCAATCTATGACGTTGCCGTGGATTTGCGCCCGGATTCGCCGACCTATAAACAGTGGGTGGCGGTCGAGTTGACCGAAGACAATCGGAGAGCAGTTTATATTCCGGCAGGCTGTGCGCACGGATTTCAGACAATGGTGGATGACTCCGAAGTGTACTACCGGATCAGCGATTTTTACTACCCGGAAGCGGCTAAGGGGATTCGCTGGGATGATCCGTTGTTTGGCGTTCAGTGACCGCTTCCGGAAGCGGCGCTCCTGTCAGAAGGGGATTGATCCTACGCTGATGATGCACTCTGAGGAGGGGATTGATTCCACGCGAGACCGATTTGACTCCCGTCGCGCTAGTACGGGAGGCAAGATATGAGAGTCCTGGTTACGGGTGCTGGGGGATTCATCGGGTCGCACGTCGCGATGGCACTTGTCCAGGCCGGGCACGCCGTGTGTGGCATTGTACGCCCGGAAGGTTCGACCGAACGATTGAGCGAATGCATTTCTCACATCCATCTGGTGCGTACCGACCTGCGTGACGCCAAAGCCGTTCACGAAATTCTACAGGAAGTAAGGCCTGAGTGTGCTGTTCACCTCGCCTGGTATGCGACACCGGGCAAATACTGGACGGCGCTGGAAAATCTGGACTGTGTGAGCATGACACTTTCGTTGGCGCAATCTTTAGCCCAGACTGGTTGCAGAAGACTCGTAGGTGTGGGCTCGTGCGCTGAGTACGATTGGGATTACGGTTTCCTGTCGGAGTCTCGCACTCCTCTGAGACCCAGGACCCTATACGGCGTCAGCAAGAATGCCACCCGGATGCTTCTGGAAGCGGCATGTGAGCGTGCTTCTATGAGCTTTGCCTGGACCCGCCTCTTTCTCCTGTATGGCCGGAGGGAAGACCTGTCTCGCTTGGTGCCTTCCGTAACTCTGGCGCTCCTCAGGGGAGAGATCGCACGCTGCACCGACGGGAAACAGCTCAGAGATTTTCTCCACGTGGAGGATATGGCAGCAGCGATCTGCGCCGTTGCCGCAAGTGACTGCCAGGGGGTCATCAACGTTGGCTCCGGTGAGCCTGTCAGTGTCAGAACCATAGTAGAGCTTATCGGCAGGACACTGGACCGAAGTGACCACATCGCTTACGGGCAGATTCCGAGCGACCCCAACGATGCCCCTTTGGTTGTTGCCGATATCCGCCGGCTGCGGGATGAAATCGGCTGGCGTCCATCGTTATCGTTACAGAAAGCCCTTCCCGAGACGGTGCTATGGTGGAAGGAGAACTTCCGATGACGAGGAACGACTGCCCGCTTTGCGGCGCGACCGGTTCTGGTGTTTTTCTGGAACGTCGTCAATCTCCTCTCCACCAGAATCTTCTCTGCCGGACAGCAGCAGAAGCGAAAGCGCTGAATTCCGGCCAATTGGCAATTTCCCTTTGCGCCCGGTGCGGTTTCGTGTTCAACGCTGCTTTTCTTCCAGAGCTTATGTCATATTCCCAGGCATACAACAATACTCAAACGCACTCGCCCCTTTTCCAGCGGTATATAACCGAGCTTTCTGACGACCTGGTTGACCGATACCGCTTGGTTGACAAAACCATCGTCGAAGTGGGCTGCGGCAAGGGGGAATTTCTTCGATTGCTATGCCGGGGCGGGAGGAATCGCGGCCTCGGATTTGACCCTAGTTATATTGGGCCGGAAACAGTCGAGCAAGGCGCTGTACACTTTGTCACCGAGTTTTATCAGGGCCAGCGCAACGATACACCCCCAGACCTCGTCTGCTGCCGCCACGTGATTGAGCACATCCCTGATCCTTTGGAAATGCTGCACGGAATTCGCAAAGCCTTGGGCGAACATAGCACTGCCGTGGTTTACTTTGAGACGCCGAATGTGGAATGGGTATTTGAGCACACCGCCTTTTGGGACTTCTTCTATGAGCACTGCTCCTATTTCACGCCCGACACCCTGACATGGGCCTTCGAGATTTCAGGATTCTCAGTGCTCAGTGTAAGAAGTGTCTTCGGGGACCAGTATCTCGCCATCGAAGCGAAACCGAGGGCCTCCCAGTCACCGCCTGCTTCCGGGCCTCTGAATGGAACTGCTGGACTCGAGAGACAGGTGCACGCCTTTAATGAACGGGTGGCGATGAAAGTTGATGACTGCCGGGAACAAGTGCGGAGGTTCAGCCAAGCTGGCGGTTGCGCTCTGTGGGGAGCGGCGGCGAAGGGGGTTACCTTTGCGAACATAATCGATCCCGGCGTTACCGACATCAAATGCGTCGTCGATATCAATCCTGCCAAGGCTGGAAGATATGTGCCTGGAACCGGTCATCCCATCGTGAGTCTCGAGTCGCTTGGCGGCCATTACTCCGTGGCCGGACTGCTGAGTATGAACACAAATTATCTGCTGGAGCAGCGTGCCCAGCTATCCGCGCTGTCGCTGGCAATCCCTATTGAGGCGCTGAGGTAAAAGATGGCCAAAACTATCAATGTTCAAGTTGATCAGGAAGCTGAGAGCATCGTGCTGAGTGGCGTGGATGGCGCATCGCGGGTGCTGCCGCTCTATAGTGAAGAAGCCTTTAGGGAAATCTCGCGGCTCTGGGTGAACATTGGCTGGGCACTGAAGTATTCGTACACTTTTACATGGCTCGGTCAACCTCTTCTCCAGCTCCCCGAGGATGTCCTTCGCATCCAGGAAGTCGTCTATCGGATTAAGCCCGATGTGATCATTGAGACCGGGGTGGCACATGGCGGGTCATTGATCCTTTACGCCAGCCTTTGCAAGTTGATGGGCAAGGGTCGAGTCGTTGGTGTGGACATTGAAATCCGCCCTCATAATCGCGCCGCCATCCAATCCCACTTCCTGTCTCCGTACATCACCCTGATCGAGGGCAGTTCGATCGATCCGAGTATCGTTTCCCAGGTAAGTGAAACGCTTAAGCCTGGCGAAACGGTGATGGTCATGCTTGACTCCTGCCACACCAAAGATCACGTTTTGAACGAACTGAATGCTTACGGACCCCTTGTAACCCCGGGGTCCTATATCGTGGCGACGGATGGCATTATGGAGCAATTGACCGGCGCGCCCCGCAGCCAGCCGGACTGGACGTGGAACAACCCGCGCCAGGCGGCTCTGGAATTTGTCTCCAGCCATCCGCAGTTCATTATCGAAGAGCCAACCTTTCCGTTCAACGAAGGCGCGGTGAAGCAGCGCGTCACCTACTGGCCGGACGCGTATCTGAGGAGAAAGTAAGGTTCTGCGCTGTGTCGAAGGTGTCCAGGAACATCGTTTATAACGGCCTTGGCCAGGGGCTCAGCGTAATCCTGAGCTTTGTCGCCGTGCGCTTTGTCTTTCGCCGGCTTGGTGGCGATGCCCTGGGGCTGATTTACTTCTCCCTGGCTTTCAGCACGGCTCTGTCGATGGCCGTGCAGTTGGGCATCTGTGAAAGCGCCGTGCGGGAGGTAGCTGCTCACCAAGCGAATCGACCGGAGTACATTAAGAGTTTCATCCGCACCAGTTCCCTGCTTTATTGGGCCGGTTACGTCGCCTTGGCCGCGGTGGCTTGTGCCGCCGCCCCCTACCTCGTCCAGCATTGGGTGAAACTCGACACCCAGAGTGTTTTGACGGCAACTAAAATCATGCGCATATTAACTCTGGGCGCGCTAGGGGCGCTGCCCGGGGGCCTGTACAGGGCGCTGTTGGGGGGGCTCCAGCACATGGGGCTCACCAACCTGATCGACGTGGCCGCCAAGGCTTCCCAGCAGGCAGGGATCTTCATGATCCTGCTGATCCACGGAAATCTATTTCAGGTGGCGTACTGGATTGCCGGCTGCATGGCGGTGCAAGTTGCTGTCTATTGGATTGTATGTACGCATTTCTTCTCCGTGCGCGCGCTGCTGCTTCCGGGCTTTTCCCTGGACGTGGTCAGGCAGAACTTCCGGTTCGCATCAGGTCTTATGACCATCTCTTTCTGTTCGTGGATGCTGTTGGAGAGCGATAAATGGGTGGTCAGCAAGCTGCTGCCGCTGACCATGCTGGGCATCTATACTTTTGCTCGCGGCGCCGTCAACCAAGGCGCACTTTTGACCTCAGCCATCGGCACCGCCATCTTCCCGCATTTTTCGTCCTTGCATGGAGCCGGGAAAATGGACGAAATGAAGAACGCTTACCACAAGATCCAGGAGCTTATTTGCCTGGGAACGATTCCGCTGTTCGCCGCGGTGCCGTTTGCGGCGATTCCGCTGTTTTCTCGCGTGTTTGACCTGCCATCCGCCCGCCTGCTGCTCCTGCCGACTACGTTTCTTTGCATCGGCTCCTACATGAATGGGACGTTGAATCCGCCCTACGTCGTCTCCCTTGCCATGGGCCGGCCGGACATCATTGCCCGGCAGAACCTTCTGGCGGTATTCATCGTGCCGCCGGTTAGTGCCATCGCCATTTATTGGTTCGGGCTGAATGGCGCCGGCTTCTCCTGGGTGCTTTACCACATCTATGCATATTCTTACGGGTTGCCGCGCATCTGCCGCGAGTGTTTAGGCATCGCGCCGCGAATCTGGTACGGGCACGTTCTCAGAATCCTGGGTTCCGCGCTTTTGATCTACGGCCCCGCCTGGGTGCTGGCAAGGTGGATTGGCGGTTTTTCCATTCTCTCCATGGCGACGGCTTACAGTGTGGGATCAATCATTTACGGGGCGGTGGTCTTTCGGATGATGGATGACGAGCTCCGGCAAAGCCTGTTGCACTCATTGCAGGGGGTGAAATTAAAGCTCGGAGTTGCTTTAGCCTTCCCGGCCTTGAAAGGAGAGTAGGGTTTCCATGAACACGTCATCTCCTCACTTTTCCATCGTTATGCCCACGCGCAACCGCGCTCACTTATTGCGCTACGCGTTGCAGAGTGCGCTGGACCAAAGGTTTGACGATTACGAGATCGTGGTGGTTGACAACGGCTCTTCCGATGACACCGCGAAGGTGGTGCAGCAGTTCGGCAGCGCGCGTGTGCGTTACGTGCGAACCGGCAAGACTCTTCCCATGCACGACAATTGGGATTTCGCCTTGAGCCAGGCGCGCGGCGAATGGATTACTTTTTTGTGTGATGATGATGCTCTCTGCCCCGAAGCGCTCCAGAGGGTCGCTGAGACCATCACCACCCATCAACCGCAACTGGTCAGTTGGCCGACGGCCGCTTACTTCCTTGATTTGCCTTCGGCAGAGTATCCCGAAAGGCGACGCCAGGTCCTGATGCCGGCAGCGACGGGGCGCACATTCACCGTGCCGAGTCGGCCTGACTTGGTTGCCCTGTTTGCCATGTCCTTTGCGGATTCCCGCCGGTTGCCCAAGATGTTAAACTCTTGCTGCCACCGGCGATTGACGGAGAAAGTGATACAGCAGATGGGAAGATTCTTTCTTCCACCGTGCCCTGATTATAGCTGTTGCGTCGCCATGCTTGCAAAAACGGACACCTACACATTCGTTGACGTTCCCCTGGCTTTGATGGGGAGCGGCTCCCACTCGATCGGCGTCGCACCCACCAGCCGCAAGCCCACCATCCACGTGGATTTCGTCGAGGACTTTGGCGGAGATGAGATACTGAAACATGTCCCGCTCAGCTTCCTTACGATTACGAACTCGATTGTGGAGAGCTTGCTAAAGGCACGCGAGGGAATGGCCCCGGATCTGTCCTGGCTGGAACCGGACTGGTCCAATTATTTTGTTGGTTGTTACGGGGACATACTATCCCTCGCGAGACACGACGTTGATGTTACCGAGTTACGCAAGGAATACTTTGCCGCGCTGGGGCGCCGCCCTCCGCTGTTTCGGGCCCGGGTTCGTTCTCGGTTGCTCGCTCCCAGCATACGCTTCTTATTGCAAAAGGGATTTGTACGGCAGGCAATAAACCGCTGGGGAATATTGCGGTTAGTTGAGCCTTTCATCGGCCCCCGAAGACGGACCGTCCTTGGAGGGAAAACAGGTTTTGCGAACATTCTTGAGGCAGTACGGTCTGTGAGCCAGGGCAGCGGTGGGCATAGCGCGGGGCCAGAGCACAGCGCAGGCTGAGGCATACCTCATCGAGACCCATCCTCGGATTAAGGATCTTCATGTTTGGGCGTCGAAGCGCAAAGGAACTGGAGACGGATCGTGCGCGAACCCAGGCGCGCTACCCATCTTGGAGGCGGCGGATTGGGCTGAGGGCGAGCATTCCTTCCCCCTGAACCAGGCTGGGAGTAAAGGACGCTAGCCCGGACTTCTCACCACGTTTGGACGACTCTGGAAGGGCGGGGCTAAAGCCCCGCCCTTCCAGAGTCGTGGTGAGATATCCAGACTAGGTGTCTGGCCGAAGGGTATGGGCCAGGACGCGCGTTAGTGCAGGGTCTAGCGGAGGAGTTCCATGGAACC
>Ga0182030_10003681_pt1 | contig 32767 bp, 26 predicted proteins | sample 812S3MmetaG_FD_121299 | JGI IMG/M metagenome (GOLD analysis project Ga0182030, IMG submission 121299) | Permafrost microbial communities from Stordalen Mire, Sweden - 812S3M metaG (Illumina Assembly) | ecosystem: Environmental > Terrestrial > Soil > Wetlands > Permafrost | place: Sweden... | reverse complement strand
TGCACCTTCTGCAGTCAGGGGTCGACATTACCGTAATCGCGCTTTGGCTTGGTCATGAGAGTCCGGAGACCACGCATATGTACGTTGAGGCGGACTTGAAAACGAAGGAACGAGCTCTCAACAACATCGTCCCTGCAGGCAAGGGCTTGAAACGGTTCCAGGCTGGCGACGCGTTGTTGGCCTTCCTCGACACCCTCTGATAATGCCGAGACGACGCATCATCAAGCCCGCGCCCGCGTGCCGTTCGCCGAATTCACTCTGGGCTATCCGGTACTCGGCATTACTCCTCTAACTTTCTCCGCGTCTCGCCACTTGTTAAGGGAGAAAAATGACTGCAACGGTCATCTGGTTGGGCCCTACCTAATCCGCCGAACCCTCGCAACCAACGATTGAGCGGAAGGGAGCCCCTTTCTGGACTGAATCTTCAACGAACTCATCGGGGCTGACACAGTGTGGGCAACAGGCGCCTTCAATCTGTCGTCTTGCGGACCCTCCACAAAGCACGAACCTGAGCCTCAGGTTGGAGTCGCTGCGGCCGAAGAGGATCGTGTTCATAGCACGTCACACGCAAATTAGCCGGGTTGAGAGCACCACACGAGTTGATCGGAGCGACGGTCATTTCTTTAAAATCGACAGAAGACGCGCACCCGTAGGGGTGTTCGCAGACTCGAAGCCCCGCGAGGGTACGCACGGTCCAAAACGGCTGGGGTAAGCTTGATACTCCGATCGCGTTTGGTCCCGCCGGGCGGGGGGTGCCATCCACATCATAGAGAGACAAAAACGAACTCTTGTATCTATTGCACCATCCGCAAGCCAAACGAAGATTATCATCGCCAGAACCGCCTTCGGAGAATGGGTGAACGTGGTCCACCTCGATCCGGAGATCCTGCTCGTACAATCCGATGGGCTTGAAAATGTCCACGAACGGTGGCGTCTGAACGGCGTTGCGCCTTCCATTCACGAAGTTGTCGATCGCCTCCTCACGAAAGACGGCACCACATATCCAACATCTTGGGATGTTAAGAAGGTCTATCAAAAGCACGCGCTGCTCTTTGTCGAGACTAGCGCGACCGCGCTCGCCTTTGAACCTTTCAGTGCGCCAGTTGAGAAATTCTGCAACCGCTGTCGCTATCTCCCGTTGTTCAGATCTCGTGTAATCCTGAAATGCTTGCCGAACCGCTTCTGCGACATCGCTGAATAGGCGAACATACGTGAGGTTCGCATAACGACGCGGGTCGGCAAGTCCCTCCGCAAACCATTGTGCCCATTGCTGGTTTATGTCAGCCCGGAGCAGCTCTCCGCGCCGGCCCAGTATTCTGTCTGGCACCTTCGCCTCTGCTATCTGAAGCAGCCGCGCAGGATTCCATGCAGCACTCGTCTCTCCAAGTGCTTTGCGTACAAACCCTGGCTCCGAAATCATGACACCGCTAAACCACCTTCGGAATCCGATAGGAACGAGCCTGCGGCAGCATCTCAGGATTCTTGCGGTACTGACTCCAAAGCGACGCCCACTGGTTACGGATTCCCGTAGAGTCTTTCTTGACGCCTCCGAGATTCCAGTCCCTACTAAAGTACTCGGGGTTGACGCCTTCTAGCCACTCGCTAAACAATGTAGAGATATCGTTGGCACTCGAGAGAGTGCTTTTGGTTTCGACTAGGTACTGGAAGAAGTCCGCCGAGAGTATGGTCAGAGAGATCTTGTTGAACAAGTTGGAGTCCCGGGGCCGGCCCCAGTAATTCTTCAGCTCCGGCACGGTGGTTTCGCCAAAGAATGAGCGTACCTCAGAGAAGAACTTGATGAAGATCTCGCGCCATGGGCCATCGGCGCGGCTCCAGCACTCAAAAGCATCTGCACAACCCTTGTTACCGAAGTCGGCGACTATGGGTGATTCATTAAGGAACCGAGTGCGCCAGACATGGGCGTAATCATTCTTCTCACCGAAAAGCTTACCCTCCCGCAAGTAGCGAAAGATCGAGACTAGCGAGGCGAATACGTTCCACTGGAGCAGATCCTGCTCGGCACCAGAACCTGCGAGGCCGCGTTCCACTCGGTTCAAGAATGGGCTGTCGGGGTGACGGGCGAGGTAGGTTATAGCCTGAGACTCCTCTAGTCTTATACCCGCGTTCTTCAGACGCGTCGCGACCTTGGCCATTTCGTCATTGGAGAGAGTTGTCGAAACAATCGTTCCGAGAAGTGCTCGACCGACGGGAATGGCCTTCTGGTTCACTACTACAAACTGGAAGACCTGCTCCGCTGGTTCAGCCGACAGGAGCAGTGAAACCGGAAGGCGCCTGGACTCGCGACACAGTAAATCCGTTTCGAGTTGCACAGCGTCTTCGCCGCAGTCCAATCGTTTTTCTATTTCCGCTCGGATTTCGTCCGTCTGCAGACGTACAAGCGCTGCCGCGAGGGCGCCTCGTAAACGATGCTGGCCGTCAACCAGGACGACGGGCAGGATATAGGCAACGAGGCCCTCGCGAGCGAAGCCCAGAAACGAGCTGGCCTGTATGGGTTCGGAAACTAGCTTAGCGACCTCGTGCCGGGCCGCAATTTCCTCCCAGAAGTCCGCAATATGGGACTCCTCGAAGAGCACTGATGTAACATCCTCAACCTCAGAATCTTCCCCGCTTTCCTCGGCATCTGTGTGTCCGTTCAGATCCTCTGGCGATTCTTCCTCTTCTGTGCCAAGATGCCCTTCTTGTCGTGCGCGTTCTTTGAGCGCGATAACAAGTGATTCTTTGGGCGCTTGGCCAGACAACTCTGGAACACGAGATTCCAAATATGTGCGGACCCGTGCGAGGATATCCTGAAACGACATCGAGTTCACATCGGGAGCAGTGATAGTCACGGTTCCCGAGCTCGGGTTATCGGAGTCGGCATCGAAACGGATGCTCTGCCCGTCCAGCACGCGGCTAGCACATAGCAGTGGATTCTGAATTATGTTTTCGTCATCGGCGAAAAACTCTCTCAAACTCTCTACGCGTTTAGGGCTTTCGTCCCGTTGGAAACCGATGGTCTCATCATTCCCAAACCGCCGCTTCTGCGGAATCCCGGACCAGAACCCGATATCAGCCGCCGGGGCTCCAAACATGAGCATTGGTTTGTCAACTTTTGTCTGATTCAACATGATCGCAGGGTACTGAAAGCTTCGTTCCATTGATGATGCTCCAAATCTGCTCACTTACGTAGCGCACAGAGACGGCAACGATTCGCAACCTGAGGATCCTAACCGCACACCCACCGAAGCCGTGTTGTTTCCATGCGAAAGCTTATTCTCGCAAATTGCAACGAGCTTTTGGGAACACGCTCAACTCTTCGGTATTCCCATGGGCGCTTCCGATCGCCCGAGGACGGGTCTTCTTGCTCCCGTGGTTCAGGAGTAGATCAGACCCAAAGGTCGGGCATCTCAACGCGTTTTGGGCTCGGGGCCCGCCCAATACACTCGCAAGTTTTCGCCTGACGGCACGCGCCGCAGATTCCACGCCTGTTCATCATGGCACTTAAATGGTGACCTGCCTATCCTACCAGGGCCGTTCACGGAGTGCTAAGAGTTCGTCGAGAAACAGCTTTGCATGCGCTCGTTTCGTTGTCTTCCTGCACTTGGGGCACGAAGAATCAAGGACTTAGCTGGAATCGCTTTAATTAGCGCTGCGGCTTAGGATAGTACTACTGCAAAATCCTAGGTCTGGCGCTTGAGTTCGTGACCCATAATGACGAGGCCCAATCGCTGGAGTCGCTGCTGCCACGCATCTCTCATACCGATCTCGGACGGATTAGCGAACAGACCAGCCTCCTCCTCTGCCCTTGTCAGTTGAGCAAAAAGTGCCCGCTCTAAATAATCCGCCGGGACAAACTCCTCTTTTCGGTGAAGTATCGGTGGGTTGGGCGCTTCGACAAACTCGCGATGCCTAATTCCAAAAGTGCGAAGGTCGACGCGGACAGAAAAGCTCAGTGTAGGATGGGCGAGGCTGTCAAACTGAGGGTACCCCAAGTATGAGATCTTTGGCTCGTTTCGGCGTAGCTTGATGATCGCAGTCCCTTCTATTTGCCCGGAGAGCACCTTCGCGCATCCTTCGTAGACGCGCAGGATCGGCGCGAGTCGGTTCAGCCCCGAGACATGAACGTACAGTGCCGCGGGCATGAGTTTCCCGAACTCAGCCTCACTGCATGCCGTGTCGACCTTATTCATGTCGCCAGCCTCAAAGAGGAGAGCATCTCCTGCGAGGCAGGCCGCCTTGTATGTGCCGAAGAAGGCTTTGATGTCGAGCTGCAGAGCGCGCGGAAGGCTGGAGACAATGGGGCGACGAGGGAACCGTCCGAGAGCCACGTAAACGAGGAGGTCCGTTTTGCGTTCGTTGAAGATCGCCTCCCACTGCTCAGTTCCGGTTACTCGACGTACGACTTGAAATGCGCGTCGCACGCTCCCAAACAGAGAATCAAGTTCCGCCGCGTTGTCGAGTTCCATTGCATCGGGAAGGCGACCTCGCTCGATGACGAAAGTGATCAACGTCTGCAGTGCGGCCTGATTCTCTTCGAACAGACGGTCACTCAGCCGGACGCGAGGTGCAGCTATCCGGCGCCGGTAGCGCGATGAAACGAACTGTTCCCGTCTCTCTGATTCCCGAAACACATAGAAAACGCCCGGAGCAGCGGCAACGGGCATCTCCCCGAGGGTTGCCTGAATCCAATCACGCAATTCCTGCTGCTCGAAAAACTTCTGGAACGTCTGGAGTCGAGTGAGACAGCCGTCCTCGAACGCCTGGAATCCGCCGATATCGGCGTCTGATTTCAAGCGTGCCGCTACTATGAGCAGCCGCCCGGAGTACTCCCATGCCTGGCGTAAGGCCTCGGCCCGCTCTTGTGGATTCTCTACAACGTTGACAACGTAGCCCAGATTGACAATGTCTGCTCTGCTCCTGACGACATCAGGTCTGTAGGCCGGATCCCATCCAAATGCTGTTATGCCAGCGAGTTCGAGGTAACGAATGTCGTCGCCATGCCCACAACCGTAATCGAAGATCCTGTCGGCGCCCGCTAACACCCCGTCGCTCAATGCTGTTCTAAGGGGTCTCGAAAGCTCCGATCGGCGGATCGCCGTCTTGTCCCTCGCGATCATGCGCCAGGTTGCTCGCGTTCGGCGGTCGGCACAGCTCGCATCAACAATTCCGAGATGCTCTTCAGTCGTCTATCGGTAGCGAGGTAGGCAATACCGCGATGCAAGTGCAGGCGGAACTGAGTGCTTAGAACTTCATCATTCGTTCCGAGCCCGTCGCGCTCGCATCTCACCTTCAAGAGCCCCATGTAAAGCTCCTCGTAGGATCCTCCGAAAACCTTCCAGGTCATCTCCACCGAGCTGTCAACGGGAATCTTCGTCAAACTTGGAGCGGAACGATCAGCCAAAGACACACAAAACGCCCATCGGCACAGAGTGTTCCAGTGCGCGATGCCCGTCGTGCGCTTTAGCCTAATGAGTTGATCTCTCGCCCTCTCTGAGACTTTGATGTGATCAAGCGACATTGTCTTCCTCGCGGTCGAAGTAACCGGCCTTCACTGTACTGGATTGCTGTGCCTCGTCAAATTCTAGTAGGTAGGAATGCCCCACGAATGGACGGATCGCTTCGAGGTATTCCCCTTTGATTTCTTCGTCAGTTGAAAGCAACAGCACCTGATGGCTGGCGTGCGGGAAGTACCGTTCGACCAAGTGCCGGCGGTGCGACGAATCCAGCCTGCCAAGCGGCGTGTCGATCACTGCCGGCAGAGGTCGCCGCGAAGCCTTGGCCAGCCCCCAAAGAAGAGAAACCGCAAGCACTTGCCGCTCGCCCGCCGACAAGCGATCAGGTCGCACGAGGTTCCATTCGCTGTCCCTAAGCTCAATCTCAAAGGAGCGGCTATCGATCCGGATCAACGAAACAAGCGATTTCTTGCGTACAAGGTACTGGAAGCTCGCAAGAACATGCGCCTGGATGACTGCGATATGTCGCTCCACTACTTTTTCGCGAAATCGCTGAAGCGCTTCTTGAGCCCGGTGTGAATGCTCTTTAACCCGCCTTAGATCCTCCTTCTCGAGCTGACACCTCGTGACACTTTCTATCCTGCGAGTAAGGCTCGCCTCCTTCCGATCTATCTCGGCGTCCAATCTGGTGCGCTCACCTTCAAGTCGATACTTTTCTTGAGCTAGTGCATTGAGCCGCTGCTCAAGTTCCGTCCGCTCCGCTTCAAGGGGCGCGATAGCATCCTCCTCAGGTACCATGCTGAGTTTGCGATCCACCACGGCCAAGTCGTGGCTAAAATCATGCCGACGAGTAAGCTGCGTCCGGAGCCTGGAATCGAGCGCAGGCAGACCTGATGAAATGAGTTCCTGCAGAAGGCCCATCGCCTCTTCGGTCAGTTCAAGGTAGCAGCACATGCCAGCTTTTGAAGCTCGATTGCTTCTGTCTCGCTCCAAGAAAGTCGCAATTTCTTGCACGAATTGAGGCTTGGCTTTTCGGTCCAGAATCCTTTGAATTATCGCTGCGTCACGTTCTTCGAGAATGGCACCTAGGAGCTGCGCCTCACTCGCAACTTTCTCCGCACGCGCCTGGAGTTGGAGCTCCCCGAGCAGATCCGCTACGAGCGCTAGGGGTGCGGCGCCGTTTGAGTCATCGCGTAAGAGGCCATCGATTGCCTCGATATCTGCTTCCAGACGCCTCTTGCCTTCCGCGAACATATCCTTCTGCTTAAATAGATCGCCCCCTTCTGCCTGAAGTCGCTCCAAAACCTTCTGTTGCCGGTAGTTGCACTGTTCAATCTGGGACTGCACTGAGCCAAGTGCCTGGACCAGCTCCGTCCTTTTCGCCCGGATGCCATTCAGCTCACCGATCGCGACTTTGATCGCCGCCTCTGCACCATCGTCAACCTGCAGCTTCTTGTCCTTGCGACCGGCGACAACGTTCAAATCAACGTGCAGGCGATCGACAATGTCCAACCCCAGGAGTGAGTGGATTCCTGTTCGCAGCAGATCCGCCGCGTTCTCGAGGTCGGCCAGCGCCTCGATCTTCTCACCATCGAAGAAGAATAGATGCGAAAGCCTTGCAGGGATGAACTCCTCGGCATACTCCGCCCACGCGTCTGACACGGCACGGTCGTGCTGGCCATTGACAAAGACTTCCACCACTTCCTTCATCCCATTCCCATTGGCATGCCAACTTCGACAGACGCGATAGGATTGCTCGCGCCCCTCACTGACGTGGTGGAAGTGGATCTCAACCGACGCCCCCCCGACCGGGTCGGCCTTGCGGTTCACGCTACTGCGGAGGAAGTCTTCGTAGCTACTGCTCCCACGATTTGAGCAGCGCGCTCGCCTCCCATAAAGCGCGAGCTGTAGTGCGTCCAAAACTGTTGTTTTTCCGGCGCCATTCATCCCCCCCAATAGAACGATCGGTTTCTTCTTGGAAGGGGGAGTCAGGCGAATGACATGCCTGCTACGGTAGATGCCGAAGTTCTCAAGCACCAGCTCATCGAGGGTCATTCTTTACCCGCCTCGCCAATTGTCTCAATTGCGGCATCCCTGTCAGGCAGAGAAAGTGCAACTTCATCTCCGTTGGCACGTGCAAGCGCTTCGTGACGCCTGCGCGCGCGACCGACGGCGTCTTCCTCGCTGTCATAGAAGCTCCTGCGAATCGCATCTTCGAGAGCCTCATATAGTCCTGCGCGCCTTGATGCCGTTCGATACCGCTGTTCAACGTGCAACAGTTCTCGAATCATTTGATACTGCAAGTCGTTGTCGGGGCCGCAAATCTCCTTCAGTGACTCGAACTCCTCGGGCCCCCATGGACTGCTCTCCAACATGGTTTGGTCCGGAAAACTCTCCCCGGTCTCGCGTTCGTAAATACTCGGGAGAAGATCTTCAATCTCGTGCTTCTCGATCACCCAAAGCCGCCGAATTTCCTTCAACTCGTTTATTGTGATCAGTTCGATATTGCGGACATTGTCGGGAGTCGTAGGGCTCCGCCGGATCGCCTCCTGCGCACGAAGCACCTCAGACAGCCACTCCGCGCGGGCTCTCTGCGTGTAAGGTCCAGGAATCGGATCGTTGTGGAAGATCTGGACGAGTCCGCTCATCCTGCGGAAATCGCGAATCTCCCGATCGTTTGGAGCGTCCAACTTGTTTCGGAGTTTCAGAAGCGGCAGCATCCACTCCTTGTCCTCGTCATTCTGGATCATGGCGCGCATCGACTTGTCTTCTTCCACCAATGTGCACACCCAACAGCCGAAACGGCTATCGCCACAACTGGGTGTGCTGGTGTCCACAACGAGGGGACATTCGCCATCCGCGGAAGCTCCCTGGTACATCGTTAGGAGATCCTTGTTGTTGTACCCCCAAGGGTTCTCATGCTGCATCAAAAACAGCCAAACGTCATCGTTCGACCACTCTTCGATTGGTGAGTAGACTAGACAATTGGGAAGGCTGGCGTTGGGACTCAGGCGGTCTCGAAGCCGCTGGGCTTCCAATCGTTCCATTGATTTGGCTCGTGCCTGGCTCTCGGCCTTTCTAGTGCCAAGGACCAGAATGGCCTCACCGCTCTGCGCGACGACACCCGTGATGAAGGCGTTGGATGGCTTGATCTTGAGCCGTTCCGTGCACCATCTGAATTTGTGTCGGGGGGCTGGGTATCCCCTGCCAATCAAGTTGACCCAGAAGCTATCGTTTACAGAGGGAGTGAGCCGATGAGGATAAATAGGCAGGTCTTCATCTGCTGCCATTTGCCTCATGGCGTCGAGAGAGTGCGTCACCCACGCCGCCACCACAGGGTTCTCGACAAGTGTGTCTGTGCTGATCACATTGAGCGGCTTCCTTCGCTTCTCAGGTGGGAGCGATCGCAAGGCGAGCCAGACCAGCTGAAGACAGGCTGTCGAGTCCTTGCCACCGCTGTACCCCACGATCCAGGGCAACTCGTCCGCACAGTACATCGTGCGGACCTCGCTAATGAGCGCGTGCACCGTCGCGGTGAGACCACGTTCAGCGAATGCTGATTTATTTGGCATCTCTTCCTCGCGCGAACGCTTCCTCGACGCGCTGCTCCTCCGGCGAGAGCGGGAGCTTGAGAAAACGTTTAATCAAGTTCGTGGTTAGAGTCACGTTTTGTTCCGCTTTCTGGACTCTTCCGCCGATCATCGCGCGTCCCTCCCAAAGTTTCGCGTTCGTCCGCGACCAGTCCATCTTGCGCAAATGCCGCAATCGTTGTCGCCACTGGTTGTCCGTCGCACGCAAGAGCGCGTTACCGGCTTTGCCGATGGCTTGGAGCACTATGCCGTGGCTATGGATATACTCCTGCCTGACTTCACCTGCGGTGATCTTGCGCTCGCGCACGAGCTGCCACTCCGGGAACTGCTTCGCGACCTCCTCCCAGAACTCAGATGCGATCTCCCTCTTCTGGTCAAACGACACGTCTCCATCGCTGCCTGCGATAAGTGCACACGTCGCGCTATAGATCGCGCTCAGTGTGAACAACTTACGTGAGCGCAACGAGAGCGTATTGCGTTCCATTTCGACCACGTCACGGAACACCGGCGAGCGCAAGACAACCAGTCGCGCCAGCTCCGCCGCATCATCGCGGTGATCGTACAAGACCCCGATCGAGCGCGAGGGGCGCACCGCGTACCGATTGAGGTCCGCGAACATTTGCTGGCACCGCTGCAAGCCGATGTCCAAGAAAAACACCACGGCAATCGTCTCATCTCCAACGTCGGGCGAATCTCGCAACGCCATCTCAATCGCCGCCCGTCGGTGCTGCCCGTCGTTGATAATGAAGCGCGCCGCCATCGGGATGTGCAGTAACCCCACGCGACTCCCCTCCGCCCCAGCCGCCAACGGCTCAAAGCGTACGTCGGCGTCAATCGATGCCGTGATCGCGGAGAAAATGTACGAAGCCCGGTTCGCAGTGATGTACCGCGCGATCTCGGGCACGCGTGCCTTATTCAGGACGCGCTGCGCCCGCAGCTCCGGGAGGAGCTCCGCCTCGTCGAACAAAAACATCCTCGGGATGAGCCGCAGGGGGCACATCGACGTATAAAACTCCCGGCCTGCTTGCACGCCGCGGATTGCGGGAAACACATACTCAAACGGTGCGTCCATTCCTCACCAGTACTCCTGTCACGCTCCCGCACAGGCCAGCACTGAGCCGTCGGGATGGCACTTTGTATGTTAAAATAACACAAACAAAGATGCAAGGCTTTCCAAACATGATGTGTTAAAATTGTCTTGGGCACCGCGATTAGGATACAAACCGCACCATGCCGGCTTACCTAGACTGCAACGCTACCACGCCCATCGAACCCGCCGTACGCGATGCCGTGCTCGAGTACCTCACTGAAGAGTTCGGAAACGCGGGTAGCAGAACCCACGAGTACGGCACGAAGGCAAAACAGGCCGTCCAGCACGCGAGAGGCCTAGTCGCGGCTGCCGTCGGTGTCCAGCCTGACGAGGTGGTCTTCACGAGTGGCGCGACGGAGAGCAACAACCTCGCTATTCTCGGCCTCGCCGGCCACGGCGAGCGTCACGCCAAACGACATATCGTAAGCACCAGTATCGAACACAAGGCAGTCCTCGAACCACTCGATTCGTTGCGCGAGCGGGGCTTTGAAATCACGCTCTTGCACCCAAGCAGAGGCGGGGTCGTCAACCCGGACGATGTTCGTGCCGCCCTGCGCGCGGACACACTCTTGGTGAGCGTGATGCACGTGAACAACGAGACCGGCGTCGAGCAACCAATCCCGGAGATTTGCGGGGCACTCGCCGGCCATGAAGCGTACTTACACGTTGACGCCGCACAGGGGTTCGGCAAGCGACCTGAGCCGCTCCGCAACGAGCGCATCGATCTTATAAGTATCAGTGCGCACAAGATCTACGGTCCCAAAGGCATCGGTGCGCTCATCACGCGCCGACGCGGCTTCGACCGCCCGCCCCTCACTCCGCTGCAGTTTGGTGGTGGGCAAGAGCGTGGCCTTCGTCCCGGCACCCTCGCCGTGCCACTTATTGTTGGTCTGGGCGTCGCTACTGAACTTGCGCAGCGCGACGCCACAAGGCGAGCCACCTCCTGCCGACGTTTCCGAGAAGAGCTTCTTGCCAAGCTCGCCCCATTAGGCATCGTACTCAACGGGGAGCAGGAGCGCGTCTTGCCGCATGTGCTCAACCTCAGCATCCCTGAACTGGACGCTGAAGCCTTCATGGTCGCGACAAAGCACCTCATTGCCGTGTCCAACGGGAGCGCGTGCACCTCGCAAAGTTACCAGCCCAGCCACGTCCTCACTGCAATGGGGTACGACGAAGGCCGTGTCCGATCAGCCATCAGAATCTCGTGGTGTCACATGACCCCGCCCGTGGACTGGGTGGCCGTTGTGAGCGCAATCCAGCACGTCCGATGACAATTCCGACCGGCCCACGTTTCACCAGTGCGCCACGGCGCGGGCCATAATTGAGAGCGTCTTCCTGCGCGCCGAATCGCTGCTCGAAACCCGCGACGCAAATCATTACGCTGAGGCTGTCCGGTTGATGAATAGCCAGTCCCTGCTCTCCGAGCGGTTGCGCCACCGGCCCCTGCGCAACTTCAGGAGTTCGAACTCACCTCGCAGCCGTTCTCCTACTAGCGAGAACCGGAGTGTCCCACTTGCAAGGCCCGCGGCAGCATCGCCCTCGCTCCAGTACACGCCCGCATCCCAGACCGTGATCGTCCCTGCACCGTACTCCCCTGGCGGGATCGTTCCCTCGAATTCGCCGAACGATAGCGTGTGGTCATCAGTCCTAATCGCAAGGCGTCTTTCACCCGATGTGGCCGGCGGTTACGGTCGGCCACTGCCGCCGCGACAGCCACGAACGTCATCAGCCCAGGACGCCACATCCGTACGGTGAACGCCGGCAACAGCACCTCAGCAAGGCGATCAGCATAGTTCAGCATCCCAAGAGGGTCCAGGCTGCCGGGTGGCTCTTCCGCCGGGTCGAGGGGCGTGACCTTCGGTAGTCAAGCGACGTTCAGCGGCATCGCAACCTCAGGTACGCCATCTTAATCGTTTCCTTTTACTTACACGTCTCCTGCGGAACTTCACGCTATACCATGAGGGCATGAGGACAGAGAGATGACCTCCAACCGCTACGACCGGTACACTGCCGCGGCACGTCCGAGCATGCTCAGGATGTCACGCCGGAAGGCCTCAGTCGCCACCACTTCAACGGCGTCTCCCCACCCCAGAATCCATCTGCGGATCTCAAATGACCCACCGGCCCTGAACGTCAGCTCCAGCCTGCCGTCGGGCAGCCACTTCAGCCTCTGCGACGGGTGCCACTGCCTTTCGGCCACATAAGGTGCTTGGTCGGCGCGAAAGCGCAGGACCACTGTCGTGGGTTCTTCCCAAATTACGCCAAACGCTTCCTGCCGATGCCGGTTCAGGTCTATGGCCTGATCCAAGGCGAACGAATCAGACGCCAATTCGATTGCCCCGATGCGGTGGGTCGCAAGGGTTGTGAGATTTCTGTGTGGCGGCACCTTCCCCACGCAGTAGAAGGCCCCGGCAACGTTCAGCAGGCGATAGGGATGGTACGAATACGTTTTGGGCTCCGCGCTGTCCGGCGTTTGGTATTTGACCATGCATACTCTCCGCCGCAGGATGGCCTCGGCGAGCCGGAGGAGCACCTCCGGTGCCGTGGGCGGGGCGGTCGGACCCCAGGAGTCTGTCACTCCTGCCACCCCCACGGCTTCCTGACCCAATGCCGCTGATATCGCCTGGAGCTTCTGGCGGGCGATGTCGAGAGCCTCGGAAAACGGCCCCGCGCTCGCCTGCGCCGCCGCCCAGTCTAGTGCGTTCAATTCCTCCGGCGTAAATCGGACCTGCGGAGTCCGATTTCCATCAGTCAGGAGCTGCGGGCGGCTGAGGCGGCCGTCCTCGTCGCCCACGATGGGATACCCAGCATCCTCCAACGCCCTAAGGTCACGGTAGATCGTCTCGCGCCGCGTTCTAAATCGTCGGGCTAGGTCCTGAATGGAGGGCCGCCCACCCCCCAGGAGGGTACCGAGAATCCCCAAAATCCGGACGATCTGCCTGTCCCGTCGCTTCGATTCTGAGGCCATGGCTTCCCGTATTCTATGGCCTGTGGCGCTAGGTCGCACACTCGGGCCTCATAGTCAGATCAAATGCCACAAGAAACAACGCCAAACCTACTGAGAGTGAACAAGCCCGTCCAATTGCTGCTCGCGCCGCCCGCAACGGCCATCCAAGAATTCCTCGGCCAGCACCGGACCTGGATTGAGGCGGCTATCGGTTGTCCGCTTGCGGACGCCGTCACGTTCGAGTTCCACCTGCCGTTCGAGCACCTGGTGCTGGATGCGATGTTCGGTGGCATCCCGATCGACCGCCAATGCCTCCCATACGCGAAGGTGCTCCAGCCGGTGGTTACCAAATGGGAGGTGCCCCCTGAGTCCACCCCCCGCATCGAGCTGTGCATGTCGCGCAACCGCGACGGGGGCGTGTCGGCGGGCAAGTTCGGCTGGGATCCCCACTGGAAAGGGACGCCGCTCGCGATCTGGCTGAGGGGCTGCAACCACGCGCTTGTCTCCGCCACGGTCGCCTACACGCCGCACACGGAACAGCGCGGCCCGGCTTCCCGGTCTCTCCTGATCGTCAACAAGGCCGAGATGGCCGCTGTTCTCCGCGTCCTGGAGTCGATCGAGCCGCCCAAGAGGATTTCCATGGTCAGCGGGCGCGACGTTATGCTGAAAGACGGCGGGTATAGCTGGGATTCGGTCGTCCTGAACGCCAGCCTGGAACGATTCGTCAGGCAGGACTTCGAGTCCTTCTTCAAACGGGAGGAATGGTTCCGGCGGCACAACCTTCCATACCGGCGCGGGTACCTGTTCTATGGGCCTCCCGGGAACGGCAAGACGACCGTCGCACGCATCATGGCCTCGCACCCGTCCATTCGGGCATTCGGAGTTGATTTCAGGACGGCGGGGTACAACCCGGAGCAACTCAGCGAGATGTTCGACGCCGCAGCCGCGCAAGCGCCTTCGCTTGTGATTATGGAGGACATCGACAAGGTTGGGACCGGCGACCCCGAGGCGATGCGTAACACCCTCAACGGCCTCCTGTCCTGCATGGACGGTCTGGCCACGGAGGACGGGGTCATCGTGGCCGCCACCGCCAACGACCTAGCGCCGCTTAGCGCTGCCCTACTGAAGCGCCCGGGCCGCTTCGACCGCGTCGCCCGCTTCGCAGCGCCGACGGAGGAACTCCGCCAGACCTACCTGGTGCGTCTGAGCGCCGGAAGGCTGGACGGTCCGGCAGCGGCCGAAGCAGCGGCGGCGATGGACCGTTTCTCGTTCGCCCAGGTCCGCGAGGCGTACATCCTGGCTGGCCAGTCGGCCTTCGACCGGGGTGACGACGTCACGCCGGATGACCTGGTCCAGGCAGCCCAACAAATGCGGGGGGAGGGTCGGCGATTCGGCGTGAAGGTGAACGGATGTGGCGTCGGGTTCACGGACCTCGAGGAGGAGGCCGAGGAGCCAGGCGTCCGGGCTGTCGCGCGCGGGTAGTGCGGGCGACTCGGGGTGCCAGTTGGCAAGTCGCATCAGCTGGCACTCCGTCTTTCGCGAAACTCACGTGGTAATTCGGGCAGGGAGGAACCAATCAGAGGAGGCAAGATGGACTGGATCACGGAACACATCGCGCTCGGCGGAGCCGAGGATCTCGAGCGCCTCGAGGCTGGGTTCGATGCGATCCTGTGCTGCACGATGCCAGGCGAGATCAAGCAACTCGGGGATCGCCATACTGAGTTTCTGAAACCGCCGTTCACGGAGAGTGGAGCGTTCCATTATGCTGGTTTGCGGGAATCTCCGATGTGCTTAGCCTACGAGAGGTTGCATCCATGGAACCCTTCTTACAACAGTTGATCAGCCTGGCTCAGACCGACCCGACCCGAACAAAGTGGGTGGTGGCGCCTTCGTTAGCGGTCGGGAACAACATCGCCGAAAGACTAATCTCAGAAGGCATCGTGTTGGGTAACTTTCGATTTACCAACACGCTCGATTTGGCAGCCCGCATCGCCGGGCCGGCGCTTGCCCGCAAGAAAACAGCGCTGATGGATCCGGCCGTGGGCCCCGCACCGGCTCTCGAGTTGCTTCTGGATCTACCGTCCACATCCTCCTCATATTTTCGGGAGATCGCCGAACAGCCGGGCGTGGCGGAAGCCCTTTGGTCGACGATCCGCGAGTTGCGGCTCGCAGGCATCGGTGCCCTGGCGCTGAAGGACCAGCACTTTGTTTCTCCTGCCAAAGCGAAAGAGCTTCGTACCCTGATGCAGACCTATGAGCATTACCTGGACGAACATCGGTTGGCGGATGCGGCCGCTTCTCTGAAGACTGCCACAACCGCCGCCAACAAGTTCCCGATCACGGCGGACAGCTTGCTACTGGAGATGGCGGGATCGTGTGGTTCTTCTTTAGAGCGCGAATTCCTGGACAGCCTACCTGCTCGCCACATCCCAGCTCAGACTACGGCCGTCCCTGGGCTTCAATTGCCAGCGAGTCTCAGCCGCCTCAACACCCAGATTCAGCTGGTGGAACCTTCGGATGAAACTTCAGACGCCTCGCGCCTCACGTGGCTTGCCAGGCCCGCCGAGGCCCCACCGCCCGTACACGATGGATCGCTGACACTCTTTGGTGCCGCGGGCCGGGAAGCGGAAGTCGAGGAGGTGATCCGCCGAATTCAGGCTGCTTCTCTCCCCCTTGGGTCCGTCGAGGTGGTGTGTGCACAGCCTGCCGAGTATGCCCCCTTGTTCTGGGAAAAGGCCGCCCGGCACAACCTGGCTGTGACGATTGACCGTGGCATCCCCGGCACGCTCACCCGCCCGGTTCGCGCTGCTCTCGGGCTGTGCGACTGGATTGAGAACAACTTTCCGGCGGTGCGCCTGGCGCGAATGCTCGAAGCCGGCATACTCGATCCCGGTTCGGACAAGGGCCTCAGTTGGGGTGCTGCCGCTCGCATTCTCCGGCGGTGCGGGGCAACGCTGGGACGGAAGTCCTATGGCGCGGCGCTCGCTGCCTATGCAGCCTCCTGCGAGGAGCGTGCCGGCGACATCGATGTTGATGAGCACATGCGCGCCACTCATGAGCAGCGCGCGAGTCGCGCGCGGCAACTCGCCGTATGGGTTGCTTCCTTGCTGAAAGTCGTACCAGAACCCTCTAACGGCCTCGTGGAACTCGGGAGTCTTCTGGACGCCTTGGCGTGCACTCTGGATGATTCTGTTTCGGTGGGTGGCCCCCATGATGCGGAGGCTAAGGCTGCAGTGGAATCGGCCCTGCAATCCCTCGCTCCCGTGCGCGGGTTGCGCCGTTCAATGAGTTTTCATCTTGCACTTATCCGCACACAGCTCGAGTCCGTTGTGGTGGCGGCTGCCAGACCGTCCCCGGAAGCCTTCCACGTGTCGTCACTCGGTTCGCCTTCCTTCGCTGGGAGGTCGGCCACTTTCGTGGTCGGGTTGGCAGAGGGGGCAGTCTTCCCTGCCGGCCTGGAGGATCCTGTCTTGCTCGATGATGAGCGCCGGGCGATCGCATCAGAGCGGCTCGTTAGTTCGCAGGACAGGACGAATGAGGCCGTCTACCGGGCGATCGTGCACTTGACCTGCCTGCGGGGGTGGGTCACGTTCAGCTACTCCTGCCGGGACCTTCGGCAGGGTCGCGAGGCTTACCCCTCGTGGTTGCTCTTCCAGGCCCAGCAATTGCTCAAACCGGGGAGTGCCTTAAAATACAAGGACTTCGTGGAGTGGCTGGGTGACCCAGTCACGATTGTGGCGCCCGTGCAATCGGATGCGACGAGCGATGTCGGCTGGTGGTTGAGCGGACTAAGGGGCGTTGGAAGCGCCGCCATGCCACTGGTTTCCGCCGCCTTCCCAGGGATCGCGTTTGGCATCTTAGCGGACGACAAGCGTCAAAGCGAGGAGTTCACTGAGTACGACGGCCTTGTGACGGCTGCGGGAGCAGACCTCGATCCTCGAGGAGCAGATCAGGTGTTCTCCGCCAGCCGTTTTGAAAGCTACGCCACCTGCCCGTTCCGTTTCTTCCTGGATCGCGGGCTGGGACTCGATCCAGTCGATGACGAGGAGCCAGACCCGGACGTCTGGCTTGATCCAATGGTACGCGGTGATGTGTTGCATGGGATCTACGCGGAATTCCTCCGCCGGCTGCGCGCAGAGAAGCGGCGTCCAATCGCGGGGGATTGGAAGACTCTCTGGCAAATCGCCCGAGAAAAACTGGACCGACAGAGGGAGGAAATCCCTCCACCGTCGGAAGCTATATACGCGGCCGAGAAGCAACAGCTGGAACGCGACTTGCGCCTGTTTTTCCAGTTAGAGATGGCGCGGGCCGATGTTCTCCCCATTGCGATTGAGGTGCCCTTCGGGATGGGCGAGGCGCAAGGTGAAGAACCCCTCAGCCAGCCTGAAGCGTTCCGAATCAAGATCGGGTCCGGGGAAATCCGCTTGCGCGGCCGGATCGATCGGATCGATCGCCTCGCCGACGGCAGTTTCGAAGTAATCGACTACAAAACGGGAGTCCGGCGGGGCCATTTCGACGGCACCTTCTCTGGCGGACGCCTGCTGCAGCACGCGCTCTACGCCAGCGCGGCCCGCCAGCTGCTCCGGCCAGAACAAAAGGACCCACAAGTGGCGTTCAGCAGCTACTACTTCTGCACCGAGCGCGGCTGGGGCGAGCTAGTGCGTAAGCCGGGAAATCTTGACGTTAGACCGGTGTTGAACGACATCGCCGACGCGATCGCAGCTGGGGTGTTCGTTCGTTGGGGCGAAGGGGGCGACTGCGCCCGTTGTGACTACAAGCGTGCGTGCTCCGAGCTCGAGATCCAGCTGGCCGCGGCAAAGCGTGAGGCGCTGATTCCCATCGAAAGGCTGGCTAGCCATGAGTAAACCTGGGCTGCGGGACGACGACGCGCGCAAGATGATCCGCGAGAGGCTCGATATCAACCTCCTGGTTGAGGCCGGGGCTGGTTCAGGTAAGACCGAGAGCCTCGCCGGGCGCATGGTGGAGACTGTTGCCTGTGGCATCTGTTCGGTAGAACAGATCGCCGCCGTTACATTTACCAGGAAGGCGGCCTCTGAGCTGCGCGGCCGTTTTCGGCAGGAGCTGGAAAGTCGCGCGACAGAGGAATCCGATCCGGTCCGGAGGGACCGCATCCTGAACGCAATGCGTGGCATGGAGCGGATGTTCGCGGGCACCATTCACTCCTTCTGTGCGCACCTGTTGCGGGAGCGACCCGTGGAAGCCGGTCTCGCACCAGGTTTTCGTGAGATCGAAGAACCGGAAGATGCCCTGCTTCGGCGGCGGTTCTGGCGCGACTACATTGAACTTGCGCAGAGTTCGCGCTCGCCCGCATTTCTCGAACTCCTGGCAGCCGAAGTCAGACCTGCGGACCTGGACGACGCTTTCCGGACGATCTGTGCACACCCGGATGTGGAGTTCCCGGCTGGATCTGCTAGCGTTCCTGACATCAGCCAGCCTTGGGCGGCCTTGGATCGCTTCTGGCATGGTTTGAAGAAGCTCTGTCCTGCTGATGTGGAGGAGTCCACCTGCAAAGTGCAGGCCCTCATGCGTGCGTTCGATCCGCGCCTCCGGCACGCTGACCGGAAGCGTCCAGCGGTGTTGGCCAACTTAGTGGCCCAGTGGTCCGGCAACAAGACGGTCGTAAAGAAGTACTGGGACGGTCAGGGCAGTGAAGCCGAGGCGCTCATCGCCGCCTTTCAGGCCCAGACTGTCGAACCCTTCTTGCAGGCTTGGCGTGAGTTCGTCTACCGCATCGCGCTGACCCTGCTCGTCGATGCCCGCGACTGGGCTGCCGGGCAGCGCCGCCGCTCAGCTGTGCTCAATTTCGCGGACTTGCTTCTGTTTGCCACCAGACTGGTGCGCGACAACCACGCGGTCAGGGACGCACTGCAGCGCAAATACCAGCACATCTTTGTCGACGAGTTTCAGGATACCGATCCCATGCAGGCCGAGCTGCTGTTCTTGCTTGGGGCGGAACCCGGCTCAGACGATGATTGGACCCGCGTCCAGCTCCGTCCTGGCGCACTTTTCCTGGTGGGGGATCCAAAACAGTCGATCTATCGTTTCCGTCGCGCCGATATCGAGGTCTACCAAATGGCCCGGCGCAAGATCGAGCAGGGAGGTGGTGCGATCGTAGTGCTCACCACGTGCTTCCGCTCTGGTGCAGCGATCTGCAACTGGGCCAATGGGGTGTTCTCCAATCTGTTCCCAAGACAAGCGAGCCTGCAACAGCCCGGTTTCGAACGGCTCGACGAGGGGGCGGAGGATCCGGAGAGCGCAGCAGGCGCTCTCCGCCTAGTTCATGACGCTTCGATCGGGCAGCGGGAAGTTCCGGCCGCTGATGCAGCGGCGATCGCTGCCTACATCCTCACTGAAGTGGAGGCTGGCCGGCGCGAGTGGGGCGATTTCCTCCTTCTCACGCGCAGGAAAGCAGGCCGGCTTGGCGTGTATGCAGAAGCATTGGAATCGGCTCATGTTCCTTACGAGGTCAGTGGTAGTGGGGGGCTGCTCGAATCCGATTACGTGCAAGTTCTCTTATCGATCTTGTTCGTGCTGACTCATCCCGACGATGGAATCGCCTTAGCAGGCGTACTGCGGGGCATGTGCTTCGGCCTGAGCGATCCACAGCTTTATGAATACCGCAAAAGCGGCGGTGTGATCCTGATGTCGGCTCCGGTTCCGGATGAGGCCGTGGACCCGGTGGCCTGCGCCATCCGCACTCTGCAGAGATGGCGCCCCTTAGTACGCAGCCTGCCAGCAGGCGCAGCCATCGAACTGATCCTTGAACAATCCGGTCTGCTGGCGAAAGCAGCAGCCGCCTCGGCAGGTGGCGCCGAGGCGGGCAAGTTGGTGTACGCCCTTGATTGCCTGCGCGCCGCTTGCGAAACAGGAATGACGCTCGGTGATGCTGTCAAGGCGTTGGAAGAGAGCGGCGAGGAAGACGAGTCTGATGCGCCAGTGCTGGAGCCCGGCCGACGCGACGTCGTGCGCGTCATGAATCTGCACAAGGCCAAAGGGCTAGAAGGCAAGGTTGTATTCCTGGCCGACCCGCTGGGCGGTGTCAAGATGCGCGCCGAGCTGCAGATCGCTCGCGAGGCGGGAACAGCCCGCGGGTACTTGGCAATTACGAAAGCGAAAGGAGATTGGGGTAAGGAGATACTCGCTCTGCCAGCCGGCTGGGACACCCGCTCGGCAACAGAACTGAGCTTCGTGGCGGCCGAAGAAACCCGGCTGCTGTACGTGGCCGCCACGCGAGCCCGGGAGACGCTCGTCGTCAGCCAGTGGGCGGGTAAGCCGAGAAGCGTAGTGCTGCCTTGGCGCCCGTTGGATGACTTCTTGACAACACGGCCGCCTCTGAAGACGAAGACTCAGGCGGAGCCGCGCGCGGCTGTGCTGCCCGACCTCTCGGAGCCGAGTCGGCGCACGGCACAACAGTTTCGGGAGTCGCGCCTGGCGGCGATCAAAGTGCCGTGCTTTGAGACCTTTCCCATATCGGCGCTCGCATCTCATATAACCGCTGGCTCGGCGGGCGACGTCTACGGCCCCGGCGGCATTGATTGGGGCTCCCTGATCCACACGTTACTGGAGTATGCCGTGTGCAATCTAGCCTCCACCCGGCGGGATCTCGAAATGGTCGCACGTTGGCATCTTGGTGACGATTCCGCGCTCACCGAATCCATCCCGGCGGCCTTGGACACCACGGAAACGGTCCGTGCCTCTGAGTTCTGGCAGCGTGTTTCGTCTGCCGAGGAACGGCTAACAGAAGTCCCTATCGGCGCGCCATGGGATGACCAAGTGCCGCCGCGAGTGCTCGCCAAAGGAATCATCGACTTGATCCTGCGCACTCCTGAAGGGTGGCAGATCATCGACTACAAGACAGATGTCCTGAGTCTGGATCAGCTCGTTGAGCAGTACTGCGAGCAACTGCGGGCTTATGCCCGAATTTGGGAAAAGATCACCGGCCAGCGGGTTTCGTTCGCTGGCATCTATTCGGTTCGGGAGTTGAAGTTGAGCAGCGATGTTCGCGGTGCCGCGTTGACTGCTTGAAGAGGACAAAGATCATGTACGCCGAGGAACTGAAGTACGCACTCCGAGCGGCGCAGGCTGCCGGCGATCTTCTGCGTGATGGTTTCCATGCAGGCTTCCCGGAGAGCCTCGACAAGGCTGCCGACGAATGCATAATCCGGATGGTTTCGCCTCCGTTCCCTGCATTCGGCTACAACAGCGGCCGCTTCTCGGGAGGCTAATGCCAGGTTGATGCAGCGGGACGCAGACTGGTTGGCGGTCGTGCCACATTGGCGTGCGTGTCGTCTGGTTCAATGGCGAAATGGTCGGATTGGATAACGGGCGAGAGCAGGAAGATGGAGGCCTGGCCATCGTGCGGACGAAGAGGGCGAGCAGCAGGAGCGATCGCGTTTCGCTGGTTGTCTATCGTTGAACGTGTTCGATCGCTTCGCGTGCAATCCGGAGACTCGCCCTGACTTCCTCGTACTTCTGGGGGAAGTTCTGCTCGGTGTACACGCGCAGGGCTGCCTCATAACAGGCGATGGCTTGGTGCAGGTTGGATCCCCGGTCGTCCGTCGGCAGATCGAACCACGCATCGCCCAGGATGTTCTGCGTCATGGCCCAGATCTGGGGGAAGTCCTGCTCGGTGTACACGCGCAGGGCCGCCTCATTACAGGCGATGGCTTGGCGCAGGTTGGATCCCCGGTCGTCCGTCGGCAGATCGAACCACGCAAGGCCCAGGTTGTACTGCGTCCCAGCCCACTCCAGTGGGAAGTCCTGCTCGGTGTACACACGCAGGGCCGCCTCATGACAGGCGATGGCTTGGCGTAGGTTCGATTCCCGGTCGCCTGTCGGCAGATCGGACCACGCTTTGCCCAGGTCGTATTGCGTCCCGGCCCACTCCTGTGGAAAGTCCTTCTCGGTGCGAACGCGCAGAGCGGCCTCATAACAGGCGATGGCTCGGTGCAGGTTCGATTCCCGGTCGTCCGTCGGCAGATCAAACAACGCATGGCCCAAGTTGTTCTGCGTCATGGCCCAGTCCTGTGGGAAGTCCTGCTCGGTGTAGACACGCAGAGCGGCCTCATAACAGGCGATGGCTCGGTGCAGGTTCGATTCCCGGTCGTCCGTCGGCAGATCGGACCACGCAACGCCCAGGTTGTTCTGCGTCATGGCCCACTTCTGCGGGAAGTCTTGCTCGGGGCAGACGCGCAGGGCCACCTCATAACAGGCGATGGCTTGGCGCAGGTTCGATTCCCGGTCGCCCGTTGAAAGATTGGACCACGCATGGCCCAAATTGTGCTGCGTCATAGCCCACTTCTGCGGGAAGCCTTGCTCAGTGCGCACGCGTAGGGCCGCCTCATAATAGGTCATCGCTTGGCGCAGGTTCGATTCCCGGTCGCCCGTCAGCAGATCGGACCACGCATTGCCCAGGTTGTTCTGCGTAATGCCCCACTCCTGTGGGAACTCCTGATCGGTGCGGACGCGCAGGGCCGCCTCATAACAGGCGATGGCTTGGCGCAGGTTTGATTCCCGGTCGCCCGTCGGGAGATTGGACCACGCATTGCCCAGGTTGTTCTGCGTAATGCCCCACTCCTGTGGGAACACCTGCTCGGTGCGGACGCGCAGGGCGGCCTCATGACAGGCGATGGCTCGGTGCAGGTTCTCGCTGCGATCCCCGAGAGACGCCTGAAATAGCTCGCTCCCGAGGCTGTGACAGGCGTGGGCGGCCTCGGGTGAAGAGGGAGGCGGTTCCAGCAGACCCACCGGATCCCACCAGTGAAGCAGGCCGAAATGCTCGTGCATGCGCGGTGGGACAGAGGTTCGCGCCCCATCAGCCATCACGATCCATTCGTCCAGCGCCGCGGCGGGTTCCACGCAATGCCAGTGATACCAAGCCAGCGAGGCAGCGTCATCAACCGCGGACTGGGACCGCGATTGCCAGTGCTCTCTCCACCACTCATGATCTTCGCGGACGCGGACCTGCTCCGCCGGTTGCTTCTCCAGCGCCGACCGCATTTCCCCCCGCATCGCATGCCAGTCGCCCTGCAAGTTTTCCAGCTTCTGGACAAAGCTATACGCGTGGAGCGTTTTCCATTCAACATCCTGTGCAGCGCTTCGTTCGTCCGAGAACGCCGCGCGCGCCGCAACCTCATCAAACCGGGGCGTTAGCGCCAACCGGACAATCCACCGCCGTTGTTGGTCCGACTTGAGCGACTTCAGGAAGCGTCGCGCCAGTGCTTCGGAGTCTCCCGGGCGGAGTCGAAGCGTAGCCGCTGCTGTTGTGCGGCCCGCCTGTCGCTCCAGAAGGACGACGTCGGCGCATAGGCCGAGGCTATAGCAGTGATAGCCGCACCCATCGGTCTCGCGGGCAGTCGTAAGAATGGCGTCCTGCAGCTCGGGATCGTCGATTTCCCACTTGCCGAGAAACCGGCGCGAATCGCCCTCCGAGAGGCCGCCCACCAGGTGCTGCTCCAGATTATCCGCGCAGGCGGGGTCCGCCTCCTCCCAGGTCAGTCGATTCTGGCCCGCAATCACGGTCAGGGCGAAATCGAAGTTCGTGGCCACGCCCTGGACCCACTGCTCGCGCCCGCGGCGCTGCTCACTGTTGGCGAGACCAGTGCCGAGCGCCTCAAAGGTGTCGAAGAATAGAACCGCACGCACGGCACGATGGAGGTGACAGGGCAGACTCTCGCGCAGATCCGCGGCCAGATGCACGAGTAACTCATTGCTGATCTCCTGGCTGGTTTGCCTCCTCAGGTCGGAAACGAAGCGTTGCCCCTCCTCACCGATCAGGAGGCGTTCAATGGACGACCCTTTGAGGCGCGCGCGCAGTGGCTTGCGGAGTTCTCTAATCACCACGCCAACACCCGGTACAAAGCTGACTGCCTGCGCCAGCTCCGCCGCCAGTTCAAACGCCAAGCCGCCCTTGAGACCCGGTTCCTCCGCCGCGCCCTGCTTGTGGCGCATCATGGCGAAGGCGAGTTCAAACCGCGGTGCGGCTTGGCCGAGCTGTTGCCGGATTTCGTAAAGGCCTGCGGCGGATTCATTGATGAATCGCTGCCCGCCGGACGGCCCGTCGAAATCGAGGAACGCGAACGGCAGGTCCTGCGGCGTTTCCTCGCGCAGCTTCTTCAAGAGCCACGATTTTCCCGTGCCGCCGACGCCGTAGAACATCAGCACCGGAGGTTCGGTGGCGGAGGACACCCATTGTCGGAACACGTCCAGCTTGTCCTTACGGTCGGTAAATTTTGCTATTTCACTCGACGGCTTCGGCTCGCTGCGTCCCGGTTTCGGCATAAGCCAGGATCTCCTTTGGGGCTTCCAGATCAGCAGGGATTATACATCCATCGGCCCTCTGATCTTGTCTTGACAGCTCGATCATCGGCCAGGCGACCGGTGGAATCAAGAATTCAAATATTTCAAAGAAGCGTTTCGCTGTGAAGAACGTCGCCGCGAACCAAGTTCTTTTTCTTGACCCAAACGAACCCGTCGCCCTTCGAAATGACAGCTACATCAATCGGTCCGCCGACGGTCTCAAACTCGTCGGCGGACATGTGAGCCCGAAAGGCTGTCAGATTGACTAAAGCCTCGGCCAATTTTGCGAGCTCATAGCGCGGCAGCGCAGAGACGGCCGCTATTAAGGGGTTTGTGTACTTTTCGTGAACTTCCTCGTCCAGGATCTTCTTGAACGCCTCTTCGAATTTCTCGCTCAGTTTGGCAGCTGACCGTTTGCCCAAAGGGCCCACGACCTCGCCAAGACACCGGAGAACCAATCCCGGTATCGAATGTTCCAACTTTGGGAAGATGCCCCGGTAGAACATGTCGATCACTTGTGTCTGTCCGAGCGGGACCACCATCGCATCATCCTCATGCGTCACACGCGCTTCATCGACCTTGGAAAAGCGCAGTCGACCCGCCGCAATAGTGCCGACGTGATAGTGGACCAACACCGGAAACGGTTCTGATTCTCCCATTCCAGCGACCACAACTCCGCTCCGATCTGCGGGATGGAACCAGTTCTTCATGTACATATGCCGAACGATTGTTCGAAGATCCTTCTTTGTCTTCGAGGGCAAATCGGCGGACCCAAATACCTGTTTTTCTAATTCGTCGATCTGTCCAGCGTATTCAGCGAGCACTCTGTCCCCGTATGCAGCCCCAAGGGCTTCTATCACTTCATATTTATTCCAGTTTTTAAGTATGTCTCGATTCACCAACTCTGAAAGCAGAGATCCTGCGCGCTTTGGCGTGGCCTTCGGCTCCTCCTTCAATTTCGCCTGAAGTTGGTCGGCAAACTCGGTCTTCCAGTAATCGCCTACTTCGAGCTGAAACGAGAGGGTCTGCGCGGACTCGGGGAAAAGCGAGTTCGAAGCCTCGATGAATCGGAAGAACTCCTGTGCGCATTGTTCAACGGAGTCGAACCGTTGATCGGCAAGCTTCCGACTGAACATCTTCACAACCGTTTCCCAAGGAACGCCCATGATGTCGGCGGATCCATAGGTCAGAATTGCGATGGGCGCGACGGGGGACAGTTGGAAGAGCTTTTCCGCCGTGTAGTAGACCTTTCGCTCACCTAGGGTGACAGCGCTATCCGCCGCCAGGGCGATTCCGCGGTTGTTCATTACTGCGACTTCACAGGTCATAGTTTCCTCTCCATCCGCCCATTATATCCGCAATTCCTATTTTGGATCTCAAATTCTTGTCCATTATGACTGGCGTTAGCCAGCGGAGGGGGAAGACGGTTCTCATCATGGGGCGCGACTACCAGCGGTCCGCAGCGTCAGCGTTTTCGGGTGCTCCCGCATCCTTGTATCATGTGGGTCATGAGTGCATCATCAGTGCCCAATGCCATCTCTTTCGAGAGAACCGTCCGTCTCGGTACGGCCGACCCTCTGGGCGATGGCTTCCCCCGCCCAATCGTCTTGACGGTGAAGATCCATCAGGTGCAACCGGCATACGTGGCACTCGACTTTGATTTGAATCCCCTGCCGGAAACGATTGCGAGCATCTCTTTCTGCGGCTATCTCCTGACACCGGACGGGAGCGCATCGGAAGGGTGGATGGAAGGTGACATCTTCGGTGGTGAGGACTTCAACGACCCCAATGTGCGGCGGTTGGTTGAGTTGCTTCGGTATTGGTCGCGGAATACTCGAGAGGGCTGTCGGGCGCAGATTGCTGCCTTGGGGGACAGTTCCTATCTCTCCATGCAAGCAAAGATCGAGCGCTTAGAGGAATGCGGCCTTGTCGAGGTCCCCTTACCGGAACAGTCTCGATCCACGCTTTCCCAACATGTCGGACTAAAGAAAAAGCTGCTGACTCACTATCGCTTTGGCTCGGCGAACCTGGTCGAACTGGCCCCGCCAGAAGTGATCGATGAGATCCAGAGTATCCTTTCGCGCTACCCGGAAGACCCGTTCCGTGAGGAATGAGGCGGCTCCAGGCTTGGGCTATTCGATCGACAGTTCCATGTAGGGCACAATCAATTGCGCCAGTTCTTCCTTGTGAGCATCCGTATCGTGGGACAACCAAGTAATGTTGCACGCCTCAGCCAGTTCGGGCCATTGGGACGTCCGCCCTGCGATGACGTCATCCTGTGAAGAATAGAATGCCAGGCGGTGGGGCATCTTCCGCTGCAGTTCGACGCCATCGGCACGGGTCGGCGAACTGATGCAGATCACGTGAAGGTCGTCGCGCCTGGTTTCCTGAAGCTTTGCCGCAACCAATCCGCCGAGGCTGATCCCGACAACCAGCGCTCCGGGATCGATCTGAAGTTGTCTCAAGAAATCGACCGAAGCTTCCGCTCTTTGTTCATCCTGTTCGCGCCCATGCGGCAGGGACGGCCGCACATAGCGAGGTTCAGGGAAAGAGGCCTGTAGAAGTTCCTGCAATTGCAGAACGCTGCCCCCAGGCCAACCTCCTTTCCCATGCAACAAGAACACTGTCCTAAAGCGCGATGTTGCCATCTAATGCTGCTTCCTCTTGGCAACGGTCCGATTCTTCACAATGTGGATGCCATTGCGGCGGCCGAAGCCAAACCATACGCTGTTTCCTCTCTTGCCTGCACCGAAGGGCTCCCGGTGGTCCAAGCCCAGGTGGGGAATCGTCAGCCGGAGCGGTCCGAACCGGCGTCGCAGCGCCGACGCGAGCCTGCGTGCCGTTTCCAGGTTCGAATACGGTACGCGCAGGCCTTCGCATGCTCCACCCCGCGCCATCAATGGAGCGCCTTGGACAGCCAGCACCTGGATCGCGCGTGCTGCCCGAGCGGAAGATAGCGCCTTCTCAAAGGCGTATAGACAGGACGGCTCCCTCCCCGCAACAGATTCTACGTTCGTGTCGGCGTTCGGAAGGCGAAGGGGATCTTGGCCGAACAGGGCTGGAAACTCTCCAAGTAGCCCGAAGCACTGCGACGCCCAACTATGCGTCTCGTCCGAAGTCATGAGGGCTCGGATGTCACTTCGGAGTGAACGAGGGACGTCACAGCAAGGCAATTCCTGATCGAGGACTTCCCCCGCCCATCCCACGAAGGCAGGCCAGGCGTTTGGGCCTTCGACCAGTCCCGCCGTCGAAAGCCTAAAATCCGAGTCTAACCGCGATGCCGCAAACGACTCAACCACTGTGTCCGCGTCGTCGCCGTGACGGTACATCGTGTAGGCGCAGACGGTATCGGTAAAGAGTCGGATCGCAAGCATCTCCTGCGGCTCTGGCGAGGTCGCCCGGGCTGCGAGGCTGAGAACGGACAGACCCTTGGTCAACGAGGCCGGGCAAAAGAGGATGCTCTGTCCAAGGAACTGGAAATCTTCGGGTACTTCCTGCGTGTAGATGATGCCATCAGAAGCATGGTGCATGAGCATTACGCTTTCGTTCTGCGCCTTGACGCCACGTCGCAGAACGGTTTGCACTTCTCGCCGGATCATGGCCAGACTCGCACCACTCACGGACACGCCTGCCGCGAGTTGTAGGCCCAGGATGCGGTGGAAGTTTCGGACAGCGACGCCGCCATTGGCAAGCACGCGCGGGTCCCAGCCTGGTCCGCCTTCGCATGACACCCAAAGAACAGGAACAAGCCGACGAAGAACCCGCCGCCACCTTTCGGGTGCTACGGCGCGCTTAACCTTCGCCAGCGCGGCTACAAAGTCGTGGTGCTCCCCCGGGTGGAATTCGATGCTTGACGGTACCTGTTCGATCAATTTGGCGAGAGCCAACGGCGAGGTCTTTCGCCAGAACTCAGCTGGCCGCTCGCTGAAGTTCTCCTTCGCGGCGCAAAGGCAAGTTATATCGTCCGTCATGAGCCAGCCGAATAATCCAGGAACACTACCCCGCTGCGATTCGTTTTCGTTGCTGCCGACTTTCCCACCGCTACTTTGCGCTTGTTCCGAATCCGTTTGGTCGGCCTGGGATCAGCATGTCCCGAGCAGCCTCCCGCAACTTCGCCAAACAGTTGGATAAAGCTAGCAGAAACACAAAGGGATTGCATTTCTTCCGAATCCGGTGGATAGCCGTCCGACGCCACAGCCTTGTAGTACTCGAAGCTGGCCAAGCCAGTCACTACTGCTAGGGCCAGAAGAATGTGAGCGTTGTGCATGCCGTTCAACAGAACTACCTGTGTTGCCTGGACTGGATTCAGTTTGGCGACTGCGGCATGGAGAGCATCGCACGCCTTTGCGGAGTCTATCTTGATGCCGCGTCCCCAGACCGGATAAGGAAACAGCCGACGCTGAACTGCGCGCGCAACCTTCCGGAACGAACTGTCCGCGCGGTCCACAGACTCAGGCGTCAGATCCGTATCAACAAATTCTTTGATGCGGTCCATGTCGTGGAGGGCGCACGGAGAGTCCACATGGGTACAGAACGCGGAGTACAGGCCAAAGTTCCGGGCGTTGAGACGCCGACGCAGCACCTTCTCGAACGCGATCCCTTCAATGAGATCCTTGGATACTGACGAGAGAGGATTACCATGGTGTGTCGTAGCGCCAGGAATCAGGTATCGACCGTCTTCACAAACAACCCTCTTCCGGGCCGTCGCCAGTGTTGAAGAGACTCTCTTAATGCGCTCCTCCAATCCTGCGGCGAGCGAAGATAAGAGAACAGCGCTTCCCCGGATCACGAGGAACATCTCGCCCCGGGCCTGGGGCATGATCTCGATTCTGCCTTGAACAGGAGCCACGTACTCGTGCCCCGTCGACTGCATAAAGTCCATCGCCCTAGCAAAGGCCAGGTGAGGAATGTGATGCTGAGTTACGGCCAGGTGATTAATGTGAGGCTGAGTTGTGGTGTTCCCGTCGGTCTCGTTGTATTCGACGAAGTGGAAGAAGTCCTTCCTCTCGGCTGCAAATAGGATCCATCCCTCGTCTTCTTCTACCGGTTGGACCTGGAAATCGGAGGCGATTACCTGTCGCGCGAGTTCGGTTCTCTTTGACCTTTTCATTTTTCTCTTTCCTATCTTAGCCATTGCGTGGATTGATGAATCCTTGTGCAACCTGCTCGGGAGATCGTCTGCCGGTTTATTTGAACGCCGGGGCCAGGGCCCGCTTTGTAACAGGTGACCGCCCCGATGTGGTCGCTCTTGGAATCTTTACGCCCTAATCAATATTCGACGTACGTCAGGTTCGTCATTAGCCTGGTGCTTTCGTTGGCATTCCGTATCCTAACAGAGCGACAAGTCGCCTGCCCGGGAGGCGAAAGCAGAATCTGAAGCCGAGTTTGAGGATACGACGGATCTTTTTGGCAACTTGCTGTGCGTCTCGTCCAGTTCAATTATGCCAGGATGCTGTGCGATCTAATGTCACATCGCAAGCCATGAAAAGCTAGTTCGGGGCACACCTCCGAGCGAATCGCCTGCTAACGTCACCCCCCGGTCTCTTTTGCTCTCTGAAAGTGAGATTTCTTGAATTCATCGATGCTGACTTTCTTACCCCCATCTAGCGCCACGACATTCGGCAGCATGCAGCTGCGAAGTTCGTCCTCCGAAATCTGCCGAATGGAGAGCCCGTCACATTTTCTTGCGAGTCCAGTCAATCTGTAGCCGTCATGCGGGTAGGCGAACGCAATTGCGACAGGGCACCCGAACACCTGTGCGGCCATCTCGGCGGCGGGCAGGAAATCAATGTCGGCGCTGACGAGAACTGCGGCTTGACAAGGAGCGGGCGTTGGGCGGGTGTTCGAGCGATGGAGCGGTGCCTTTTGGACCAGTGCCTGCGCGGGCGGACCGGCGCGGCCCAAAGCGGCATCCGTCAATAGCGCGGACGCCAACATGACGTCGGTCTGCTTCTCCTCGTGAACCGTGAGTTGTGGATGGTAGGTGCGCTGCTCCTCGCGCGTCAGATCCCAATTGATCGGAATCCCGGCACGAGCGAGTTTGTCCAATTCTCCCGATTCGATGTAGAACCGGTGTTTACGCGGGCGGAAGGTCCCGTGGATGACTTCCACCCTGCCTTGACTCTCGTGATTCAGGGCGTCGAGCCAGTTGTACTTTCGCCGGATACCGGACGGGTTGCTGGGCATGCCCTCCGGTATCGTGGCCGTGAAGTACTTGACCGCCCCCAACCGGCAGCCAGCGAACTGCCGGTTTTCTTGCGCCAGAGTCTGGACCAGAAGCTCCCCGAGACGCAGAAAGTTGCACCACGCCAGCTCGTAGTCGCTCTCTTTTCCGCTGCTGCTCAGGGGCACGTAGAAGTTGTAGCCATCAATGTAGAGGTTCAGACGCCGGTCTGCCATTGGCTTGCCCGGCACGGCCCGCCCGGGTTCGGCAAACCGATTCTGAAGCACTCCTTTGCCGGAGCGGGCTGCAGATTGGGGGGACCGGTCTGCGTCAGTAGGTTTCATTACGGCCTTCCCCCGGGAGCCGTTGCGACCATCGCGCCCTCCTGGACGGCGCGGCAATAGACGTTGACGAGGCGCATCTGATCGAGTGTTGAGCAGCTTGTTCGGACGAGCGCCGGGTTGCCCACCACAATCGCCAATGTTTGGGCTCGGGAGATCGCTACGTTCAACCGGTTGCAGCTGAACAGGAACTCAATGCCCCGAGGCGATGAATCCCCGGTGCTGGCGCACGTTGAGAAGATCATAATGGTGGTCTTTTGGCCATGGAAACTGATTCGCCATGAACCCTTAATCATAATCCGCTGCGCGCGAACTCCAACAGACCCTAAACTGGTCCCAATGCGATACTCCCACATGCTGAAGGCCCTGTAGATTCTGGGAGGACTCTCCGGCCATCTAGGCCGTTTCGTGATGCAATGAATCCGGATTTTACGTCGAAGGGCTGATGGACTGCAGGGCTTGTATCGCATCTATGGTGTATTCGATCTCGCCTTCCCAGTACTTAATGAGCGTGTCCCGGTTCAGCTCAACCCACTGGGTGAGCACAACGAGTTCCTGGGCGTCGAGATGTCCACGCGTGACGCGGACATTCGGTCGAATCGCCACTTTCACCGTTTCTGATCGATTGGTCCTCGCACTGCGCGCAACCTCGACCCGCATGTCAGGGACGACGCCCATGTCCTGCAAGATGTAGACGACGAACGGCAAGCCAGTTTCTCTGGGAGACAGAACGGCCAGATCGAAGCCGTCTTCTGGCTCTCGTTGCGCTGGCCGTTTGCCATCGCCCGGCGGCGGCTGACCCACGACGGCCCGACGTCGTGCTTTCTTCCCCGGAACGGGCTTGGGTGCCTTACTGGATTTCATCCGAGCTTTCCATTTTGGACTCTCCAGCGCTGTCAGTATACTCCCAGCCGCCATCCTTTGATCCTGCGAGTTGTATTTTCCCGTCCGTGACGCACGCGCAGGCAACTTCTCCGCGGCCCTGGTGATATGGTGTTCGTGTTGGGTTACCAGTCGCACTTTGAGTGAAGCCCATGTTCCGATTCGGCTGGACACGGCGAGAGGCCGATAGATGATTGTTAACTCGACCGAACCTGGAGATCCGCCACGCATCCGCGAGACTGGACTCAGCGTGTGGGTGGTCTATCGGAGCCTGGCGTGGGGCGGGATGAGCGACGAAACCGTTCTGGACAAGTATCCGGCGCTCGAACTCGGAGATCTCGCCGCTGTCCGGGATTATGTTGCCAAGAGCATCAAATCTAGAACACAAGATGAGTTCACTGGACGTCCGATCCTCACAAAGGGACTGCTTCGACACGGTGCCTATTACAAAGGGCGGTGCCGCAACGCGACGATTGCCCGATGGAACGGTGAGGAGCAATGCTTTTACCACTGGCGGGATAAGTTGGGACGCATCTTCATCCAGACGATCCGCTACCCGACCGATGAACTGGAGCCGTGGTGGGACGTGTTCGATGTCGTCGAAGAACTGCCTGCCTGCAAATTCGAGATCCCGTTCGACCTCGAAGCCACTTTTTGCGGCAATCATGATGATTTGGTAGAATATCACCCCGAGATGTGGAGCCGCCCCGCGCGGTAGCCGAACCGTGACGCAATCTGCCGCCGATGCCGGTGATGCTGGCTGGCGGGGATCAACGGAGGGGTTTCGAGCAAACTGAGAGGTACCCTACGCCGGGACAAAGCATCACAGGGCTGACGACAGGTTGGCAGCAACACGCGTTTCGGCCTATGCGGCCAGAAACGCCTTCCACGCCACAAGCCCGTCGGCGTTGTGCGCCAGCAATGCGCGGTAGCCATCACCGGGAGCGAGCGGATCACAGAGCAGATGCCGCCCCACGCGCGC
>Ga0182030_10003680_pt1 | contig 32771 bp, 21 predicted proteins | sample 812S3MmetaG_FD_121299 | JGI IMG/M metagenome (GOLD analysis project Ga0182030, IMG submission 121299) | Permafrost microbial communities from Stordalen Mire, Sweden - 812S3M metaG (Illumina Assembly) | ecosystem: Environmental > Terrestrial > Soil > Wetlands > Permafrost | place: Sweden... | reverse complement strand
CGAAGTTGCCGTGCTTCGCCGTCAGGTTGTCCGGCCGGCGCTGCAGCCCTCGGACCGTGCCCTGCTCGCCGGCCTTGGACGCAAGCTCGATCGACGGCTTGGTGCGGTTTCTTCGTGCAGCCCGAGATCCTGCTCCGCTGGCACCGAGATCTCATCGGGCGGAAATGGATTCACTCGCACCGCCCTGGTCGACCGGGCATCTCTGCCGGCACGGTCGCGATCATGCTTCGACTGGCCCGGGAGAACCCGAACTGGGGCTACCGCCGGATCCAAGGAGAGTTGGCGAGATTGGGCGTCGTCGTCGCCCCTTCAAGCGTCTGGACCATCTTGCGGAGGAACGGCATCGACCCTTCACCGATGCGGAACGGCTTTACCTGGGCGGAGTTCCTTCGTTCCCAGGTGTCATCGATGTTGGCCTGCGACTTCTTCTCGGTCGACACGGTGCTGTTGAAACGCCTCTACGTTCCCTTTTTCATTGAGTTCAACACCCGACGCGTATATGTCACTGGGGTCACCGCTCACCCGACTGGCCCATGGGTTGTCCAGCAGGCGAGAAACCTGACCATGGCGCTGGAGGACCGAGACCATCGTGTCAAATTCCTCATCCGAGACCGAGACACCAAGTTCACCTCGAGTATCGACGAGGTCTTCCGAACCGACAGCATCCGGATCATCCGCACCCCGGTGAGGGCTCCTCGAGCCAATGCGTTCGCCGAGCGCCTCGTCGGGACCATCCGCCGGGAGTGCCTCGACCGCATGCTGATCTTTGATCGTCGACATTTAGAACGAGTCCTGGCCGAGTACGTAGTCCACTACAACGAGCATCGTCCGCACCGAGGTCTGGATCAGCTGGCTCCACTCGCGCTCGCACCACCACCGCCGATCAGTAATCCCGAACCTGCTCAGCTCCAACGGCGCGACACCGTCTTCGGTCTGATTCATGAGTACCGGCTCGCCGCCTGATCTGGCCGGATGGGATTCTCGGCACCCACACGCTCCAAAAGCAGATGAGTGCCTGGTTTCGGAGGACCTACGCACAAGTGAAGCAGAGTTGTTTGGACCACGATGAGGTAAGAGTGGTGCCGGATCTTCAACCCGAAGATACTTTCGGAACCAATTGTTCACGTCTTCGCAATGGGCAATAGCACCCGCCAACAAGTTCTGTCGTGGCACTTCTAGGAACGATGCACAATTTCTTCCGATAATGGCGGTCATCACCTATGGCATCATTCTGGCAAGAGTGGACCGTGTCGGCTGATGTGCGGGAAACGGGATCAGCTGCGGTGAGAGGGGATCCGTAATGAGATTGGTTCGCATGCGCGCCGTGTTGCAACGAATTGTGGCCATCGGTGCCTCGGTCTCTTTGGTTGCGGCGACGTTGGCTCTCATTGGCCTTGTGGCGGTGCAGCCGGCCGGAGCGACGTCTCCGTTCACCCCATACCCTGATTCGGGAAGCACAGAATTTTCGTCAGTGTCGTGTCCGAGCTCAACCATTTGCGTTGCCGTCGGTGCCGACTACACCCAGTCGTCCCAATCCGCGGTAGTCACGACTATCACGAATGGAATCCCTGGCACACCGGTCGACGCGCCCAACATTTCGATCTACGGCGTCTCATGTCCCACAGCCACAAGCTGCCTCGCCGTGGGCCTCGAGGCCGCCAATAATTCGACCGGCGAGACCGGCTTCGTCGTTCCCATCACGATCGGCACGCCCGACGTATTTGGGACCGTCGAGGCCGTTTCGAACAGTCAGGAACTCACGGGCGTGGACTGCCCCAGTGCATCCGACTGTGTGGCCGTTGGGGACCAATCCGGCACCAATTCCCATCAAGCGGTGGTCGACTTCATACCGGGGCCGACCGGCACGCCAGCGGCGGGCCAGGATCTCACCAACGCCAGTGGCTTTAGTGGCGTTGGCTGCACGAGCGCCTCCACGTGTTATGCATCTGGCAACTACGCCGGAACCGGCGTCATCGATCCGGTGACGGACGGGGTCGCTGGTACTGGCACCCTGCCCGAGGTCTACGGGATGGGCCTCAACGGTGTGTTTGCCTGCGCCCTTGGCACCACAATCTGCGAAGGCGTTGGGAACGACAACAGCACCGGTACAACTGCTGAGGTGGTAAAGGTCACAGCGGGAGTGCCTGGAACGGTGCAGACGGTTCCGGGTGCCACGCGACTCTCGGGTGCTGCCTGCACCAGTGCCACCTCGTGCGTAGCGGTGGGTGTCGGCACGAACGGTTCCAGCGGCCAAAACGGTGCCGAAGTTGCGTTGACACCGGGCGCTACGCCGCCATCGGCCAGCCTTGACCCCGATGCCGCCAACTTGACCGACGTGGGTTGCATTTCGGCCACGAGTTGTGTGGCCGTGGGCCAAACCACAGCCAATGTTGGTCTGGTGCTCGATGTCACGGTCACCGTGTCGACCGGCACTATTTCGGGCAATGTGGCGGTGACGATAAAAGGCGTCACGTCCTCGGTGAGCGGTGCACCCGTCCAGGCGTGCAATACCGACGGGTCCTACTGCACGTCGAACACGGTCAGTACCGACAGTTCGGGCAACTACACCGTGACGGTCCCCAGTGGAGCGACCTACACCGTGACGGCATTCTCGCCAGCCAACGAGTCCTACACATCTGGTGATTCGACCACGACCGAGTCAGTGCCAGCAAGCGGGGTTACCGGCATCAACGTCGCCATGGGTCCGGGGCCCGGTCTAGACGCCGGGGTCAAGATAATCAGCTCGGAATTCGGGACCGAATCGTCCAATTCAGCCGTGCCCACCGTCAATTGGGGCCAATCCTTCCAGGTCGAACTTTCAGCCTCCATGTTCCCTCAAGGTGAAACGACGACGATTGAGACCTTGGTCATAACGGGCATTAATACCGTCACGGGGCAGTTGTCCTCCGTCACCATTTACGCCGGCGGCGAGACCACGATTACTTCGGGACCCGACGCCGGGCAGATCGCGGCCATCGGGTTGGTGGTCGGCCCGTCGGGTGTCACGTTGACGGTCCCGCCCCTTTCGCCGATTCACGGTCCAGTCACATTGTCGTTGACCAGTTTTTCGGTCCCCAATCCGCCCAGCGGAGTGGCGCTGGGCGGCCCTAACCCGGTCATCTTCACCAATGGAGCGCCGACTCAGGGCGCCCCCATCGTGGCCACCGACATCGGGGTCGATCACACCGTCGGCACACCGACCATTTCGGGCGCCGACGCCTCGCGGTTCAGTCTGGCGGCACCCGGCTGCGCGCCCAGCGCAACCATCGTCGTCTACTCGACATCTGCGCCAGGGACGAACACCACGTGTGATATTTCCGTGAAGTGGACGCCTCCGACCATCCCGGGCAAGGCCTACTACCAAGCGACCATGAACGTGCCGGTGACCGATAGTGCTGGGCAACCAGCCACCCTGCTCGTGCCGCTGTTGGGCTGTGACACACGAGTAGTTCCTGGCAGTAGCTGTGGAGGTGGAGTCACTACCTCAACCACGACGGGCGGGACCTCGACCATCGGCGGCGTCTATGTCGACCCGAGTGGCACTGTCCAAACATCAGCTGGCGTGCCCATATCCGGCGCGTCGGTTGCCCTGGCTCGCCAAGATTCGGCAGATTCGTCTTACACAACGGTGCCCAATGGGAGCGACATCATGTCCCCGGGCAACCGGGTCAATCCCCAAACGACCGGTGCCGATGGCGGATTCGGGTGGGACACCATCGCCGGGACCTACGAAATCACTGCCCAAAAGGCCGGGTGCGGATCAGCGGTCACCTCCCCTGCTGAGACCGTCCCTCCGCCGGTCACCGGCATAGTGCTCACTTTGGCTTGTCCGACGCCAACCCTGGCGTCCACGACGACCACGTTGACACCGACGCCAACGACGCCACAGCCGGGGCAAGCCGTGAACTTCGCCATCGGCGTCACCAGCAGCGGCGGGACACCCACGGGTTCGGTGACTCTGAGCGAGCACGGGACCCCCTTTTCGACGATCGCACTCGACTCAACCAATGGCACCGCGTCGTTCTCGACCGTGCTGCCATCGGGATCTCACACCGTGACCGCCACCTACAACGGCGATTCCGCACACGCTGGTAGCAGCACGCCGGCCACCTTCACCGTGGCCGGAGTAACGATGGCGGCGAGTCACACCACGGCAGTGGCAGCAGCCACCGCACAGTCCGGCCAACCCAATACCTACTCGGCCACGGTGACCTCAACCGCCACTACGGTCATCCCGGTCGGCCCGGTGACGTTCACCACCAAGTTGGCAGCGCAGCCGGCAGTCAGTTTGTGCACCGCCCCCCTCGTCAACGGCACCGCGACCTGCACTGCCTCCAATGCACCTGAGGGCTCGGACACAGTCACCGCTTCTTATGGCGGGGACACCAATTTCATATCCTCGACCGGGAGCGCTCCCCAAGTGGTCAGCACATATCCCTATACCCCAGTGGCGCCGGTCCGCATCTGCGACACACGCCCCGGCAATCCCTCCGACCTCACTTCGTCCCCCAGTAACCAATGCGGCGGTGGATTTGGCAACCCAGGCACGACTCTCGCCGCTGGTACCACCACGTCCATCAACGTGGCCGGGAGTTTCGGTGTGCCGGCCGACGCCAGCGCGGTAGTGCTCAACGTGACGGCGGTAGGCAAAAATGCTGGCGGCTACGTCACGGTGTTCCCAACCGACGCCACACGGCCCACGGCGTCCAATCTCAACTTCACCTCGGGTGTAGCGGTGCCGAACTTGGTCGCCGTGGGAATAGGTACGTCGGGTCAAGTATCGCTTTACGCGTCTGCTCAGACTGACTTGATTGTGGACCTCGAGGGGTATGTAGCTCCGACCACCTCATCCGCCACGCCGTCTGGCCTCTATACGCCACTACCGTCTCCGGTTCGATTGTGCGATACCAGACCCGGCAATCCTTCCCATCTCACCGGCACGGAAAACACCCAATGCAACGGCGGAACGAACAACCCTGGCGGTACCCTCATAGCAAAAACCCCCCGCTCCATAATCGTGGGTGGATTCGACACCATCCCGGCCAATGCGACCGCCGTGGTGTTGAACGTCACGGTGGCCAATGCGCAGGCGGCTGGCTACCTCACGGTCTATCCCGGCAACGAAACAACACCTCCGACATCATCGAACGTGAACTATCAACCCGGCCAGGCGTCAGCCAATCGGGTCATCGTCCCCTTGGCCCTGATCAACGGAAAAGGTGACATCAACCTTTACAGCTCCGCTGGTGCCGATGTAATCGTCGATGCCTCGGGTTACTACACGGCGGCGGGATCGGCAGGGGGACAATTCACTGCCGAGTCGGCCCCAGTGCGCATTTGCGATACTCGCCCGACTTCTCCGGTCAACCAATGCTCACTCAAGACGATCGCCGGGGGAAACCACCTAGACCTCGTCGTTCGGGGGCTCGGCGGCGTACCGAGTGACGCCACAGCGGTTGTGGTCAATCTGACCGGTATTTCACCAAGTCAGTCCACATACTTAACCGTGTTCCCATTCGGAACGACAATGCCACCATCGTCGGATATCAACTTGGTAAGTGGTGAGGTTCGACCCAATCTGGTGGTGGCAACGATCAATTCATCGGGCGAGATCTCGATCTACAACAGCAACGGAAGCGTCAACGTCGCCGTCGACGTGCTGGGCTGGTACTCATGATCCGCTTCAGGTTGCCACGCTGAGCCAAATCTCTTGGGAGTTATGTACTGGGTGACGCCCGGTTCGCCGCCACCACGCGTGGGTAAGCCTTTCCGAGGTTCTCGAGACCAGCCGCGGACGCGTCAAATTTGAACGCCAGCCGCAGCTGGGCGGTCACCGCCTGGCGGATGAGGGGCCACGCCTTGGGCGGTGCCAAATCTGGCGCCCGGCACCCATCTGATGCAAGTGGCACCAATGAGGCCGGGACCGGGACGTGCAAGACAGCGGCGACGGACAGGAGTCCTCCCTGTGACGAACCCACTTCACACAAATCGGCGAACACCAGGTGGCCCGCCCCGCGAATGAGGATCAGTCTTTTGGGGCTGCGCATCCGTCCGTAGGCGGCGATCATGCCGAAGTGACTGACCACGTGGTCTGAGGTGCCCGACATAAGCATCCCAGGCTGGAGCGGAACGATGCTTCCGGCGCCGCTCTTGGTCTGACCAAATGAGCCGACGGTCGCTCCGGCCAAACCGATGAACGTTGTCACCTGGGGGTCGGTGGCAGCCAGTGCTTCGACGGCAGCACCCCCAGCAGAGTGGCCCACCGCTCCGAGGAGGCGAGTGTCGACATGGCCAAAAAACGCACTCGACGCGGAGACGTTCTGCGCCTCCATCAGTGAAATCGTTGCTTTCAGATCCTCGACGTCGGTTGTCTTCTCCGTCGCCCCCGTTGGGCCGCCGAGAACCTCTGTGAGGTCGCGACTGAAGTGGTCGGGTGCCGCGACGACGAAGCCCCACGATGCAAGCCAACCGGTGAGAAAGGTCGATTGATCACGAAAGCCGGCGTACCCGTGGCTGAACACCACCAGCGGATAGTGGCCCGGTGCAACCGGAACCCCCACCACACCTCCGCTCGGATAATTGAGTGTGTACCCGGCAGGGATCAGCTTCTTCAGCGAAGGTGGCAACCAGTTGGCGATGTCATAGGTGGCCTCAGGCTTTCCGGCCACGCTCGACTTCGTGGCGGGATACCACACCTCTACCGGTGCATTGTCGGTCGGTAATACCAGGGTCGTCTCGCCGACGTCAAAGGGTCCGGGTCGGGTGAAAGTCGTTGACCCAAGATGCGCCACTTTCGGCACGGTGAAACCGTGCACGATCTTGGTGCCAGGGACCGTTCCCGTCGTGGCCCCCTGTGCCGCGGTAGCTCCGACGGTCGCGCCTGAAATCAGGACCAGAGTGGCCACGAAAGTAACGAAGGCAATGCCCTTGCCCGAGCGAACACCCATATTCATTCCCCCTCAATCGCCACAGTGGCGTGCATAGTACGGCCAACATTGACCTCATCGGTGCCCAGATGGCCCCCGTAGGCATGGCTCACCATGCCCAGGGCGGTTCCATTGTCCCCCCCACAGACGTGACGACCGATCCCGGCTGGTGAGAGTCGCCCAATTGCCATCCTTGTAGCGTTTCGCTGGTGGGGACGCAGAGGCGAAGATCGGCAAAAGTTCTGCTGATCGATCCGGTCGGTCGAGTGTTGCTCTTCAGCGGCACAGACCCGGTCCAACCAAATCAACCGCCAATTTGGTTCCCCGTGGGTGGCGGGGTCGATCAGGGCGAGACGATCGAGGAAGCAGCTGTGCGTGAGGTCAGGGAGGAGACCGGTCTCCGCATTTCCGAACTTGGCCCAGTCGTAATGACTCGTTACGCCGAATTCGACTTTGACGGAGACTCCTACCAGCAAGACGAGACCTACTTTGCGGTGCGAACTGACACCTTCACGCCTGAATCAAAAGGATGGACCGAAACCGAGCGCCGAGTCATGGGGCGCTCTCATTGGTGGACCCTCGATGAGCTCCGCACGACGAACGAGACTGTTTTTCCAGAGAACCTTGCCGAATTGATTGAGCAACTACTGGTCGCTCGTGACGGCTAGCGATATGGAACAGAGATTCGTCGCCGAGTTCGCCTCGATCGAATCCTTGATTCTGAAGACAAGGTCCACTGAACAATTTATTGGCTAGTCCGTTATCGTTCTCCCATGAGGAGCGTCAGAGGGCGAGCTTAGAGCCTCATTTCCAGAGCTCATTGGGGGATCGCATGGGCGCAAGGTTGAGCGGAATTCATTTTCGTCAGCTCATGGCGATGGCCACCATTGTGGGGACGATTGCCTCGTGTGCGTTTGCGGCCGCGCCCGCATCGGCTGCGCCGAACGTGCGAGCTACTACCTCCGCAAGTACTCGCCATCCCGTCAGGGACCAGTCACCAGGCGCGACCATTTCAGGCACCGTGACGAGCGTCAGCGGCTTCGCCATCAGCGGGGCGGCGCTCCGCATCACCAGCCTGGCCACCGGCCACACCTCACACGTCACGACGGCGGCCAGCGGTTCGTATCAAGTCGTTGTCCCCCATTTGCCCTCGAAGAGCGACGATCCCCGATACGAGGTGGATGTGCTCGGTCAGGGGTTCTTCGACCAGCGCCAATTGGTCAGGACCCATGGCGCTCGACCAATCACGTTTTCGCCCGTCTTGACTCCCGATGCCGGTACGGTCACTGGCGCTATCCAAACCGCGGCCGGTGACCCCATTTCCGGAGCGGTGGTGAGCCTGGTTGGCTTCGCCACTGGAGCGAGCGAGTCGACCATTTCAGGTTCCGACGGAACGTTCTCGCTCGTCACCCCCGCACTGCCCACCGCCGCGGCTTCGGATGAGATCCGGCTCAGCGTCCAGTCCAATGGATATCTCGCTTCGCAGCAATTGCTCATGGCTCCATCAGGTCAAGCCACGACCGCCAACGTGGTCTTGGATCCATCGGGCGGATCCGGAGGCCAGACCGCAGCTCAGCCAAATCGACTTCTGGCGACTCCTTCCGTCACCCCCACTACCGTTCCTTCTTGCCCCAACGGTGCCGACGTGTGGAACGACAATGCCAGCGACGGCCAATGGGAGACTCCCGGGAACTGGAGCAATGGTCTCCCTGGCTCATCGACCTATGTCTGCATCCCGTCAGGCGTGACAGGTACGGTCACTCTTTCGGGGACGGTACGCATTGAAGGTCTACTGCTCCAAACGGGACAAACGCTCACCGTGGCCTCGGGTGGTTTGACCATCAGTGGCGGCACCGTCCCCTCGGCGCTCGAGGGCACGACCACGATCGACACCAGTACGTCCCTGACGGTTGCCTCGGGCAACACATTGCTCAATGCCGCGGGGAGTCTCGTGACCGTCTCGGGATCCACGGATGTGCAGGGCACTTTCGAGCAGGACGCTGGAGTCGTCGCGACCGGAGCGGGCGACAACCCGGTCGACCTCGAGAACGGTTCGAGCATGGTCTTTGCCGGAACTGGTGCCGGCGCGTTCTTGGTGCAAGACCTTACGGATGAGTCCCCAACGGTCACCCTGTCGGGGAATCTCTCCACCGGGCAGAGCTTCACCGCTGATGCTGAAGAACTGTGTTCGGTTGGTACCCCTGGTACAACCACGGTGCACGCGCAGGGGACCTTCGTCAATGGCGGCACAATCGCCACCGGACACGCCGGTACTTGCGGATTCGGGAGTGTGTCCTTCACCTTGCCCTCGGGTGACGGGCTGACCAACAACGGAACGATCGACTTGGCTGGACAGCTCAATGCGAGTGCCACTGACACAGTGACGTTCAATGGGTTGTTGACGAATTCCGGGACAATCAACGTCGGCGTCGCTGGTCAACCAGCCTCCAACCTGGTGATGCCCGCCGGGGACACCCTGACCAATGACGGCTCCATCGCCATATTGGACGCGGCCGCTTCATCCAACGACGCCGCCAGTTCTATTGGTATTAGCGGACCGGTCAGCGGACCTTCGCCCATCGCGGCAGCGGATCTCGTCAATGCCGCTGGCGGTACGGTCACCATCGGGGGTTCCTTGGGCGTGCAAGGGATCTTTACTCAGGACGCCGGCGTGGTCGAAACCGCGGCCGGAGATCAACCAGTGGATCTGCAGAATGGTTCGAGTTTGGCCTTCGGTGGGTCGGGCGCCGGCGCATTCGTGGTTGACGACGCCCTCAATGAATCTCCGACGGTCAGCCTGACCGGCAATCTGGCCTCGGGCCAGACTCTGACCGTTGACGCCGAAGAATTCTGTGCCGCTGCAGCTGGCGGCACCACCACCATCAACGCCGCCGGAAGTTTCGTCAATGCGGGCACCATAACCACCAGCCAGTCCGGAAACTGCGGCAACGGATCGGTACAACTCAATCTCCCCTCGGGCGACACTTTGTCCAACAGCGGCACATTGACGCTGGCCGGAGCGCCGGACGGACCGACCGCAAACGCGCAAACCATCTCGGGAAACCTGACCAACACGGGGACGGTCAACGTCGGGCTCCTCGGCCATCCGTCAGGCCACCTGGTGCTCAGTTCGGGAGATGCACTGATCAACGAAGGTCAGCTGCATGTGTTGAACTCCGCTTCGTCGTCGGACTTGAATCCGAGCACGGTGTTGGTTGCCGCGGGAGCCAACTTCACGAACGGGGCGGGCGGTGTCATCACCATTGCGGGCACCTTCTTGGTGCAAGGAAAATTCACTCAGGACGCCGGGGTGATTTCCGTCGGAGGTACCGATCAGCCCGTGGCGTTTGCCAACGGATCGAAGGCGGTATTTAACGGCACCGGTGCCGGGTCATTTGTCGTTGATGACCCCGCCGACGTGTCCCCCACGGTGAGTCTTTCGGGCAACCTCTCCTCCGGTCAGCTCCTCACGATTGATGGTGAGGACTCCTGTTCGGGCGGCACCACGACGGTGAACGCAGCGAAGAGCTTCACCAACGGGGGCACCATCGCCACGAGTCATGCCGGCGGCTGTGGCAATGGAGCCATCGTGTTGACATTGCCGGCCGGTGACACGTTGACCAACACGGGGACGCTATCGATCGCCGGGTCTCCCGACGATGAAGCCGCCGACGTTGAGACCTTCGACGGTGATGTGACCAACGCCGGCACCATCCATGTCGGCGTCGGCGCCCAGCCCGCTGCCGACATGGTGATGAGTTCCGGCAACACCTTGCTCAATGAGGGTCAGATCAACGTGCTGGCGGCAGGACTGTCCTCCAACACCGACACCAGCACTTTGGCCCTCTCGACCGGTGCGGCATTGGTCAACGGTGCAGGCGGGACCGTGGCCAATCAGGGTGCACTCTCCGTCCATGGAACCTTTACCCAGGACGCCGGGCAGGTCCTGACTGGGGCCGATGACAACCCGGTTGATCTCGACAATGGATCGGACTTGGTCTTCGGGGGCACCGGGGCCGGCGACTTCGTCGTTGACGATCCAACGGTGGGCTCCCCCACGGTCGACCTGTCGGGCAATCTGGTTTCGGGACAAAGCTTCACGGCAGACGCCGAGGACTTGTGCCAAAACTCGGGTGTGGGCACCACCACCGTCCATGTGGCCGGAAGCTTCACCAACGCCGGAACGATCACGACCAGTTTGGCTGGCGGGTGCGCACAGGGAAACGTGACCTTCACACTCCCCTCCGGGGGCACGCTCACCAACAGCGGGACATTCTTGATCAACGGTGCCCCATCGTCACTGAACCCCAACGCCCAGACCTTCATTGGGTCCATCGTCAATACCGGAAATCTGACCGTGGCCGACAACGCCCATGCGGATATCACTGGGTCCCTCAGCGAGTCGGGCGGCGCCGTCCTAGGAGCGCTGGTCGTCGGCCAGCCGGCCAGCCCAATGATGTTGACCGTGGGCGGGAGCCTTTCCCTGAACGGCACGCTCCATTTCGCCACGGCTACTGGTGCGTCCTTCTTCAATGGCGACGCGTACGACCTCTATACGGGCGGCTCGGTCTCAGGCTCGTTTACCGGAGCCACTGGTCTGAGCGCCGGCGGTGAGTTGGCCTACGACCCTGCGCTTGTGACCGACGGCTTGAACTTCACCGTTGTCTCCCTCGCCACCTATCCATTGGTCACGGACGTCAGTCCTTCGAGCGGGCCCGCAGGTACCACCGTGAGCGTGTTCGGTACTTCGTTCACCCAAGCGTCCGCCGTTCACTTCGGCTCAGTTGCCGGCACCAACATCAACGTCATCTCGGCCGACGAGTTGACCGTCGTGGTGCCAACCGGGACGGGGACGGTGCCCGTAGTTGTCACCACACCGAATGGCACCACCTCCTCGCTCGGCACACAGAGGTTCACCTATGCCAGCGTGTCGACAGGCTCCACCGGTTCAGCCAGCCTCACCGTCAACGTGGTTGACAGTGTGGGGACACCCCTCGTGGGCGTGGTCGTCGGCCTGGCAGATGCAGCATCGGACAATCCGGTCGGCGCGGTGGAGACGGGGGCAGACGGCTCGGGCTCGCTGACGAGCCTGAGTACCGGGGAGACGATTGAAGCCACACTGGACACGTCGATTGCGCCCTACGGGCCCACTACATCGACGGTCACACTGGCCGCTGGCGCCAACACCGTGACCTTGACGTCGTACATTGAGCCGTTGGTCTCATCGGATCCGACCAGCCAGACCCCTGGCGGAGATCAAGAGGCCGTGTGGCCGGGCATTTTGCCTCAGCCTGGCACTACGATCACCGGTGGTCCGCTCACTTCAACCTCCGACCTGGCGGCCGTACAATTCACGCTGGACTATTCGACGGGATCTCAGGTCATTTTGAGCGGTGATCCGGCGGGCACCCAACCCTTCTGCGTCGACGGAAACTGGTCGCTGACGCTCATCGGGCCATCCCCGGACACCACGTCATTCTCCACGTCGGGCAGCGGATGCCCACCGACGTCTGGACCAATCAACATCGGGACCACGCTCGGCCTAGCCAGCGGCACCTATGGAGGCAACTTCACCGAAAGCGCGCCGAGCGGAGCCACCAAGGACGGGACGAGTGACGTCTATCTCTTGCCCGTCCCCGGGACGCTATCCAATCTGGCTCCCGCCCCAGGAGCGCTGAACGCCGCGGCAGTGCTTGGTGGTTCCACGTCGATTGTGGTTGGTGATTCGGGCACCCTCAACGCCACCCTTGGCGGTCTACCGCTTCCCGGACCGGTCGGGTACCACAGCACGTTTTCCTTCGACTCGGGAGGGCTGACCGTCAACGGCGACTCCTTCCCGGCCGGATGGAACGGTGACACCCGAGACAACTTCGACAACGGTGCTGGTTCGTTCGAGGAGGGCACGGCCAGTGTGCCTAGCGCCATCGGCTCGACGGTGCTGAGTTTCAACGTCACCTGTAACGAACCCGGAACCTGGCCGATCACCTTTAGTGGGGACTATTGGCTGCCCGGTTCTTCGGCTGGTTATGCCGACGCACTCGAGGGAGCGCCGACGGTGGAGTGCACTGCTCCTCCGGCCAGCTCTACCCCGACTGCCACTGGAGTGCACCTTGATCCGGCGACGGGCAACGTTTCCGTAACCGTGGCCGGAAAAGGCTTGAGTGCGGCCACTTCGGCCGTCTTGCTGACCAGTGCGGGAGCAGTCGCCGCCTCATCAACATCGGTGATCGCCGCCTCCACTGTGGTGACGGCAGCCTTCGGGGTCGCCACACCCGGGCTCTACAACCTGGAGGTGCTGAACGGCGGCACGGTGATCAGTACCACTACGGGCACGCCGTTCGAGGTTTCGCCGGCCCTCCCCCTCTTCTCGACTCAGTCCATCGATAGTGAGGGCGATGTCCCAGGTATCGCTACTACCCACCTGTATCGCATCACCAACGAGGGGACCGCCAACGGCGTGGCGGTTCTTGCCTTCACGTTCCCGTCGTATCTCACAGCCGAACCGATACTCGACGTCGCCGCGTCCCCAGTTGGCACCGAGCTGTTACTTCACGGAGCCACCGGAGATGACTGGACAGAGTATGTAGCCGTACCGATGAATGCCGGGGCCTCGTCGGATATCAGCTGGACCATCACCCTCCCGCCGAATGCCGTATTCGGCAGCAGCCCTTCGGTCAGTCTGGGTGAAGCCGTGCCCATTGTGGCCAATCTGGCCGGCCAGTACACGGCGGCCCAGTGGACCACGGTGTCGTCCGAGACGCCGACGGCCATCGTCGACGGGGCCATGGGGGCGGGGATGAACGGATATTCGGCCGCCATGTTCGCCATCTCGGCACTCCCACTCGCCACCGCCACCTCGTACACGGCCAACCTCAATGACCGTGATTTGGCCGACGCCATCGACTATCTAAATACGGCCATTTACGATGCCGACGCTGGTTCGGTGGACCAATCTGGCGGAAATACTGGGACTGCCCCGGCACCTACCCCACCGGCGGGCATGCCGACGCCGCCAGCACCGACCCAGACCCCGCCCTCGTCCTTCGATGGAGGGGACCAGGCGGCCGCATCCTTCGGGAGCTACACGTTCAATACTTCCGAGGCCGAAGGAGCCGACGAGGGCGTGAGCAGTGGGGTGTCCACGTCCGACAACGCCAACGCGGACGAGATCACGGCCCCGGGATCGTCGACTCCCACCAGCGCGGTGGTGGTGGGTGAGAGCACGGCCTATGACGATGGGACCGTCACTCCGGTGGGCATCATTCCGCTCAAGGGCAGCGGGTCGACCACCCAATCGATCTCCCTCGATTCAACTTGGGATGCAGCATCGCAGTCGACCTCGCTCAGTAGTTGGACCGACGGCATCACCGATACGGTGCCGGTCAACGACGACGGCACCACGGTCCCGATGGCCGCCCTGCCCTATCTCTCCTCGGACAATGGGCCTTCATTTCAGGACGTGAGTCGGGCCGCAGTGGCGAGGGCGATCTCGCATGGTCAGGCCGTATGCACCTGCACGACGCTGGCGGGCACCCAGGGCTCCTTGAGCACCGTTTCAGCCGATGTGTTCACTGGGGTCGCCATAGGACCGGGCCTCCTTCCTCATGGGGGCGGGGGCGGATCGATGCAAACGGTGACGACCAATAACCAGACGGGATCGGGTTTCTACCAGCTCGAGAGTGCCTTCAATGCCGCCAGTGGATTCCTCCCATCCCCCCTCGGTGCCGTACTCGATCTCGCCGCTGGCGTCCTCGCTCTGGCCGCGGGCGGGGGACTTTTGGTCTCTTTGGGCGCCATCATTTTGGCCTGGTGCCTCGGTGGTGCCTGCCAGGCCATGTGGGATGGGTCGCATGCCTTGGCGTCAGAGGACCCCAACAACATCTCGGTCGATCCAGTCGGCTCAGGCACTGCGGGCTGGGTAACCAATCGACCGCTCACCTACATGATCACCTTCCAAAACGAACCATCTGCCACAGCCGCGGCCCAGAACGTGACCGTCACGGCCAAACTCGATCCGAACTTGGATCCATCAACGGTGAACTTCGGCGACAGTTCCTTCTCCGGGACCGAACCGAGCTACGACCCGGTGAGCGGAATGCTCACGTGGGAGATGCCCGGAATTGATCTGCCGCCCGACACTTCCCCTCCTGGCGGCGAGGGCTACGTGAGCTTTAGTGCCGACCCGCTACCCGGGGTCGCCCAGGGCACGGCGATCAGCGAGTCGGCGCAGGTCATCTTCGACTTCAATCCGCCGATCGACACTCCGACGGTCACCAACAAGGTCGACGTCACGCCTCCGGTAGCGACCTTGAGTGCATTGCCAGCGGATGAGCCGGCTGGCAACGTCAGCATCAATTGGTCGACCACCAGCCCGGTTGGGGTGAGCCAGTACATTTTGCTGCAGTCCGAAGACGGTGGGCCGCTTGAACCAGTCGCCGCCACATCGAACACCGAGGCGACCGTGGCCGTCGATACGGGCCACCGTTACGGCTACGCCATAGAAGTAGCCAGCGATAACGCCGGTCTGGCCGGCGTGGTTCCCACCTCGGCACAGGCCACCTTCCAGGTCGTCGACGGGCCAGGTCCCTACACCTCGTTGAATCCGACCCGGATCTGCGACACCAGGGCGGGCAATCCGTCTCACCTCAATTCGGCTCCGGCCAATCAATGCAACGGTGGGGTCGGGAATCCCGGGAGCCCGATTTCCGCGCAGGGGATCAAGACCATCAGCGTCGCCGGAGAGCTCGGCGTCCCGGCCGACGCCACCGCCGTCGTCCTCAACGTGACCGTGGTCAACCCTGCGGGGTCTGGCTATGTGACGGCGTTTCCCGCTGGGGGCACCGCGCCAACGGCATCGAACATCAACTTTGTGCCCGGAGCGGTGGAGCCCAACTTGGTAGAAGTAGGCATCGGCACTGCAGGTGATGTGTCGTTCTTCTCGTCAGCCCGGACCGATCTAGTGGTCGATGTCGAAGGGTATGTGGCACCGACCACACCCGCAGGCACCGGTGCCGGTTTGTACAATCCAATCTCCGTCCCGACCCGCATCTGCGACACGAGGATAGGAAACCCCTCCAGGCTCGCTGGTGGTGCCGCCCAATGCAATGGTGGGCCGAGCAACCCCGGGGAGCGAATTGCAAACGGAGGAGGCACCATCACGGTGCAGGTAACAGGAAATGGCGGCGTACCCAGTGGCGCCACGGCCGCCGTGCTCAACGTCACCGACGTTGCCCCTTCAACCTCGGGATTCGCGACGGTGTACCCCCAAGGTAGCGGGCAACCCACTGCATCCAACTTGAACTACGCGACCGGTGAAACCACCGCCAACCGGGTCATCGTGCCGTTGTCCACCAGTGGCCAAATCTCGGTCTTCTCCTCCGCTGGGTCCGACATCGTCGTCGACGTCTCGGGCTACTACTCGGCGGAGGGAGGCTCCGGCACCACCTTCAACCCCGAATCCACCCCAGTTCGGATCTGTGACACCCGACCATCCAATCCATCGGGTCTTTCGGGACCCCAAGCACAGTGCAACGGCAAGACCATTGGCTCCGGGCAGACATTGACGGTCAACGTGACCGGTTTGGCCGGAGTGCCGGCCAATGCCAAGGCAGTGGTCATCAATCTGACCGGGGTGCACCCATCTGCGCAGACGTTCTTGACCGTCTTCCCCTCCGCCCCGGCTCCCACAGTGTCCGACCTCAATCCCGCCACCGGTGTGGTGAGAGCCAATCTGTCGGTCGCCACCTTGAACTCAAACGGTCGGATCTTCATCCTCAATCACACCGGCAGCATCGACGTGGTAGTCGACGTGCTCGGTTGGTACTCATGACGGCGACACGAGGTCGCACCTGAGGATCGCAGTACACTCCACCCAGGGAGGACTGGGGCGATGACAAGAGGAATCAAGCTGGTCGTGCTGAGCGTGGTGGCGGCGACGTTTGCTCCCGTCATATTGCTCGCTATGTATGGCAAGAAGAAGATCGCCTATCGACTCGCGCCTGCCTTGCGGTTTGTCTACTCCCACATCATGCATCGTAAAGACCTCTGGACCAAAGAGGTCACGTGGTACGAAATGCTGACCGGAGAAATCCCTAGGAGATCTTCTCGGTAACACTTCGCCGGCCGTCTCAGCGAGGCAATGATTCGGCGAAGACCTTGCTCCAGAGACGAGTCAGGGTGCGAAGTTCGGCGCAATGATCTTCTCCGAGTTGGGCATAGGGTTCTGCGGCCAAGTGATCGGTCTGCGTTTCAATATCCTGACGCTGGGAAGCGCCCCACTCGCTGAGGGCCAGCTCGCCGCCGCCTCCATCGGCCAACCATCCACGCTCACGCATCGAATCCACCGCTGCTTGCCAGTCATCGTTCGACCATCCTCGCGTGGCCTGGAGTAGATGTGCCGGGACGTCGCCGGCCGCCGCATGGGTGATGAGCGCGTCAATACCAGAGAGTCCGTGCGTGACGAGTAATGCAATGTGACCGTCGCCTCGGTACTCACGCAGAATCGACTGCGCATGCCATACGACGAGGTGTGAGTCGCCTTCGGAGGGCCACGCCAGCTGTGCGTGCCCAGCGCACAAGGGCCGACCTTCGGTGTGCGCTCCAGCCACCTCAGCCAGCTCACGGGCCAACACCGCTGCTCTCGCCATCTCTTTCGACTGCACCACGTCGTCACCCAACACTCGGCGGAACGCGCCGTCCACGGCATGAAACCGAGCAGCGATCATGTCGTTGGGAGTCGTCGTGGACCACGCCGCCGGAATGGCTTCATGCACCAATTGCGGATTGAAATTAAAAAAGGTGGACACAACGATGTCGGCCGACACTGCACCCATGGGGGCGGCCCGGGAAGCGAAGTAGCCGTCACGACCGCCGATGCCGAGTGCGGCGTAGGCCGCCGCTGCTTCAGGAGCGAAGTAGATCATGCCGTGCAGCGGCTCGACCGTGCGCCAGGTCTTGCGAGCCAAGAGGGCGGCATCGTCATGGTTCACAGCGTGACCTCGGTCAACAGACGATCCGCCAGTTCCGGTGTCGCCGCCACGATCGGTCGCCTCGGCACATCGTCACGCACCACCGGGTCGGCACCGTCACGTTCGATCACCACCGCTCCGGCTTCGCGACAGATCAGCAAGCCGGCCAAGTAGTCCCAGCCGTAAAGGGTGCTGCGGCCTACGGTCATGTACGCATCGAGCAGGCCTTCGGCTACGGCACAGAACTCCAACGAAGCGGCACCGAGGGTGCGGAACTGAGCCCAGCCGGGATGGTGACCCGGGAAGCCGGTAATACCCACGATCGCCGAGGAGAGCTCGGTACAGGTCGAAGGGACCAGGGTGACGCCGTCGCGATCGGAACCGGCTCCTCGGGCGGCGGCGTATCGAGTACCGGTGGCCTGATTGGTGACGAGACCGACTACTGGGCCTTCCGAGTCGAGCACACAGATGCTGGTGGAATAGAACGGAATTTTACGGTGAGCGTTGGTCGAGCCGTCGACCGGGTCGATCACCGCCAACAATCCGCTCGATGAGTTGCCGGTGACGCCGGACTCCTCCGAGAGGACGGCCAAACCGGCTCCGTGAAGGACCGGCAGCGCAGCGGCATCGGCGGCCAGGTCAAGGTGGTATTGACCAGGGCGGGTCCCGGCCAGGCCCCATTCACCCAGGTTGTCCAGAGCCTCGCCCACGGCTCCGATGGCTTCGTCGAGTACGGCAAAAAGTTGGGTTTCGTTCACGGGCCTGGACCCTACCTGGCCTCACTCGATCCCCTATTAAGATGCCCTAACTGTGGCTGCCATTGACGTCGCCGGCTACGTGGCCGACCTAAAGGACCACTCGGTCGACCACGGTTTCCACGTTCATGACGAGCGACACTTTGTCGAGACCTATTCATTACGCCAGGTCTGGGAAGTCGACCTCCATCCTGAAGAGGGTTGCGGCGGTCCCTTGGACCTTCACTTGGCGCTCGATGTCGATCCCCGCGTCCTCCTCTCCTTTGAAGACGCCGTGGTCCTGCTGGCCGACGAAGAAGAGCCACCTGACGAATTCCACTTCCCCCTGACCTTTACCTGGGCCCTCCCGCCGTTGCCCAGCGGCCCTGACCTTCTCCGATTGGCCATCGATTTGGCTGGCGTGGGAGGGATAGAACTTCCGCTGGAGGTCTCGGCCATCGACTCATTCGCCAACGCCACCGACGGATCGGAGCGTCGACTCAGCATTGTGGCCCGTCATCCGGTATCGCTAGCCCGAGTCCTCGGAGGCGAGGAACTCCTGTGCGACGTCTTCGATCGCGCCCTCGGCGTGAGCCGCTTCCTCCTCGAATCAGCAGACGGCTGGCTCCGCTGACGTGCGAAGACTGCTCGCACTTGGTGCGGTGGTCATCATCGCCACATTTTCATTGAGCGCCTGTAGCCAACAGAGCGGCGCAGACCTCGCTCGTCAGGCTTGCGTGCACGTGAACCGCTCGTTGCACGAGTTTGCCCAGTCTCAGGTGAAGGGGCTGAGTCCGGCGAAGGTTTCAGACTTGCAAACTCGGGCCGCGGCGGAACTTCGGGAAGCGCTTCCTTTGGCCGCCCACGCCAATTCGGCCGACGGATCGTGGAACTCCCTCATGACCACCATCTCGGAAGAACCGACTATCGGCGAATCCCATTTGGTTCCGGCGCTGCGGGCGCAATGCATATTGGCCAATACCAATCTGAATGTGAATCCGCAGAACGCCAACCCCGATAGTTAGGACAACCGTTCGTCGGACACCGAGCCGCCATCTAATTGCGCAACGGGAGCAATAGCCTGTGCCGTTCTGAGCTCCCCTCGCCCCACTCGTTCCCTGAATCATCCATCCCGTGGTCGACCATCTGCGGCTGCTGCAGCGCGGATGCGAGCCCGACGTCGCCGTCGTCGTCGTTCCATGACCTTGCTGGTCTTGGTGCTCGTCGTGGTCATCGTCGCCGTGGTGGCCACCGAAAAAATTCGCAATCGCCACGGTCTCAGCCCGCTGCGAGCTCGCATCGTGAGCATCGCCCAGAGCCAGGTGGGCTACAAGACTGATCCGGCCGACACCTATTGCAATCGCTTCAGCGCGTACTGGAATGCGGGCGTCGCCGAATGTGGTGGCAACGGCAATTTGTCAGAGGAGTGGTGCGCCGACTTCGCCGCCTGGGTGTGGAAGCAGGCCGGGGCCACGGTGGCCTACGAATTGGCTCCCAACTACCTCAATTCAAATTCCGCCAGCTTCTACGTGTGGGGGCTGAATCACGGGACGTGGCACCCCTTGAGTTCGCATTACCGACCACAACCGGGCGACGTCGCCGTTTACGGACTCGACACCACGGCCGTTACCGCCCAACACGTAGCCATCGTGACCAGCGCCACTGCACACAACGACGCGCCCGATGTCATCAACGGCGACGGGGACCGTTCGGGCTTCAGCTTGGTCGAGGTCGGGATCGAACAGACGTATGGCGACGTGAAGGGCCACGGCGACAGACTCTCGGGTTACGTATCACCCTCGGCACCTACGTCAACGGCGGCACCCAAGTCCTGAGCCGCTGCGCCAACCGCAGCCCCGGCCAACCTCGCCTTACTCCCCGGGCGTGTACCCAGCCGGCAAGGCGATCGACTTCTTCTCCAGGAATGACTCGAGACCCTCGGGGCCGAATTCACGACCGACGCCCGACTCCTTGAAGCCACCAAACGGCGTGGTGAAGTCAATCGGCACGGGGGCGTTCAGCATGTAGGTACCGGTGCGGACCTGGCGGGCAATACCCAATCCACGGTCGTTGTCACCCGTCCACACCGAGCCACACAGCCCGTAGTTGGAGTCGTTGGCAATCTCGACCGCTTGCTCATCACCGTCGTATGGAATGACAACGAGGACCGGTCCGAAAATCTCTTCCTGGGCGATCTTCATTTTGTTGTCGACATTGGTGAAGACGGTGGGCTCGACGAACCAGCCCTTGTCGAAGGCCGAGCCGCTGGGTCGCCCGCCACCCAAAGCCACCGTGGCGCCTTCTTCACGACCGCTGTCCATGTAGCCCTCAATCCGCGCCCGTTGCCGCTCAGCCACCACCGGACCTACTTCGGTCGCCGGGTCATGCGGGTCGCCCACCACCATGGCGGCCACGCCACTGACGACGGCGTCGACCACTTCGTCGTAACGTGCACGAGGAGCCAGAATCCGGGTCTGGGCGATGCAGGCCTGCCCGTTGTTCATAATCGAGTTTGGCAACAGGGTAGGGATAGCGGTAGCCAAGTCAGCGTCGTCCAGAATGATGGCCGCCGACTTCCCGCCCAGCTCGAGCGTGCAGCGCTTCAAGCGCTCACCGCACAACCCACCGATGCGCTTGCCGCCCACACCCGAACCGGTGAACGAGATTTTGTCGACGCCCGGGTGCTTTACCAAGTGCTCACTGACCTCACGGCCAGCTGGCACTACCGAGAGCACGCCCTTGGGCAGTCCGTTCTCGGCGAAAATCTCGGCCAAGCGGAAGGCGTCAAACGGCGTCTCCGGAGCCGGCTTGTAGACCACGCTGCAACCGGCCGCCAGTGACGGAGCCAACTTGGCGGCGGCGATGAACAGCGGCACGTTCCACGGAGCGATGGCTCCCACCACGCCGACCGGCTCCTTGGTCACCAGCACGGCCGGGTTCAACATGCCGGCCCGCACCTCGTCGAACGCAAAGGTCCCGGCCAGATCGCCGTAGTACCCAAAAATCATGGAAGGAGCCAGCACCTGGCCCAGGTTGGAGAAGGTGATCGGTGATCCCATTTCCGAAGTGATGACCTCAGCCAAGTCGCCCATTTCGGCGGCAATCTGCGCACCGACTGCGGTCAAAATGGCGCCACGCTCGGCCGGCGACATGCGGGGCCACGGTCCACGATCGAATGCAGTGCGAGCGGCCGCTACGGCCTTGTCGATGTCAGCTTCGGTGCCTTCGGGCACCCGAGCGATGACCTCTTCTGTAGTCGGCGAAATGACACCGATGGTCTCGGTCCCCTCCGGGGCAATCCAATCGCCGCCAATGAACAAGCGGTCGTAGTCGCGAATCGCCATGCACCCTCCCTGGGTCTAGGGAACTTCGTCGGTCCCCGTCACGAGCTGCCCATGCAGCCAACCTCCAGGCTACTTAGCTCAGCCGCGCCACTCAATGTGGGCTTGGATGGCCCCGTCGTCCGCAATCCACCCCTTGGAGGCGGCGTACGCGCACATTCCCTCCAACGAGGCCTCCCATTGCGGCGTCACGGCTGCCCCGGCCAGGGTGCGCAGGCCCTGCGGATCGACCAAAACATGGGTCCCATCAGGGTCGATACGCCCCAAGCCAGCCTCCCCCACGACCTCCCCCAGATACTCTGGCGTGCCCTTTCCCGTGACCTCGACTGAGAATCCATCGAAGGCGTCTGGTTCACTCAGCCCGACGGTGCGGGCGGGCAGATCAATCAGGATGCGCATGCCCGTTGACGATAGTGGGCGACCTCTGGTGCTCTCTCGCTGCCTAAACTCCCGCCCCATGCCCGATCTTGCCAAACGCGACCCGGCCGAAGTCGCCTCCATCCTTTCTCGCTGGTTGACCACAAAGCTCGGCGAGGAGGCAAAGCCCGAGGTCTTTGACGTCCAGGCTCCGGGGTCGAATGGATTCTCCAACGAGACCATTCTCTGCCGAACTCGGACGACTCGAGGAGCCGTGACATCCGAACAGCGCCTGGTGGTCCGGGTCGCTCCCACCAAGCACTTGTTGTTCCTCAACGCTTCGTTCGACACGCAATACCGGGTCATGCACACCCTGGCCGAGGGCGGAGCCGGCGTGCCGTTGCCCAAGCTTGGCTGGTTTGAAGAGGATCCCCAGTATCTCGGCGTGCCATTCTTCACGATGGATCACGTCGAAGGTGACGTGCCGGCCGACAATCTTCCCTACACCATGGACGGGTGGGTCTTAGAGGCCACGCCCGAACAGCAAAGCAAAATGTGGTGGAGCGGGATCGACGCATTGTCGGCCGTGCACCACGCCGACTGGCGCGAGCTCGGTCTGGACTGGCTGGGTGATCCCGCCCGGGGCCGTCCCGGCATAGAGCAGCAGATGTCCTATTACCGCGAGTTCCTCGACTGGGCCACCGAGGGCACAAAGATTCCGATTCTCGAAGACACCTGGAAATGGCTAGTGGACCACCAGCCCGCCGAAGAGGGCGACGTCGTGCTGAGTTGGGGCGACAGCCGCATCGGCAACGTGATCTGGCGTGACTTCGAGTGTGTCGCCGTCATTGACTGGGAGATGGCATCGCTGGGACAACCGGAGATGGACCTCGGGTGGTGGCTCTATTTCAATCGACAATTCGCCGATGGTTTGGGAGTGCCGCGCCCGCCCGGGTTCGCTTCGCACGAAGAGACCGTGGCTCGCTATGAGGATCTGATGGGTCGCCCGATGCGCGACATTTTCTTCTATGAGATCTTCTCGGGCTTCCGCTTTGCCGCCATCATGGTTCGGCTGGCCGAACTCTCCAAGGCAAGCAATGACCTCCCCGGTGATTCCGACATGGCCACGAACAATCTGGCCACGCAGCTCCTCGCCACCATGCTGGAGCTGCCTGCTCCCAGCTGATCGGAGTCTGGCTCCTTATTGCTCTGTCGAGTCGACGCCGAAATCGTCGTCCTCAATGGGATCATCCGATCCGATCAGCACCCCGGCGGCGCGCAAACGCTCGGCGAGCCACTCGGCTCCGCTGTCCACCATTTCGGCATCTTGCCAGCCGTTGAGTATCTGGTGCACCGTGTCGAGGTCGGCAACGTTGGCCACCACGGTCACGGTCATTTTGTGCTCTTCACTGTCGCGGATGGTGTAGCGCTGTCCACCGAATGGCCCTTGCGTAATGTGCGGTGTCGGTTCTCGCATGACGTAGAGCTCACCGGTGTCTTCTATCCAATTCAGTTCGTACCGGGTGCCGTGCACGTCATGCCAGTTGGTGCCCAATTCAATCTCCGCCGACGGGCGGCGCCGGGGGTCACCGTCATAGAACTCCTCGATATCCATGGCGAGAGGGTATCTCCGACCAGGGCGGTCAAGAACTTCGACGACAAATGCGCACATCGCCGCCCTCGTGGGAGGCATAGGGGGAGAGTGGATCGGCACGGTTTGAGCCATGCCATTTCCGCTCCCACAGGTCACTCCGATCGACATTCTCAATACTGAATGGAACTCGCTCGGCCGTTCCCGCAACGCCGTTCGCGTGCTGCATCTGCTCGCTGAGCGCGATGCCAATATGGGCCAGTTGGTCTACGGATTGACACCCCAACCCCGGTCGTACTCCACCCCATTTGAGTTGGTCGAATTCATGACTCGAGCATCCGGTCGGGTGCGACGAGAACAGGCCGCCGCGGTGGTCCGTGTCCTTTTGCGAGAAAGTGACCTAGACCCATTGGTCTCTCGTTTTCTCATCCAAGCCCTCATCCCGGGCATGTTGACGGTTGCCTCCAGACTTCGTTGGGGACAAGGCGGAGGATGGGAAGACGCCAACCACTTCTTCACCGAACTGATCTCCACCACATGGGAAGTCCTCTCCGATTGGTCGGGTCAAGATCGTCCCTACGCCGTACTCGACGTCCTCTCGGCCTCTCGCTGTCGCATGCGACGGCAGTTGTTCCGTGAACGAGATCTGCGCAAAATCCAAGTCAGGCTGACCCCAAACGTCCTGGCGCAGAAGACGGTTCGATCCGAGACAGACCTCGAGGAGCTGTCGCGACTACTCATTGATCTCCGGCAACAGGGAATGAAGTCCGAGGAAGTGCAAGTGATGTACGCCCAACACGTCTTGGGCTACTCCATCTCCGAACTTGCTTCCGTCACCGGACGGGATCGGCGAGCGCTCTACGCTCGCCGAGACCGGGGCCAGCGCCGACTGTGCGCGTAGGACTGGGCAATTCGCCACCATGCTTCAATCCGATGGAGACACTGAGTTCGATCGCAGCCGAGTCGCGTCGACGAATCGCCGATCACACACCACCCGTGGTCGCCCACATTGGTGGGCCATCTTGGCCGTGACCCTCGCGCTAATGGCACTCGTCTTGGTGGCATCGCAAGATCACCGGCCAACCTCGTACCCCGCGGTGAATCGGCTGGCGAGTGGACCGGCGCTCAACCATCGCACGACGCCGACGACGTTGGCGCTGCGCCCTCCGTCAACGTCGGTTCCGTCATTGCCCACAACAACGCAAAACCCTTCGCCGGTCACCGGTTCGACCGTCCCCGTTGGCGTGAAGCCGAACTCAGCTTCGGCTACTGCCCCGGCCACCACCACTTCTCCAACGGCCGTCGCTCCAAGCGTGGCCAGTGCCGCGTCCACCACTCCGCCAGTTGGAGTGAGCCAAGAAACCGAACAGGGATACCTTCAGCCGCCGGACGATGTTTCCGCCGTCTACCCGATTCAAGCAAGTGGCTCACTCTCCGTGTCAGCGACGTGGCCGACCACGACCCTGCTGTCGCTCTCGGTCACGTGTCCCGATGCCACGCAAAGCGACAGTGGAAGCGCCGCCGTGGCGATAACCCTGCCATTGGCCAACGGGGACTGTCAGGCCACGCTGAGCGAACCGTCTACCGAAGATGCCACCGTGGCGTATGTGGTGACGATCGGAGCAGCCGATGAACACTGATCGAAGCGAGCGCACGTGGCGTGACAAAGCTCTTGACGTGTTGGGCGCCATCCTTGGCGCACTGGTGCTCTTCGGCGCCACCCCCGCCGTCTTGTGGTTCCTCGTCGGGGACCCAATGACCCATGGGCTTGATCACCAATCGAGTCACCCCATCAGGGACATGCTTTCGATCTTGACCCTGGTGGCGTGGGTGGCCTGGGTGGCGTGTTGTCTCGGATTGATTCGCTCTGTGCTCAATCACTTGGAGCATGGCAACCTCTGCGAGCTGGCTGACGCCACGCTGACCGACCGATTGGGCGCTCGCATTGCGGCTGGGATCATGACCATCACCGCTTTGGGAGTCCCACTCAGCATGCCCAACAGCGCCGAGGCGTCGTCCCCAAGTAGCCCTGCATCCTCGGTTCTCGTGCCGCACAGTCGCGCCGATCTCGTACTCGGGCGCCCCCGCGGGGACATTGAGTCTGCCCATGTCACAAGCGCACGTAACTCAAAATCACCTCCGCAATCCAGCGAATTCGGTGAGATCATCGTCCTCGGGCTCGGCGCCATCGGTTGCGCCGCCTTGGCCCGTCGATCACGCCGCTTACGGCTGCTGCGTCAGCTTTCAGACCATGGTGGTGCCCCTCCCCCGTCATATTCGGACGAGGCCATCGACTGCGCCGTCGGCGTCGAGCACGGAGCCGACCGGCAAGCGCTACGGGCATTTGAACGGGCGAATTGTGAGCTCGACCGGGTGATGCGACAAAGCAGCGCTTCGCTGACGTCCTCGCGCTTTTGCGCGGTCTGTGTCGGCGCCACCGACGTGACCTTCTGGCTGGCTGAACCAACTCGCGTCGCACCCGACGGCTTTACCTTGGAGGCTGAAGGCCGGGCCTGGAGACTCGATCTGCATGACGTACCCGAAATCGAGACGGCACCGCCGCATCTGCCTGTGGCTCTCAACGTTGGCGAAGATGTTTCCGGCACGTGGCTCGTTCCCCTGCAGCCCGGTGACTGCATCCCCATTCTTGGATCTGCCGCAGACGCCCTATGGCGCAGTGCCCGAACGATCCAGGAATCATGGGCTTGGTCCGAACTGGTCCACATCACGAGCGATCCTGCTGTCGTCGAGCGGGAGGTACGACAAATGAGCAGCACCGCAATGTCGGCGGGTGCCTATCCTCGAGTGCTGTTCTTCGGCGATCCGACTGCATTGCCTCCAGCGCTGCAACAGTCGGTAGCGATCGTCACTACCTCCGTACCAGCTTCGTCCGATGTGGTGCTGTTCGCAGATCAGCGGGCAGTCACCATCCACCCCTTGGGTCGATCGATTCGGCCCCACCTCATTGAGGCAGATCTGGCCGAAGTGGTTGCAGAACTCGCGACTCCGGACCCACCCAGCGGCACCTTCGCCGATGTCATCGGCGCCCCAGAGGTCACCGTGGACACTCCGATTGATGCCCAACCGACCCGTGGCATGGGATTCGCCACGGTGAAGCGCCCGGATTGTCCTGGACAAGTTGAGGTGAAACTGCTCACTATGACGCCGCGGATTGAGGGACTCTGCGAACCGCTTCCTCCAAGTCGGGCACGGCGAGCAGTTGAACTCGTGGCCTATCTGGCGCTGCATCGGCCGGATGTCGTCACGAGTGATCGATTGCGAACGCGAGTCTTGGGCACATCGGAAGCCGATGCTGCTCCACAAACACTGTTCAACGTCGCGACGGCGGCACGACGCAGCCTTGGCACCGATGAAGGGGGCTGCCTCTTGCTCCCCCCTGGAAGTCGAAGCGGGTATTACGGCATTTCCGATGGAGTCACGACTGATGTCCAGCGAGCGGCCAGTTTGGCCGCCATTGGGAGTGCCACGGTCGACCCGGGCGAGGCCATGGCGTATCTCCGGGCGGCCCTTGCACTGGTTGAGAGCGAACCCCTGGCGAACGCTCTTTCAGGCTTCTCCTGGTGGGAATCGGAAGGCCACGGAGCTCGACTGGCTGCGGTACTGGTGAACGCGGCCAGCGACTTGGCCGCACTCGCCGTCCAGTCCGGGCGCTTTGATTTGGCCCAGTGGGGTTTGGAACAAGCCCGGTTGGTCGAACCGTACAGCGAAGCTCTGACGCGGGCCTCCATGCAGGTTGCCGCGGCGGCCGGTGACGCCGATCGGCTGCGCAGGGAATGGCGGGAGTGCCAACGTCGCATTGACGAGTTGGATCCGGGAAGCTCTCCCTCACCTCGTACGGAGCGCCTCTACGGGGAGCTGTCTGAACGAACCCTGGTCGGCGCCAACGGTCGGCACTCGGGTTAGGCGCTACCCACACGTTGTTCAATCATTTCGGCCACCGACTCCATTGACGTCGCTCGGCTTCCCTTGACCAAAATGGCGTCGCCAGGTTGGAAGCCGCCAACTCGCTCCGTCAGTTCGTCCAGGCCCCACACCGGCGCTTCGCCATACAGCGGCGTGTCGTAGGGAATAAGCACAATGCCGAGCGACTCGGCCAGCGAAGCGATGGAGTGGTGCAACTCCGGCGACGTTGGTCCGAGCTCGGTCATGGCCCCGAGCACGGCAATGCGTCGATCGGCCGTCATCGCACCGAGTGCGTGGAGTGCCGCCTCCATGGAAGTGGGGTTGGCGTTGTAGGAGTCATTGACGAGGACGATGCCGGATCCAAGCGCGGTGACGTTCATCCTCCACGGCGGATCCTGCACTTGCGAGATGGCCTGGACCGCATCGCCGATCGATACCCCACCCCACAGTGCCGCCGTCAGCGCGGCCAAAGCATTGGGGACCTGGTGCACTCCGTGCACCGCCAGCTGCACTTCGGCGCTCCCCCAAGGCGACGACAGCGAGAAAGCCGCTTGGGCATGTTCGTTGAGTCGTACGTCGTGAGCAGCGACGTCGGAGTTGACGCCTGTTCCGAACGACAACATCTCTGCCGTCGTGCGGGCGCTCATACGCTCGGACATGGGATCGTCCCCATTGACGACGGCCAGTCCTGTCGAAGGCAGCGACTCGAAGAGTTCCGCCTTGGCCGACGCCACTTGGTCGAGGGTTCCGAAGAACTCCGTATGCGCCATCCCAATTCGGGTGATGATGCCGATGGTCGGCTTGGCAATACGGCACAGATCGGCAATGTGACCGAAGCCACGGGCACCGAGTTCGGCGACCACCACATCCACATCGTCATCCGCATTGGCCAGCGTCAACGGCAGCCCAATTTCATTGTTGAAGGAGAGGTGGCTGGCTTGGGTTCGAAACGTCGATGCGAAGACGGCACTGGTCAGATCTTTCACGGTCGTTTTACCAACAGACCCGGTGACACCGACCACATGACCGGCGATTCGCTTCCGTGCCGTGCGCCCGATCTCGCTCAGTGCCAGCGCAGTATCGGTCACCACGATGGCCGTTCCTCTGCCTTTGGTGTCTGTCGCACCGTCTGTCAGGTAGGCCACCGCGCCAGCATCGACTGCAGGTCCAATGAAGTCATGGCCATCCCTCTTGTCGCGCAAGGGCACGAAGAGCTGGCCAGGTTGCAGTTCTTGGGAGTTGGTGGCGACGCCGTCGATCTCCACTTCCGCGCCGACAAGACGGCCGCCCAACGAGGCAGCCAGGGTTGTGGCGGAGAACTTCATTCGTGGAGCCTTACATATCAGTGGGGTAGATTGGACATACTTATGAGCGGGCGCATCAGACTCGTTGTGCTCTTTGGCGGGCGATCAGCCGAACACGAAATCTCGTGTATTTCCGCCTTCAATTTGCTAGGCGCCGTCGATCCCGAGCGTTACGACGTGGTGCCTATCGGCATTACACGCCAGGGGCAATGGGTGGATGCCAGTTCGACCTCTCTCGAAACTGCGTCCGAGGCCGGTGCGCTGCCTTCCCCCGATCTTTCTCCGGCTTCATCGGCGCTCGAGTTGGCGGGCATTCCGCCCGCGACCACCGACGATCTCACTACCGTCGTCTTCCCGTTGCTGCACGGACCCATGGGCGAAGACGGAACCATGCAGGGACTGTTCGAACTGGCGGGGATGCCTTACATCGGTTCCGGCGTGCTGGGATCGTCGCTGTGTATGGATAAGGCCATGGCCAAGGACGTACTGGCGGTACATGGGATTCCCCAAGCCAAGTGGATGAGCGCTCGGGTCACTGACGTGGACGCCGACCTGGAGAAGCAATTGGCTGACACGCTCGGCTTTCCGATCTTCGTCAAGCCGGCCAATCTCGGCTCCTCCATCGGCATCAGTCGGGCCACCGACGCCACCGAGTTACGAGCCGCCATCGAACTCGCCGGCGCCTACGACGAACATCTGGTTTTCGAAGAGGCGGTGGACGGGCGCGAGATCGAAGTAGCGGTCCTCGGCAACCTCGAGCCAATGGCGTCAATGCCTGGGGAGATTGTCTGCGACGGCGTGTTTTACGGATTCGAAGAGAAGTATCGAAACCCAACCAAACTTTTGGTCCCCGCTCCACTGTCGGACTCAGAGATCGCGCTGGTGCAGGAACTGGCGGTCACCACGTTCAAGACGCTGCGGGCCGAAGGCATGGCACGAGTTGACTTTTTCTACACCAGTGATGGGCAATTCCTCGTCAATGAGGTCAACACGATTCCCGGCTTCACGCCGATCTCTATGTACCCAATGCTCTGGGAAGCCAGCGGGTTGAGCTACGCCCAGCTCATTGACGAGTTGGTCAAGCTGGCCCTTGAGCGACATGAGCGAAGGTCGCATTTCACGACGGAGCACTAAGCAGTGCCTGTGGCGGGCACCGGTGAGGAGCATGGCGACATGGAGTCATACGAACACGACGGGCTGCGCTTCGACGTCACCGAATCGGGGCCGCCTGACGGGCCAGTGGTCATCGCGTTGCATGGGTTTCCAGCCACGCACCACTCCTGGCATGCGGTGACACCAATCTTGACCGCGGTCGGATTTCGAGTGCTTGCCCCGGATCAACGTGGGTATTCGCCTGGGGCAAGGCCAAAAGGACGGCGGGCGTACCGTCTCGATCGACTCGCCGCCGATGTGGTGGCCTTGGCCGATCAAGCTGGCGCCGAGCGTTTCCACGTGATCGGGCATGATTGGGGCGGAGCCGTGGCGTGGGCTCTGGCCGACTGGCATGCCGAGCGAGTGTTGTCCATGACCTCGCTGGCCACGCCGCACCCGAAGGCGATGCTGCGCTCCATGGTGCGAAGCACCCAGTTACTGCACTCGTGGTACATGGCCTACTTCCAATTGCCTGGACTCCCCGAACTCTCCTTTCGACCTCCCGGACTGCGCACCTTTCGGCGTTCCCTTTTACGTTCGGGTCTCAGCGAAGCCGATTTCGATATCTACATGGAGTTGCTGGGCCAGCCCGGTGCGGCCACCGGTGCCCTTAATTGGTACCGAGCCTTACCGTTCACTAAGCCATCAACGCTCGGCCCCTCACGGGTGCCCACGCTCTACGTATACGGCGCCGCCGACTTCGCCCTTGGACGATACGCCGCTGATCTCACTGGGTCGTTCGTGACGGGAAGGTACCGCTACGAGGTTTTGCCCGAGGCCGGGCACTGGATCCCAGAAAACAACGCGGCAATTGTGGCCGACCTCTTTCTCCAACATGTCGCTGGGTCGGCCGATGGCGAAGGAGGGGCTTAGGTCACCCCGCCGCGCTGAGGCCGGCGGCGAGGGGTGGCGGCTCTCCGAAGGTCTTCTTTGGCTCGAACACCGGGGAGGATGCGCAGGACGTAGAAGAGGCTGATGAGAGCGCCCAGGACGATGATGATGAGCGGTGCCGGATTGAAGTGGTTGTTCACCGACACCGACGCGATCAGTGACAGCACGCTGAAAACCACCAGACCGGCGATACACAGGAGGCGGGCGGCGGGCACTCGGAATGGGCGCGGCGAATCAGGCTGGCGAGAACGTAGGCGCAGCGTGCAGAAGGCGGCGACGGCGTAGATCATGGCCTCGAGCGACGCGCCCACGGCGACGAGGACTTGCCAGCCGTTGGTGAGTGCCACGGCCAGTGCCACCACGAGCGAGACGACACCGAGGGCCACCACCGGGACCCAAGGCACCGCCCGATCATTGAGCCGAGCTAACTGTCGAGGCAACGAACCTTCCCGAGCGGTGCCATATATGAAGCGCGAGGCCGTAATGAACCCGCCGTTGAAGGTGTTCAGCGCCGTGACGGCGGTGACGGCGGCCATGACCCACAGGCCGGCATGCCCGATGGCGACCTCACCCAAGTAGAGCTGGGGGTAGGGCGAGATCAGCTGATGGTGCGTCAAGGTGTGGCTCATGGCAACCGTGGCCACCGAGCACACCACGCACAAGATCCCAACCGCCATGAGCATGCCGCGATGGATGGATTCGGGACGCCGAACTTCCTCGGCACTGGTGGTGACCCACTCGAAGGCGCTGTAGAGGAACACGCCCAGCGCAATCGCCTCAATCAGGTCGGCCGGGTGATGGCCATGGAGCGGCTGGATCGGCGTCCGCAAGGCGTGACCACTATGGACGAGGGCCAGCGTGGCGATGATGAGGGTGGCGAGGATGACGATGGTGGTGGCTGTATCTTGCAGTGCGCCGGCGACGGTAATGCCTCGAAGATTGCAGGTGACGGCGATGGCCAACAGCCCGACAATCCACAGTGAAGCCACCCAGGGCGGTTGATTGAAGGCGTGAGCCAGGGCGGTGCCGACGATGAAGGCATCTGATGCGATGACCAAAATGATGCTGATGAGGTAGGTGAAGGTAATGGTCAGGGCCGTTCGATCGTCCATGGCTCGCTTCATGTAGAGACGAATAGCCGCCGCCGTTGGGTAAAGGCCATTGAGTTCGCCGAAGAAGGCGTAGGCCAAGAGGGCGAGGAGTCCGGCGACGAGAATGGGGATCCACGCGGAGTCCCCCGCCACGTAGGTCACCAACCCGGCCGCGGCCAAGTACTCGAGGGCGGCGAAGGCCAGACCCGTCGAGGTGGTCACCACGGTGCGCTGGCCCAGGGCGCGGCGGAGGGTGGGTGGTTGGGTCACGGAGGTGAGAACCGTCGACTACTGATCCAAGAAGGCGACCATCGAGATGGCATCGATCCGCATCACGTCGGCCTGAGAGCCAGCCAAGGTGATCTCGCCGGCCATGTACTTCTCCGAGGGATTCAAGTCGCCCCAGAACATGTCACAGAGGTCCTCGCTCGTGCCGGCCACGATGACGTCGGGTTGTGCCGTCTGACCGACTTCGAGTTCGGAGAGCCGCTGG